>JAAUXT010073118.1_pt1 | contig 17578 bp, 19 predicted proteins | sample 7278171 | NCBI WGS metagenome assembly JAAUXT01 (sample SAMN14350112, study PRJNA611818) | marine sediment metagenome | isolation source: surface marine sediment (1.8m) | place: French Polynesia: Moorea | collected 2018-08
AACCAAACATGACCAAAATCGAACAAAGAGAACACTTTCAAACTCGCGTTCACAGATTTTGCCTCTTGATGCCTATAGGTGATTTTCACCACCATACATTATACATAATGTATGCTTCAAGGTTCAAATCACCTAAAAAGAAAGGTCTCGACAACTGTCTGGCATCAAGAGATGGACACAAATATTTTCACGTTCGGAAACAACAAGGAACAAGAAGCAGTGAGCAAGGCAACTGCGAGTGCGATGACCAGTGTGGGGTGGGGGGCGCCCCCTTCGCACACCCCCTGCGATGAGACTGGGACATTCTGGTCCAGATGTCATACAGGAACGTTGGTTTCAGTCACATGGTGCTCTTGCTCTGAAGAGACATCGCACCGTGAATGTGGAAACTGCAGATATTTTTCCTCACGAAAATACACAAAACTCCTCCGCACAGAGCCAAACGCGAAAACACGCGCCAGATTTTTAGACCCAGGAGCAAGATTTTTACTGTTTTTCTTCAAATATGACAAATTGCCTCGTGTACAAAGCACAATGGCCAACTAATTGTCGATTTTCCAGGACATTAACTTTTAGGACTGACAAGTCCAATTTGCCTCTGGTTCCTCAGCTTGAAAGACATTTTACGGATCCAGGGAACACAGATACGGATCTGATGGTTGTGCTTCCTTGGCGTTGCATGGACAATTGAGAACAAGACATGACTGAGACAAAGGCAAATTTGGGGCTGATGGAAGTACGCTCGCACCACAACGCTTCTCATCCACCATTCTGCGAGTCCGTTCTGTCTCTGTTAAGAAGCACTCTGCCTCACATCGCTCATAATCGTTTCCCTGCCATTGTTACTGATGAGCAAATCAGTGCAGAGCCAATGTGTAGAGTGGAGGCGAGACCCACACAGCAATTCACCACACAGTGAGAGCAATGGCTCTCCAGAGAGGGAGGGAGCGCAGACAAACAGCGAGGCAATGATCTCTCAGGTTCGCACTTTCATGTCCTCGTTCAATGTTTGGTTTGCAATTTTCGGATCAGCACCACTCAACATTCGTGTTTTGTGAAAAACAGAGTGCTGTCTTTGGTCATGGGTCCAAGTCGTACGGAGTGTGAAGACTACAATGCTGAGACGCCTGTTTCTGTGGGGAAAAGAATAACTTCTACTTCTCGCTCAATCTGCGATTGACAAGCTCCGGATGAACTGACTCCATCTCGGTCCGGTCGGGCAAATTGCATTACGCTCACCGTGAAGAGGTTTCCATTGACTGCGGAGGACAAGCTTCCGAATTGAACTTGTCTGGTTTCGCACAGCTCCTCGTGGGCCTGTCGAGTGGCTAACAAATAGATTCTCATCGGTTGCTGATAAAACTAATGCAGATCTATTTCTGAAGCCGGCCGTCCATCGTGGAAATAGATTCCGCGGATGCGGCGTGGAGCCGTTTGCATTAGCGTCGTCATCGGGGTACAGACAGTGAAACCCAATTTGCCAACAATAAATTCAGCTTCCATTGCTTTATGCACACAAAAGTCCTGTTCTGAGATGACTGGAACTGTTTTTGTACTTGTTTTGCATTGAGAGTTTTGAAAAGTGGAGAAATACCCTGTGAGAAACTTCGCCACAGCGCCAGGTACGATCTGAGCACCTTCCACCGACGCACAAAACTGGAAATCTGCAACCCGTGGGCGACGGTCCAGTCTTGGTCAGCTCTTGATCTTTTTGTCAGTTTCAGCTGTGTTGGTGTCGATGCACGGTGGAAGAGACATGTGAACAATTCTCTGGATGTGCTTGACGTGTCCGCACCACACGTGTCAGCCAACGAGCGCGCAGACTTGGGTGTCGCACTGTTAATCCCGTGCGCGCGGTTGATCTCGCGCGTGTCGAGTTGGGCGACAGACTCTCACCTGTCAGAACCCTTGGATCTACACACCAGAATTCAGCCTCTCACCTCTCAGAATCAGATTTGGGTCAACAAACCATAATTTAGCTCAAAGGTGAACACAGCTCATTTCCGTGGAACTACGGGTTTCATTTCGAGTGTTTCAATGAGCATTTTGAGAACCCAGGGATGTTGGTGAAGGATCGGGAGGCGAGGTTTCCCGTGCGGTTCCGCCCCAGGTGAACACTTGTGTATTCCCCTCACGGGCGTCACGAACCTGGGCTGAGTACTCGCTTTGTCTTCCTGTCACCACCATCTCTACCCACCAGAAAGAAATCGGTCAGGATCAACCACCAAACACCACTGTGGAAACACCAAGCATCTTCACGTTCTTTTCTGATGGCTCAGTGCACTTGTTTGCTCGGCAGAATGAAGGCGACAGACGTCAGTTTGCATCTGCTCCTGGACGTCCAGGTGTTCTGTGTAACAGACACAGACCTGTGACAGTGGACATGTCGGTCAGTGGACAAGCTGAGGTCATTGCCCTCGTCCCAAAGAGGCGAACAAGGCTCCGCAAACAGAAACACGTTGGACTCACAGGGACCACACCAAACCGTTTTGGTTGCAGAAACTGGGTTTTCAGTTGTTCACGTTGTTCACGTTTACTCCTGCTGTTTGAAAGCGGCATGCAGTGGGGCAGTATTTCTCTGACAGTGCGATGAAGCACTCGAGCTGGTATTGCATTAGGAAGTCGAGCCATATTTGCATTACGCGGCAGATTAACCGTAAATAGGTTGGTGGGGTGAATGCAGGGTGAAAGCGCTGTTTGCGCGTGGATCTTTGGCGACCCAACCGCAATTAGCTCAATAAGGCTTGACAAACGCCGAAAGATCGGGCGATGCCCTGGAAAGTTCAGTTCGTTGAGTTTTGCACCAAATTTCACAAGGTGACACGTTGGGTCCAATTCTTTTGAAATTCACCCTGCTCCTCTTTCTTTGATCAGACCAGATTGGTGTGACCATCGTCGCAGGCTGCCTAGAACTTCTGAATTCGCAGAACTTTATCTGCCTTGCCCGTTAGTCCTCGAAGCACAGTTCAGTGGGAAATGGCAATTTGTCAGACCCTCGAGCAAAGCGCTGTATATTTAACCCATTATCACCACCACAACACTTGTTCAGGTTTGGGATTCTTCCAAAAGCAAACACGCTCCTACATAAACCATAAGATTATCCTCTGCGCTCAGGCAAAAACCACGCCAGGGTGCGTGAGTTCTTTGGCAAAACGTGCACGTTCGTTTTCTTTTCGAAAGTAAGACCACAAAAGGTACTGTGCCCATGCAACTACTCAAGCACCGTTTTACGTGCATCAAACGCAATTTGTCTTTTGTTCTTTGGAGTAGAAACACCTTGAAACACAAGACACACTGGCAGTGCAACCCTGGAAGCTGGAGTGGTGAGATGAGAACTGGACGTGCGCACGCAATGTGACCATCTCCCGCTTTGGAGGTGGCACCTCAAGGCCAGTCGGGCACGGGGCGCCTATACGAGGGCACACAGCTTCGCTTGCCCAAATGGGTGGCCACATTGGGGTGAAATTCAGGGAAATTGAGTCAATCCAGCAATTTCAATCTCAGACACCAATGCATTGTTGTCATGAAAGTGAGCAGCTCGAGTCATACTCGTGTTGGTGAAAGGGTCAAATTGCATTTCTTGCTGTGCACAGAGATCACTGCAGAAATTGAACGTTGAAAATGCCTTTGTCTCTCTTTACAAACAATTGTGCAATCCCTGGAAGTGCCCAAATACCGGTGGTGACAAACTGACAAGCCCTTGAGGGTGGAAAGGCAACGGCGCCAAAGAACAAACGATTTGACTACCCGATGTTACTGTCGGACCTGAACGTTTCCCTTTGTGATTTCACAATAATTTTGTGTTTTCAAGACGTGGAAATGAAACGTCAACTGACCTTCGTCAATCGTGTCCTTCTCTTCAACGCGACGCAATTGTGATTATCCTGCAAAGGTAAAGATGTGGAAACTCCTGAGCATTGGAATAACTCCTGTCTCACCAACGCAAGTGCAGCTGTGGTCCACGTCCACCTATGCAGTGTCACCAAAAACCTTGTACTCACTCACCATCCCACAAACAGATGCAAAGCCTGTGTTCCTGCAGTAGCTGTGTACTCCAAAACAGAAGCGTCCAGGGATCCGCTCAGGCAACAAATGACTCTTTGTCACAACAACACGGCGCAATAAAAGCTATGTCCACAGGAAAGACCACAATCATTGCAAATATTATACGCAGAGAAGCAATCTTTTTGCTGTGTGTAAATGGGCCTGTGACAGGAACCGGCCCCGGCCACACGTCTGTTCCACCTGCCAACCCATTACTAACCGGACGGGACGGTCGCTCGCTGAACAGCAGTGATGACGGGGTTGGGAACAAAATTCTCCAAAATTCTCTTTTCTCACCCGAAGTGCAGCAGGATATTGTCGACATTTCCTGTTTGGTTTTTGTTTTGACAAAATTCAAGATTTGAACCAAAAGGCCCAGAAACAGAAACGTGTCTGCAAAGCCTCGTGGATGGAGGAAGGTCGGGGCCAAAAGCTGGGTCATCGTATTACAGCGCCGTGGAATGACAATCGCGTCTCTCGTTCCCCGAGTTTCCGTCAATTTGCGCGCTAACGAACGACTCCCTCAACCAATAGGATTACAGGTTGTCAAGGAAATGGCGGATGTTTCTCCGGATTCAGGTATCGTGTGAGGGACAAACCTGTCACACTGGCGGTGGGTGGGTAGCATGAGATTGATCTCGGGACAACAAGGGCACGCGTGCATCTCCCTTCGAAAAACGACACTTGCTCGAATTCTTGACGATTTAGAGCTAGAACTACCTCTGAAGTCTCGAGTTCTGATGAGCCTGGATTGTACTGAACTGATGCTTCACGACACCACCAATCTGCAATGCACGTGGGCACCAACCCGCTGTGTGAAAAACAGACTTGTCTTCAGCACAGATGATGCAGAGAACTCACAGTGCATTGTAAACAAAAGCGCAGTTTCCGATGGCGGATCAGTTCTCAGAGTGGAAGAAACGGAAGGGCCGCTCACAGGCCTCATTAAATCTGAAGCTCCCGCTAATTGGCTGAGAGCGACGCCGGACACCTGAACCATGTGTTGGGGACAGTGACCGGGACAGTGACGCACATTCTTATCTGGATTGATTCAACCACAAGAAACTGATCCAGAAACGGCATCTTTTGCCACATGGTGCTTCCTCTTCGTGGTGTGTGCCTGCTGTCCTGGCGAATGTTCATTCTTCGAAAGCTGTTTCACAAGACTGAGGGGACAAGTTCCCTGGAAAAGAATAAACTCAACTGGATGTTTGTGGGGTAATTCCTCCTTGAGATAGATAAGCACTGACTTATGGAGGGGGAAACCGGGAAGTCCCAGCAGTACTTCAACAATGGTTGCCACGGGACAAGCGGACCTTGCAGTTGTAGATCAATTGCCTCTTTCTTTCACTGGATTTCCTTCAGGCACAGGGTCCAAGCAAGAAAGAAATGGAAACAGAGACAGCTAGAAAGGAACAAATTCAAACTGGACACTTTTTTCAAGGACAAAAAAACTTCCAGGAGATCTCAAGTTTGCCGGAGGGAATTTGTGGTTTGATTGCCCGATTGCAAAGCGCAGATTGTCTTCCGACACCAACAAGACGGGGAACTGTTGAAATGTTCAGGAATTTTCACTGCAAACAACGTTTGACAGGCAAATTACACACCAAGTGATGTATTGTTGTTCCCACATCGACACCGCAATGTTCAGTTGACACCAGACTTGTCTCTGTCACGTCACGTGAGATGCGTCGCCTCAAAATGACGCTGTGTACGGCACAGAGACGGTACAGCAGGTTTCACAGGGCAGTGTACATTTTTCAGCATATGGAAGCGACTGTCCGGACATCACCTGGTAAAATTAATAGATTGTCACATCATTCCTCCCGTGGTTTGTGCACATGTTGGACGTCCGCTGGACAAAAGATACCAAGAGAGATAACCTTATTTGGACCCCAGTGTCTGCCTGCCAAGGACGAGACGCGACGAGAAGACACAAGAAAAGCAACCAACCCAACAAAGGTCAGCAAGACACGTGAGGCCCAGATGGTACAATTTGTGCAAAACTGAAGAGGGCTTTTGGTAAAGTTTGCCTGGTTGTAACAGATGAGCGACAAGTCTCCACTTTCTCCTGACTCGACACCTCGCCATAAGTGCGTCAGTCAGTGGAACCGTGAAAACGTGGCTCGTACCTGTGAACGAAAATGTGGTTTCAATGTGGTCTTAGAAAAAAGGGAGAAAGGGGGGTGTTATAGAACCCAGGGCACCTGTGTTGGAAAACAACAAATCAAGGGTGGAATCCACTGTTTGCCATAGCAAACCTGGTTCCTTGCTGTGGTTTTCAAGCGACTTGTGAAACGCAGTGAACCTGAACGTTTTGAGAGTGTATCGCGTCGCCGTGTCACAAACTGAGAACACTGTGAGCATCAATTCTCTTCTTCAAGAGACGCTGTTCAACTCAATACCGTTCATCTATCATCTCTCTAAAGAATAAACACAACACACAAAATACAAGGTGAATTCTTTTCGTGATTTAAATCTCTGGATGAATGGGCGCTGCCAGCCCTCCAGTCAGACAGCGATCCGACTCCGTGTCTCAAGTCACGAAGTCAAATGCCAATCAAGATTCCGTCTGTAATGCGATGTTACAGCGCATCAAACAGTCGACATTTTCACCCCTGTCTGCTGACTGACATCCTGCGTGGCCTGGGCAAGGCATTGTCCAGTAGAGATAAGCAGAGTCTGTGTGGTGTTGGCACGCTTTTTTGTGCAAAGTTTTTTACTGGGTCAAAGCAGGAAACCTGCATCCCAATTCAATCATGGAAACAGAAACTTGAATGTTTTGACTGTTTTGATTTCCACGTCCCCAGCCAAGGTGACATGACAACAATGACAAGTTTACAGATTGAACTGGCTTTGCTGGTTTGTTGGTTGCTGAGCATCCACGGAAAGGTGACATTGCGGCACCACGTTCAGGGGACGAAACACAATTCCACAGCCCAGGAGGTCGAGCTGTGTGGGGACGACGACAAGGACACTTTTTTTTTGCATCATTTCTCCACATCGAACAGACAAAGACGGATGTGCGGAGCGGGGCGAGGTCGGCTGCGCTCGGTGAGTGTGATCATCGGCGGCTCGGTGCGGGGCGCCGGCCCGGGAGAGCAGAACAAACGAGCGCGTCGCGCCGATATGACAGATCCCACGCAGCCCGCATGCAAACCTCCTATTGTTGCGCCCCGCCGGGGACGCACAACATGCGCTCTCCAATTGAACTTTTTTTGGTGAAGGGCAATGGCTCAGACTGCAGAAATACGCATCTGTGCTTCTGTTTCTTGAGGGTTTTGGAGGCAAGTTTTATTTTGTTGACTGCACAGCTTCAATTCGTGTCGCCTGGTTGTCTGCTGTTTAGGTTTGTTCCCTCCTCTCACAGCTTCGTCGCCCTTTTTCTTTATGGCCTGATCGATGGATTGGGTGTCACGACTTGAGAAATCGTTCTCTTCGCAGGAGTGAAATTTATTGCCATATTTGCTCTGCTCTTCGACATGTGCTGAACATGCACCACAAGAACCAAATGGACAACATGGAGAGTGTCCACGTTCCTTCAGCATGTGAGACACTGCAGAAAGCATTGTAAGAACTCTCACGACTTCAAAATAGAACTGTATCTTTCAAGAAGCCTCTTTGTGCTGTTCAGCGTGGCAAACTCAGTCAGTAAATTGACGGCCATCACAGGCCCCTGTATCAACGGATTGAACCAATCAGCATTTCCGTTGGCACGGGAGACTGAGAAATGTCCTCTTCTCAGGGTTGCCACTGGAACCCTACAGATGACAAGAATACACGTCTTTGCAGTGAGAGAAAAGCGGTAATGAACGTCACCAGTTCCCAAGGTTCAAAGTGCAGATCTTCCGGTTCAAAGCGGCGGGCAACACGCGCTGATGCGTCGCGTCATGTAAAGCGCCCATCACTCAGTGCGCAGGCGCAGATCAATACTCTCGGAACACAGGGTTACGTTGTCAGGAAATCTCCTCCTGTAAAGATGAGGATGTGATTTATCTGCCCACCTGGTCTGTCAGGCCCCGAACCACCTGCAGAAGTGAAGAAACTGCTGCGTGATCGGTGCGACTGTTTCGTGTATGATCGGGGTCTGAGGATCCTTGAGACAGGTACTGGGACCCCAGATCACCAACGAGATGTCACAGATCAAGCATGATAGAAACCTCAAACAGGTCGTGAGCCGCGAGAGTCGAGGCAAGATCAAAACCAACAACGGAGTTGCTTTTCTCAATACCGTCAGGGTGTCCTTTCCCGAATGAGTTTCGCGATCATGAATTCTTGCTTTGGTGAACACGACACAAACGCTCGTTTCGTCAGCTGAACGGCGCTCTCAGAGCCCTCTGGTGGCTTCATCAGCGCCGTCAAGTACCTGGAGCCGCGTGGAGCTATTTGTCGGTGTTTGAATGTTTTCACAGCAATCTCACACTCTGCCATTGCGCAAGAACTGTCAAGATTTGGTGAAGGCTCAGACACAACAGGCCGAGGAAAATTGCGGCTTCGCTGTTGTCTCAACAAGACAGGTAGAGTCCGTTTGATCCGACAGAGCAGGAACTCAATGAAAACATCGTAAAACCGCCAAAATTCTTCTGTGCCAGCTTCATGCATCAAGTCTGATGAAAAGGACAAGTAAAATGTTCAGCTGGAAGATCTCACGGCAAACTTGTTCACCTTGTCTACCCCTGATTCTCACCTCACTTCCGGTTTGATCAGGAGAGAGACGAGACCAGCCCTGCAGTTGCAATTAAGCGAGGCTTAAAGGCATTACGTTGTAAATGAGAAAAGTGATTGTTTGTCTGCAGAAACTCGGAAGATTTAATTCAGTCAATTCCCTTCCCTCCATTTCTCCATTCATTACTCAGAAATTGAAGGCGATAAATCACGTGACTCCATCACGTGACAACGCCGCCGTTTTGTACGAGTTGAAAGCGGGTATTCTCGTGTTTCTCTTTTTAAAACTTTGAAACAACTGCAGTTCAAGAAGTAAGTACGAAGAGTGTGAGAATTTTTGCGGAGATTCAACAAAAACGAACCATCTTCGCTCACGCAGACCTCGGAACCAAAACCACTCTGAGGAACTGCGTTGAATCTTCCATTTTTTTTTCTGAAAACTTTGGACCATAAAATCAGTGTCTTCTTCGCACCAAACAGAGCAAATGTGATTACATCGCGGAGTTCACTCGAGACCCGGAGGCGCTCGAGGCGCCGAGGCGAGGGTTGGACACGCAGCACTCAGATGTGATTGGAGGGAAGGACGTGCTCCCCGTGTTGGACATGCGCAGATCGATGGCGGGTCACGACCCGATCGATTCGGCGCCGCTCCCCGCGACGCTCTCCCGACCCGCCGTCTCTGCCAACTTTCAAGACCCGCGAGAACTCACAAATCGTGAAACTTTGTGGTGTGTACAACTCATCTTCTCTGTCTCTTTGTCTCTCTGTCGCTCCGTTTGTATCTGTCTCTCTTTTCTTTCTCTCCTCTTTCTCTCTCTATTACTCTCTCTCCCTGTTTCTTCTTTCTCTCGCAGTCTCTCTCATCTCTCTGGTCTCTCTTTCTCGCTCTCCCTCGCTCTCTGCTCCTGTTTCTGTCTGTCTGTCTGTCTGTCTGTCTGTCTGTCTGTCTGTCTGTCTGTTTGTCTATGTCTGTCTGTCTCTTTCGCTCTCTGTCTTCTGTCTCAACACAACGCAGTCCTACTTTCGTTTGTGGAAACCTCTCTGGCCCTGGTGATCGATCCAACAGAATGAGTGTTACATTTGACGGAGAGGCATTTTTCCTTTCAGTTGAAAACCCAATTTTCATAATCTCCATCCACATGAGTTTTGTTGTCATCTTTACAACAGGACGTTTGGAGGACGAGCGAGCACGCCTCGATTCCTGATCAGCGCATATCCCGAGCGTCGTAGCGGGGGGGGGGGCGGGAAAGGGGGCGTCGAGGGGCATAGAGGGGAGGGAGCACCGTCAATGGCGCCACACATAGCAAGAATCATCGCTTCGACCCCTTCAATGCTTGGCAAAACTCCCTCCGTGCATTGCATTTTGGTGTGAAGTTAAACAAGAAACAAGCTTCAAATGGAATCATCCTTCTTCAGAATACCGTTGTCTTAACTCCTGTCATTCTTCCAAAACAAAACTGCGACAGGGGCCGATTTGCAACAGGCTGTCAGTAAACATGCTTCCAAACGTATCAGTGTTTCTTTTCAGCTGTGTGTTTGAGAACAAATAAATTTCTTTGCCAAACTTCATCGATTTTGTTCACAACACATGCAAAACATTCATCGATCCAGAAGGGGGATCCAAAGAGAGCCACGAGGAACAGTTCTGTGAGTCAGTGAATCATCGTGCCCTTGGGTGAGGCAGATGGACCTTGCACAACGTCTGCACCAAAGCAGTGACCTCGCTTGAAACACAGGTGATCGCCCTTCAATTGCACCAAACACACGTTCAAACCCTGTCATTTTCTGGAGCTTCCTCCAAAAGTTCTTGTGAGTTTTCTGCTGAGTGCCAGCAGGTCGACTGGGCAGTGTTCAGATCAACTGGACCAAACTTCACAAAATGTTCCAGAGATGAGCGACTCATTGAAGAAAACAACCACGTCGGTATTGATTTTCACAAGATGATCAAAGTTTCATTAAAATTCAATGATTCAAACTCCATAATTTTCTCGTTCATTTCACAGACGTCAACGCGGATGACAAATTCATATTTCAATGCGAGGATCAGTTTGCTGTTGATAACTCTGATGCCGTCGTCTCGTCTGGAAACGAGCGAAGCAAAAACTGCAGTCAGAAGGGCATATGTGCATGGCAACAGAGATTGTGACAATGAGCCACAACTACTGTTCTCTCACGAGGTCAGAGGAGTCACCACAATCGCTGATCCAGTCGCAGATCCAGTGGGAGGGGCCCTCACATGGAAGGGATCCTCACACACACACACACACACACACACACACACACACACGAATTTGTTTTTTTGAGCAGTTCGTTGACACATTTCAGCAACTTTGTCAGACACTGGCCCTATCTACGATTGTGGTCGTAGGTGGCAGAAATAACTGTGCCGCCAGAAACACTTCTTCAACGCGTCTGGAAGATGCTTCCTCTGCGCCCATCCCATTCACGTGATGATAATCAGCCACCGTGTTCAGCTCATTTTCCAATCAAAGTCTCCCTGATCACAATCATTACACCCGAGCATCTATCGCAATTCTGACTGTCTCGTTTCCTTCATTATTTCTCATTCACGACAACAGCAGCACAACGTGGAATTGCCGAGACAAGCACCGCCGAGTCTTCGGCGCGCCCACGTGGTGCGACTTCTTAGAAGAAAGGCAATGATCACTTTCCGAGTGTTTTCCGCTGGTGTTTGTTCATTACCTGGACGATGTGTGCACAAATGAGTTCGCTGGTTTTTCTTCACCACTGTTTCTGTTCACCAGTCAGACAGAGACAAAGCAACAAGGACACGAAATCGCTGACACAGGTGTACTTTTGATGCCTAGGTAAAATAGAAGCCATGGGTGGACCGTCCGTTTACTATGGTTGGGCACGTCAAGTCTTAACACGAGTCACGGAGAACACGACGAGAACAGTCAAATGGGAGACCATCACATTGGGAAGTTTTCACCACAACGCGTGCACGTGTTGTCAAATTGACAGAAACGTCTCGGCGATGTGGAGTCCAAAAGCAGGAAGAAACTGTCATCATCCCGTGGAATTCCATCTCGCATCGAGATTGGTCATAAATAGTGGGAGATTGGAATTTAATTGATGGAGAATTGATGGCTTGTTGTGCGTCCGATCGATGAGTTATCAGCGGAGTATTGATCCTCCGCCCATTGAGCAGCGGAGACGCAGGGAGGGAGGGAGGGACGCGGGAACAGTGGACACGGAGGTCACCGTGTTCCTTCCGTCAGGCGGAGTCGGGACACGAGTTGTCGTGCTCACAGTGTGCGTGTGTGTGTGTGTGTGTGAGGCGAGAGAGAGTGAGAGAGAGAGAGAGAGAGAGAGAGAGATAGGGAAAGAAAGAATCAAAGAAAGAGTGTGTGACTGTGTGTGTGGTGAAGTGTGTGTCCGTTCCACTGAAGACCAGAGTACACGCTGCTCTTCACTTGATCACAGTCTGACCGGCTGCATCATGGACCTGGTTTGTGGACGACGCGTTGAAGCAAGTGGTCCTTCCTCGCTGCTTGCGGCGGCACCCTGGAGCTGAATCCACTCAGGCTGGAACGTCACTTGCAGCCTCGAGGCTGAGAGAGTCACAACAACTCATCAGTCATGGCTCCAGAACACGGGAGAGCGTCGAGCAGCTTCGCCACGAGCGGACCTCAGGCCCCGGGGCGACTTCCCGCACATCTCTGTTGGGTGCTGCATTTCCACACGCAAGACAAGTTTAAAAACACGAGTTCAAAGAGAAACTCGTATTTTTGTTGGAGGAATTTGTTTTTCTTGCTTGCCAGCAACTGATGTTGCTTCGTGTGTCGTTAGTTTCGCGAACGTAACTCCCTTCTGCCTTTGCACGAGCCACATTGGGCCGCAAAAGAAAGTCCAATACTCTCGAGTGCAACTGTTTTCGGCTCCTGCTTAGTCAAAGATTTATAAGGTTCTCGAGACAAGCGCTTTGCACCCATCCGCGGGAGCCGATGCATTCATCATCCAAGCATAAAGTATCATTTCAAAATCATTTCCCAGAAGAACCCGCTGAATATCAAGCGCAGATTTGTGCGTCCAGGACAAAATCAGATCCCATCTTCCCTCAATAATACTAAATAGCACATTAGGAGTGCGGCGCGCTTTGAAAGGAAGTGCGATGCTATGGAGGCGGCCGTCTCATCTCAAGACTGCATAAAAGAGGCTGAATCCACTGTTGGTGATAATTGCACGCGGTGCGAAGGAACCATTGAGTGTGCAAATGCACTGGAGAGGCACTCAGGGACAGCGGCGGTTTTTATGATGGAGAAGAGAGGGAAAGATGCGCAGAGAACGTGTGGAGACTTTGGTCCTGTGAATAGAGGCAGAACTGTTCTGCTCTTATCAGTGAAACCGAAGCTGACGCAGCGCCACGACCTTGCCATGTTTGGGTTGATCTCTGCGTGTCTTCCAAAATGAACTTTTTTCTGAGAGTGGGAACTGTGCGGCACTGCCGTGTTTTGGTGGTTCATCTGTAGCACTAAACTGAGAACAGCACTGAGCTTGCAAAGAAGTTCCTTGCCTTCGCTTATGAAGTGCCTGTACATGTCACCTGGTTCCTTCAGAAACAACGAGGCAGCAGCTTTTGTTCAGTTGATTCGCAGCTGGGGGGACAAGCCACACATTCCATGCTGGCCCGAAGAACGAACGTTCTGGGCTCAGCACGAACAAAACCAACATCTGTTCTTCAAAACATAAAACTCGTCAACAGAGAAAGATCCTTGCGTTCAGAGTGGCTTTGTAGCACCACAACATAACCACCTCAATCACAGCCACTGGAGTGGCGCTCTGCCTTCATGAATCTGATTACTACCTGACCAGCTGACCACGCCATTGTGGTTTGCGCACGCTGCCCGGAGCAATGCGAACACTCTCTCAGAATTAGGCCACGGGATCCGCATAGGCAACAGGCGCTGGGTGAGGGACCCGCGCACATGTGAATCCAGGACAGCGGCGGATGGATGGATGGAACCGAGCCGCCCGCGCGGTGTAAGCGGATTGTGATTGCGCTCGCATCTGTGTAATTAGTGGGTCCGCGGGGATGATTTGCAGTGGATGCGAGTCCATTCACTCACTAACCGATCTCCACTCTCAGAAACACCGTTTCAAGGTTGCTTCTGTCAGCTTCGTTTGTTTTTCGGATCCGACAGAATAAAATTTGAAGGCGCATCACAGTGATGTTGTTGGCAGAAGAAAAGGTCAATATTTTTCAAATCACTTAGAAGAAATTTTCTCCACTGTCCGTGTGTTCTGCTTTGTCTTTTTGGCACCCTCAACAGCAGGTTTTGTCTGTTCCTGATTTGAAAGAATCGAGCACCTGCAAAGGACAAAAGAGTCCCAGGTTTTCTCCCAATCGTCTCCTTGGCGAGACTGTTTCAACAATGTAGCCAATCCCGTGCTCTCCTGGACGGATTATATCCATTCATATCCAGAATGAGGAGAATACTAAACCGACGCCACGGCTAATTGAGAAAAAATCTCACATCCCTCCACCTCTCATAAATCTGGATGAATATTAATATCTTGGCCGCGCCGTGTTAATAGGACCGATCCAGTGTGTGGGGGGCGCAGGTGAGAGGGGCAGAGGGTCCAGGGCTGATCCAGTTGTGCGGGGTGAGACTTACCCGCGGGTTCAGGGCACAGGGCACAATTGAAGCGTGCGCGTTTGTGTTTGATTTAATTCTTCTTGACAGTTGAAACTATTTTCGTATCCAAATTGGCAACCGGTTCCAGCTGTTTAAAATTAAAATCTATTTTTGGTTTTCTCATCACCTCTTTGCACTTGTTTTCGCACGAAAGTTGGCGCTCAGAACAACTCAAGTGTGCAAATCTGGTGAATCCTCCGAAACTGAACTCGAAGAACCCAATTGAAAAGCCTTTTACAGCAGCGGGAGAGGACAGTGTGAGAGCAACACGTGCACAAGTGAAAACACTGAAGTTCCCGTGTCCCTCCCAAAAGAATCCGCACACCCCTCCCACTGGCTGCGCCTCCGCAGTTCCCATAACCTGCTTTCAAGCGAATTAAGTGTTGTTTTTAGGGGAGCAGTGGAGGGTGAAATTTTATTTGCGTTCTCCATTAAATAATAAGCGGTGCGGGAGGGTTTGAACTGAGAGCGCCCGGTTATTACTCATAACGGGGGCAGTGATGGATGGTTGCGAGGCCTGGGCTGTTATTTCATACATTTAGTTTCAATGGAAAGTTAAAAATGCAACTTTTCAATGCAATGAATGTTTTATCGATGAGATTCAGTTTCCATTTTGGACAAGCGCGCATTGAAATTGAGCTCCACTGAAACAACAGTTTTTTGTCCCTCTTGACCAGGATCATCACGTGACGCGAGACGCGCGCGTGCGCCTGCATGAGACGCGCCAATTTCCGCGCCCAGGGAGCAGGAAAAAGCACATGCGATGCAAATGATGTGTGAACGGCTCCTCATTATCAGATTACTGTCGCAATCCTATCTGGAATCAAACCCATTCGAAAAGAACAGATTCAAAGCACATTAAAAGCCACCAGAATGCATGCATGAATTGAAATGAGACGGGAAAAGCTTTGTCTCTCTGGCTCCGTGAGCGCGCATCAATTCTGCCGTCGCCACTGATAATGTCACTCAACGCGTTTCAATCCTGTCGAAGCAAAGAGGGACTTGCTGGAATTCAACAATTTTCCCGGCAACTTGTACCAGAATAGAGTTTTGCAGCAGCTTGGCAAAAATTCATTTCCTAGACAGAATAACGAAAGGAACTTTGACCCAGACAATCTGCGGAAAAGTCGAACTGGCTTCACCCTCAACAGTCAACCTGAGAAAAATCACCGACAAGATGCGAGCACTGACGAGTTTTTACGGGGCCACCAGAAAGTTGAGGGTCGATCAAATTATTCTGATTGACTGGGAATTATTCTGGGTCGGCGCGAGGTCACACATCCTGGATTCATGAGATTCCACCTGTCCGTTCCGTGCAGAGCCGCCCGGCCGCCCGCCCGCGCCGGATCAGGCCCGGATCTCCCAACTCTGTGGGATCTCCCTCATGAATCCTCGCCGCCGCTCTGTGGACGGTGATGATGATGCGCTTCGGAGCCCGAGCCGCCGGACCCGTGACCACGAACACCAGACGCTTCTTTGCCCAGACGAAATCCGGTTTTATGGTGCACTTCCAACGCGTTCAGAAGGGCGTCATCTGACGTTCACAACCCAGTTTATTCCGTCGGTGGTTTGATGGACAGAAAATGGGTCAAAGAAGGTCATTCCAATCGCTTTGAATGCTCAGTTTCCAAGGTGCGCCTTTCAGGTTGAAGGACAGTAATCTGACAGATTCAGGCCACGGATCATTTGCAGAGGCGGTCTCCAGTCGGAGCCGAAATCTCATCAGACCAATTGTCAGGGAAATGATAGCGGTTCAGGAGGTGGATCCACGGGAGGAGTCTGGGGTGAGCCCCATCAAATATAGACATCTGAGACCTCCAGAACCAGCCAGAAAGATTTCAGAAATCCGGAGAAAATGAGGACAAAGACCTGTGACATCAGCCGGACGGACAGCCAATTGCGTTACTCGCTGCCCACGTGACCCACGTGAGACGCGTGCGCGATGAACTGAGTTAGTGCCGAGGCTTTCAGCGCCTTTGATGTGTTAACGAGGTCGGGAAATTAAATTCATGCTGATTGCTAAAACAGAACTGTGCTCCTTTTTTCAGCTTCCTGAAAAACACAACACGAACACGCGCCCACTCTTCACTACAGTTCCGATGCTGAGCCACCACCTCCAGAAAGGAAACCCAGATTCTGATTCTGAGCAAGCATGTCGCGACAGTCCACCTTGTCAAAAGTCGACATTTTGAAGAGGGATCCTGCAATTTGCTCTCCGAGTCAATCGGTCCAGGAAGACACATTAGCTCGGCTATAAATCTGGATCAAGGGCCCGAGGCCGCCGCAGGAACAAATCGTCCGTCCGCCCGCGCGAGTGGCGATAAATTCAGAAACATGACGGGCAGGAGGCATGGGCTGGATCTACGAAACCAGGTCATTGGCGACTTGCACCCAATTATTGCTGTCTGCAGCAGGGGTCATGCTGGTTCCATACGCGCAGATTCGGACAAAGTGGCTGCAAACTTGTTTTGTTTTGCTTGGCGTGGCGCCTCTTTGAACCATTGGGGCCGAATACTGCTGTTGAGTCGCAGAATTTGCGCGACAACCTCAGTTTTCAAGGCTTCTACATCCTGCCCCTCATCCAGGATCCAAATCCTCTGGGAGTATTAAATTCCACAGCGCTCCAGCCCCCTGTCTGCAGCGAGATCATCTTCATGCTAACTGCTTCGTTTGAATGGTGCACCGATGGGACGGGCCGTTACAAATCTGTCAATTTGAATCTCATAATTCACTACGAATGGGAGGCGTCCCACTTGAGGGACTCACAACGGAAGAGTCTTTGTCGCGACAGTTCTTCAAGTTGGTCTCTCGAAACAAGGTGACTGTCGCCAGTTGCTTGTCAGAAATTTCGAAACAAGTGTGCGTGTGCGTGTGTGTGTGTGTTGTACGTGTGTCTGTGCCTGTATCTGCGCATGTGTGACCAACCTCCAACGTTGCTTGGACACCAACCCTGAAGTAAGCCAGCTTCCACCATACTTGGCTGGTCACCCAAGCTTCTGTGGTTGGTCATCAACGCCTTCAACACCTGCTTTGTTGGTCGGATCCGTAGCTGGCCCTCCATCCACTGTCCCCACGTTTGCTCCCCCCCCCCTCCACCATCAAACCACTTGCTGATCGGAAACACCCCTCCGTGGTACGCCGAACCCATCGCAACGCCCCGCGCTGGCAAATATGGGGTCGAATATCGTGGTTGAATGACGAAAATCCTG
>JAAUXT010111767.1_pt1 | contig 17578 bp, 21 predicted proteins | sample 7278171 | NCBI WGS metagenome assembly JAAUXT01 (sample SAMN14350112, study PRJNA611818) | marine sediment metagenome | isolation source: surface marine sediment (1.8m) | place: French Polynesia: Moorea | collected 2018-08
TTTGACGCTCAGCATCAGAACTTGGACAGAAGTACGCCATTATAAATTATCCTAGTCAAGGCACCCCCAATTTGCAGGTTATTCACGGCCCCAGCAGAAAACCTTCGCACCGGTACGTTCTTTCCGTCCGCTCGGATCCACATGTCGCGTCTTGAAACACAGAATCTACCTGTTGCAGAGCCTGTTGATTTGTGTGTCTCAGAACACACGACGGACGGAGCGCGAACCGAGCTTCACTCTCATTGGACGATATATTTCCAGGCGCCGCGCCCGGGTCACGTGTTGCGTGTGTCAGGTCACGTGTCTCCCACCGGCTCCTCCCCCGAACTCGACCTCTGCGTCCCGTCAGCAACAGCAGTGTCGCCCCCTGGCGATGACTTCCTGCGCCGGCGCACCAGCGAAGCGCGCACTGGGACACACGGTACGTTGCTTGGAAACGACGCTTTGCAATTTCTAACACGATTCAAGAAAGCAATGACGGACCGGGAACGCTTTGAAATTGATGTGTCCACCATCGAACGCGTAATTGCTGGAGGTTTACTCCTTGCTTTACTTTTGCAAACGTTACTTCGTAACACGGGCGACTCAGCTCCATGCTGGTGGCACGATGCAACACGGCTGAGTGTTCTTGTTGTTTTAGACCCGTGGAACCGCATGTCAGACGAGGTGATCCTTACCGTCTTCGCGTGGCTCCCGAAGTCAACGCTCGCCAAGTGCGCGCGCGTGTGCAGGCGCTGGAACAGACTCGCGTGAGTGGGGACTTGGCGCGCATTCGCACACGCACACATGACACACACACGCACACAGAGTTGTTTTTGTGGTTGGTTTGCTCGCGGAACACACCACTTGTTCGACCCTAGTTTCTCTGGAGTTTACATGGCAGCCCTCGTAACTTATCAGAGACGCAACACGTGACTCTTCCAGCACCACACATGCTTCACACTCTCTTCCTGATCCGTTTCAGTTTTGACGAGACCCTGTGGCGGCGGATGGACCTCTCCAACAAGACGCTGCGTCCCGGGGTGCTGGGGCGCGCGCTCGACCGGGGCGTCGCCGTCCTCAGGCTCGCCAAGTCCGAGGTGAGAATGAGGCTCCGCAGCGCGCATGCGCAGTCGCGTCCGCTCCACCCAACGCACAGTTTCGCGGTGTGACGAAAGGGTGCGGGTGGGTGGGTGGGGGGTGTGTGCTGGAGTTGGAAGAAGGGAAGAGACGTTGAAGGAAACCACTGTGTTCAGGACAGTGCCAAGCCAGGCCACTTTTCTCCAGTAGTGAACTGCAATTCAAATCTTTGCGCGCACCTAACTGCGATGTTGTGATTTGCAGATAAAAACGCCGCTGTACACAGAGGTGGACTTGGTCGGGTCTCCGAGGTAAGTGCTTCATTCTGCTGGCAGTTGCCAAGAAGAACCAGTGAAGCAGTCAGCAGAAACAGCTTGCCGTGGCGCATTGTTTCTTCACGCCCGTATGTTGGTAGGTGGAGTCGCGTGCGGTACCTGGATCTCTCCATGGCCTCCTGCAGCACAGCCGCCCTCGAGCAGCTTCTCTCCATCTGCACAAGACTCAAGAAGTTGTCGCTCGAAAACTGCCGCCTCAACGACGACATCTGCCGGTGAGTGGTGTTGGTGGTGGCGTGTGTGCGTGCGTGCGTGTGTCACCTTGTGCCATTTGGGTTTGTATTGGTTGCGGTACACGTTGTGTCGCTCTCCAAGTCGAAGTTGTGCGTCGCAAAGTCTAGGCTGTTCTGTTGACTCAACGGGCAGTGCAAAGCCAAAATGAAACTCGGAGTGCGCGCAATGTGTGTGTGTGTGTGTGTGTGTGTGTGTGTGTGTGTGTGTGTGTGTGTGTGGTGTGTGTGCCCGCTGTGAACATTTTGAGTTCATGACGGTTGGTCCCATCAGGTCGAGGTCACACTGGACGCGCCTTGTTTTGTTTCGGGGTGCAATGTCTAAATATCTATCTTGCTCTTCTTGCGGTGACCAGTCTGTCCTCACTGTTTCATTTCGTGATGCCACGAGTGAACCTGTCCTCACAGCGCTGTGTGTTGCAGGTTCATCGGTCAGAACACGGGACTCGAGGTGCTCAACCTGTGCATGTGCAAGGGCCTCACGGAGAACGGGCTCGTCCCGCTCTGCAACAACCTCCTCAGGTTAGTGCCGACTTCACGAGCACGTGGTGCTGTGAGCGATAATAGGTTGCTTGTAGTTTCTACAGGTGCCTTGTGGCAGACGGACTGCGGGTTGTGGCAATAATGCACAGCGGCCTTCATTCGGATTTACCGCATATGGAAGGGAACCCAGATTTGCACGAAGTTGAGAATTGTGCGCACGTCCACCCAAGTAAATGTGGGTTGAGTGAGATGCCTGTGGACGCGGTGGTGTTTCAGACAAATAGTTTTCACGACAGGTTGGAGAGTTTGAACGTGGGTTGGGCGAAGATGTCCCTGGGCGCGGTCGTGTATCTGGTGACGAGTCTGCCCCCGAGCGTCCACAAACTGAACCTCAGCGGCTGCGAGGGCAGGCTGCAGGACGAAGGTGAGATTGACCACCTGTAGAGGCGTTGAAGACGGCGCGTCTCGCCTCCTTTCCTTCTTCTGGATGTTGATGCGTATCTTCTTGGTCGCTTTCCTTGACGTTTGCTCTCTTGACGCCACCTCACGGTCGGCTCGGTGGTTTGTTGCAGATGTGGCGGAGCTGTGCTGCAGCTGCCCGCACCTCAAGGAGCTGGACCTGAGCGACGCGCATGCGCTGAGCGACGCCGCCGTCGCGAGCGTCGTGTCGACGCTGCGCGGACTCGAGTACATGGCGCTGTCGCGCTGCTACCAGGTCCCGCCCGCTGCCTACCCGTGAGTACCTCAGTACCTCAACCTCCAGTGAGTGCCCCCCGTGAGTATTTGGGTACCACCACCACGGGTGGGCGCTTCAAGCTCAGGGTCCGGCACAAACGTCCGCGCACTTGTTGAGAGAAGCCGAACAAAGTGTGAATCTGGCCTTGAGCGTCGTTGTTGTGTTTCCCAGGTCGTTCGGGTCCATCTCGACGCTGCTGGCGCTCGACGTGTTCGGCGTGCTCAAGGACGCGGCGCTGACGCACCTGCGCTCCATGCTCACGGGCGTCGAGGTCAACAAGTTCCCGTTCTCCTCCATCGCGCGCCCCACCACCGGCACCCGGCGCACCTCCATCTGGGGCATGCGCGTCAGGGACAGCGCCGTGTAGCGTCCAACCAGCGCGCATGCGCGCATTGTGTGCCATGGAGCGATCCGCGTGTGCAGATTTGAGCCGCGCGTGTCGTTTTCGCAAAGAACTTGAACTTGGCGCATTCGTGCGCTGGCCATTTTACGCCGTCCAAACAGAACACGATGATGCACGCCACCGCTGCGTGTTTGACTTGAGAATTCCAGCTCAATGTGAGTCACGGATATAGGTCTGCTTTTTACACCTTCACGAGTTCACGAACAACACGCCTATGCATCCATCCAGGACCATTGTGCATCTGATGCCCGGAGGCAACGCATGGACTCGCAGGGCGTCCTTCCCGCCCCCAAGTCAGGGGTGCACCACCTGCACGTGTGGAGCGGCTGCAACTTTCCACACCGGATGGCAACAACTTCGTGCGCGCAAGCGCCAAGAACCCGTCCACACCTCAGCGCCTACTCAGCAACCCTTCGTGATTGGAACAAACTTTACCAGGCGGCCTTGCCGAAGAAACACGGCGCCAAGGAGAAGCTGAGGTTGAGACTGCACGAGAGAACAAAACGGGATATCTCCCGACAGCTACAAGACAACTGAGTAAGTTGTGAAGCGCGGGTCCCGGTCGTTCAATATGCAGCTGATTGAACTTGTTCGGAGGCAAAGGGGAAAGAGATGCACGTGACAGCGACCTGATGAACTTCTGTTTCTGTCTCCAAACTACACTGGGACACAGTTGGTCCAGTTGGGCGGCTCCAGGATTTGGTGGAGTGGGGCTCAGCTCCAGAAAGGGAGATCCCAAGTTTCGGACTGGGGTGCAAACAAAAGTGGGAGCAGGCGCCAGACCCACGGATTTGCTGGAGCACACCCCGACATAGCTCTGCTTCGATATGGCTGCACCTCCATGGGCTGATTCTTCCCGCTGTGGTAGTTTCTGTACTGTACATCAAGAAGCTGCAAATTTGTTTCTTTTCTCATTTGATCTCATCACAAGTTTTGTGAAATTTGCTTTGTGTTCCGTCCTCAATGCGGCTATTATGTTTGTGGGGAAATGCAATGTTTGGAGGAACTGGCCGATATCGTACAGATAATTCTCCAGTTTGTTCCCTTCAAATTGATTCTTCGGGCGGGCGGTTCTGTTTTGTTTTTCACACGTGGCAGCGCAGACCAAAAAAATTTTTGTGTGGTGGTGATGATCGTGATGCGTGTGGTTTGTGCGTGCGTGGTGTGTGTGTGTGTGTGTGTGACTGTGTGTGTGTGTGTGGCGCTGACTTGATTCTCTGTGAAATTGTTAAATGAACCAGGTTAGAAGAAAAGTGTCTCAATGGATCAGAGTCCAATACAGGGTAGTTTCGTTCGTTTGAGTAATTTTATGGTGGATGCTTTCATATTCAGGACTTTGTTTCCCCGTTGCCACGGGAAAGGTGATGCTGGCTGTGAGACTCCTGTGAACCGAAGCGTATCTGCTGCGAAGTTGTTTTTCACTCAGTTACGAGAAGATTGTGAATTCAATTTTGCAAGATCTGTGACAGATTTACAGACTTTAACCTGTGAGTAGGTTTGTTTATTTCGCGCATGAGACCTGCAGTGCCCTGTTGTGAAGGTCGAGGTCGAAAGACTCGTGACTGAAGGAAAAGGAGTGCGCTCTCTGGCTTCACAATGAATGCGTCCTGCTTCACAAGCCAAAGAACGGGTCTGCCTGAAGTTGGGCACACAAAAAGGAAATACAACACCCATTGTCAATGATTGTGTGTCAGCAATCTAGTGATGGGATTTTTATGTCCGTCCACGCATAAAATGGATCTCATCGCGCAAGCAGAAGACGCACAAGAAAAGACTGAGAAACGCTTGATTGATCCCAGTTCGGCTGCAGTTTGTTCCGCAGTTTATCCAGTTCAATTGAGTGTTGTGTCGTGCTTCGGTCAATACAGCTTGAAACAATGATGACGTTAATTTGTGTCAGTTTCGCCATACGCAACTCAACGCGATGTGAATGAAGATTCCTGTCGACGTCAGATTCAAAGTGTAGCCGCGTCATCGTGAACTGATCCGCGTATTGGCGCCTTTCGTTCGTGTTATGGTTCTGGTTCAATGAGTTGTTTTTGTGCACGAGCAAATGAGTCAAGTTTATTTATCTCGATCAGTTGGTGACGTTGGTGTTTTACGCGTTTACGACAATTTTTGCAGCTTTGGGACCGATATTTGCACCGCGAACAGCTGCAGCTGTGACAAAATCGAGGGAAAATGGCTCCTGTTGATTTGCATAAAAACTACAAGTTTGCCCTGAAACATTGTAGTCTCGCACACGGATTTGCCAACTGAAAATTGCGATTCTTGTGAAAGATGCCGAGGGTGGTTCACACCGAAGGCGACGCGCGTGGCGCCAACCCCAGGGGGCGCTCGCTTACGACGCGGCGTCAAATGTTGAAGACGCTACGCACGACGCCACCGGTGTGAACGACGTGAGACGCACACGACGTGTTTCAGTGCGAGTTTTGGTGGTGATTGTTAATTGAACGTGTTCGACGTTTTCCGATTTTACGAATAAATGAAGAACAACACGTGAAGTGAGCGTGACTTGCTTGTGGACTGGATACGAGGACGTATTCCGTTCTGTCTTTCATGATACCAGCATGCGATTTGTTTTGAAGGTATTTAACCCTGTTTTGGAGCAATGAGGCCACATACCTCAGGTGTGCAGTAGTCTCCACGTCAAAACAAACACACAACAAAGCCAAAACATTGTCTGCACTGTCAAAATGTGCGTTCTTCACTGGAGTCCTTCAAAATACAATCCATCCTTGTCAACACAACGTGCCCACCTCTTGGGCCAGTCTCTCTGGATGCATTGTTCGAATTCAAAGGAGGCGATTTCACCAATTTCCTTGTCTACTGCGACCTGTAGGTCAGCCACAGACTGGAACCACCTGCCCCTCAGTGGCTTCTTCAGCCATGCAAAGAACCAAAAGTCCAACGGAGCAAGGTCGGGCGAATATGCTGGATGCTCCACAACTCTGGTTTTTGACAGGAGGAGTGAGGTCCTGGTCGGCTGGGAAGTGTGCAGGCTGGCATTGTCCATGTGTAATGAGAAATTCTGCAGGAACTTGGTGCCAATTTTCCTTGAAATGGCATGTCTCAGGTTGCTCAAGATGTTGATGAACTGTGCAGAATTCAGTATTCCTCGCTGGTATTCTCAGTGGATGACACCCTTGCAATCAAAAAAGGAGATCAGCAACACTTTGCCCACAGCTCTGGGGCATGCGACCTTGACAGGTCTCTGTTCCCCTTTGGCAAGCCAGGCACTGGATTGGGTCTTGAGCTCTGGATCATAGCAGTACACCCACATCTCATCAGTGGTCACAATGTACTCCAGGAAGTGCAGTTCACTGCGCAATTTAGCCAACATGTTGCTGCTGATGCAGACTCTCTCCTTGATTTGGTCTTCTTGGAGCAGGTGTGGCACAAACTTGGCTGCTTTCCGGATCAGTTTTAGGTCTTGTTTGATGATTTTCTGGCAAGTACTCCATGGAATTCCACAGGTAATGGACACAGCAGCCAAACTCATCCTTCTGTCCTAGTCAAGAGCAGCTTTCACCTTGTCAATGTTCTCCTGGCTGCGCCCTGTCTTCTCCTTGGATCGTCTGTGCCTGTCAACTATGGTGTCTCTGCCATTCTGGAACTCCTTGAACCAATGTCTTATTTGCACTGCACTGAGAGCATTGTCCCCATAAACGTACTGTGTGGAGCAAACAGTGGCAGCCATTGAAACACCCATGTGTTGTGAGAAGTAAATGTTGCACCTCTGCTGCAGCTTGAGAGGGACAGCTGTTGGTCTCTTCATTGTGCACGGAAAAGCCTGACTTGACAGTGAAGGAAGGACACAGTCTGAGTCAAGGCAATTAAGCGCAATTCTACTCAGATGGCCGTCCAGGTCGGCCTCATGATGACCAAAACAATGTGCATGCTGGTATCATGAAAGACAGAACGGAATACGTCCTCGTAAAAAATGGCCAACTTTTTGTGCACGAAGTCAGCGAGCCGGCTCTTCCTCGCTTCACTGCATTGCTCGCTGCTGGCAAGATGCTTCATGTTGTTACAGGCAGCGGCACATCTGGAGCAAGCGAAATCTTACGATGAGACAATCGTTCTATTCAGGAAACGACAAAATGTGAGGTTCAAATAAATCCCAAGATCTCGACGCGTCTGTGGTAACTTTCAAAGTCCTGAAGTAAAGTCGAGAACGACGACTGTGTCGCGTTGATGCCAGACGAGTCGCATTGTGTTGCCGCGCTGTCGTTATGCATAAACAAACCACAAAGTCAGGTGATACGACTATTGTTGGTTCCCACTGCAGATGCTTTGTTCTTTACTTGTGTCCCTGTGTTGGTGAAGAGTGCTGGTCCACCGTCATCATCAAAACTTGCTTGCACCCTCGGGTCGGGTGGCTGGTTGGCGGTGCGATCTGCCGGGGGTGGGGAGGGGAGGGGCTGGTTGTCATGCTCGAGGCTGCGGTCCAAACCCCTGTATCCATCCAGCAGGTGTGTCGCACGTTTCGACGGAAAGCTTCCGTCCACTCGTCGCACCGTCAGTATCCTGATTCTGTCAACTTGGTCCTGGACCCGCAAGACACCAAAGTTCGAACGTTGTCAACAAACACGTGAAATGACATGTGAGAAACTCAAGCCGTCATTGTTCAAAGCAGAACAAACGTTCGGATTGACCAAGGGTTGCAAGTTCATACTTCCATGCTGACACCCTCAAGTGGCAAGTGAAATTGGCACAGTCCACATCCATCCTGTTCAGTGCTGCAAGAGAGGCTCCTACGATGCAGGGAGTCTGTGCTGTCCAGTGGTGCAGGGGATGCTGGCACAACCCACAGGCATCATCCAGTGGCACAACTAAGCCTGACATAATCCACAAAAACTATCAAGCAACACTATCCACAGATATCATAAGTTGTATGAGCAAGGCTTCTCCGGGCCACAACACGCAGATACCGTCCAGCGGTGAGTCTGGCACAATCCACACACAATCTTGTCAATACTTCACATCACAAAGCACACAGAAAGTGTTGAACATACTATTTTGCTCTTTCTTGGTGGGCTCATCTTCCAATTTTCTTGTGTCATAGGAAAATGCAAAGCTGCTGTTTGTGTCACTGTCTGAAAGTTTCTGATTCATGGCTGGTTTGTCAGGTTGATGAATATTTTCCTTGGGTAACAATGTGATATCTCTTCCCTGCTTTTCTGCACATATCATAAACATTTTTTGGAATTTTTCTGCAGAGCTTTCTTTCAAAAAATGCTGAAAGCAGGTTTTCAGGGTTGCATACTCCTGTTTGAACTTCAGAAAAAAGAAAATGTCACCATTGTCTTGATTGTTCAGCAGAAAAGTGTTGGAAGAAATATTCTTCATTGATTTCAACACAATCATATCATTTTTCAAGAACACTCCACCCCAAAAATAAACAAGAAATAGTGGGAAAACAGTTTTCAGGTATTTGTGCCCACCCTTGAAAACCTTTTCAGAGTCTACTTGGAATGCCTTTTTGAAGTCATGTCTCAGATTTCTGTGTTGAATATTCATATGATCAACAACTTCAACTTGGTATCCAACATCTGTCAACACATCAAATTCAGATTGCTGAAGGTGAGTACTGTGGAGGAAAACTTTGTCATATGGATGGTGGTACAGGATGGACTCAAGACTTCTCCACTGATACCATTTCAAGGAACATCTCTCCTTTTGTGTGTCAGAACAATTCAATTCTGATGCTGAATACATGAGATGAAATATCTCTGTTTCCTGTGTGGGATGGTCTGGAACAGCATAGGGCACCATACCAAACCTATATGCAGTGTTATTCAAGTGAGAATTCTGCCTGATTATTTTCCAAAAAGTAGCTCTGAATCTCATTACTTTCCCACCATTGGGATTTGGTGGTGGATTGTCCCAGTTGAAGTGTCTGATGGCATTTTCAAATTGAGATTGACTCAACTTAGTTTTGTCTATTGTGTGAAACAAGTCCAGCAATCCATCTGTTCTTGTTGGAGACCCTCCAATAAGTTTCTTCTCATTGATATATACCACAGGGATTCCCATAGCAACACAGGGTAGAGCACAATGAATTCTCTGGGTTATCACTGCTTTTGCTTGTGAATATTTTGTTATAATTTCATAAGCTTTCTTGAAAAAGGAAACCTCACCTTTTAACCATGGGTACAAATGTGTATGATATTTGATATGTTTTTGAATATGACTTGGAAGCAGTGTTTGATTAATTTTCACATCCACTATGTACACAGCACTATTGTTTTTGTTGTATCTTCCACTTGGATTCTTGAGCATTAGTGTTGCACATCCTGAAAAGTAGGAGTCGATCCCTTTGAACTGTAACAATCTCAAAGTGGCCAAATCCCTCGTTCCAATTGGTGAGTGACTTTTCATGTATGAGACATTGTGTAGACCTTCGAAATGCATTGAAAATAAGAATGGGTTGATGTTATTAGGCGGAGGCCACTCCTTCTCTGCACCGCCGTAAAAGGCATTCATGAATGCCGTGGTGTTGCCAGCTCCGGTGTCCTCCTTCAGCAGCTCTCGCTTCATGAGTCTGTCCACATAAGGGTAAAACTGTATTCCAACAAAATTCTGAATCTCATCTCCAATGTTTCCTTTTGCGACGACAAAAACTCCAAAATGCTCTTTAGTTTTTCGTACCTGTAGAAAACTGTTGTTGCAAGGTAAGTTCTGTCTAGTTCCAACATCTTTGTGTTTCATTATCTGCTCCTGTGCAAGAAGTGCAAAATCAAATTTGAAACTTTCTTTTTGCAACCCTGTGTGATACTTTTCAACAAACAGCTTCATGAGTTTCCACACAAAAGGATGATGATCTTTGAAATATACCAGGTCCATCACATTAAAGTCTTTGTCAGTAGACAAGGGCAGTGCTACCCAAGATGATATATTTCCAGGAGCAACATTCTTCAATCTTGAACAGCTCAGTTTAGGACTTACATAAATACCTCCAAATTTCCAAAGCAAAGTCAGCTGAGTAGCAGATTGCAAGTGGTCTTCAAAACTTTGTCCTGCTAAAATCTTGTGAAATACATGTTTCTGTTGCCATTCAAACAGAGGTGTTTCATTGAACAGCTCATGAATTCTCAGAAAAATTCCTTTCACTTGTGGGTTATTCATTTCCAAAATATTGTTCAAGCATACATTTGTCCCACAAAATACATGAATACCAAAAGGATTGGAGTTTTGTAAATTATTCATGTTAGTCAGAACAGATAGTGGAATTGCTTGATCATGAACCCATGATGTCATGACCTTCATCTTGGCCTCCACATGTGAACTTCTTTTTGCCACTACTTGTAAGTTTGTGCTCCACAAATCAAAATGCATGAAATATATATTCCATAAACATAACAGAGACAAAAAGCTGGCAGACCAGCATTTGGCAGCTGACCATATGTCTTTTTTCTCTGACTTGATTGGTCTTCTTGGCAGCCTTGTGAACATTGTGTACAGAACAATTCCAAAACAAAAGCTGATGAGGCCAGTAAAAGCCTGAACAGAGATGATGTGGTTGAAGTAAATGACATTGACAACAATTATTGTGATTCTTTTGCACATATTGAGAACTGCATGTGTCAATGGGGATACCATCTGTAGAACCTCAATGGAGGCCAAATTGTAAGAACAATGAAAAACAGCAGACAATGAAATGTTGAATGTTGCATCTGTTGTGTCTTCTTTGAGAGACACCCACAACATTTTGAATGGGAGTAACAAAAGCAAGATTCCAGAACTGAGTACTGAAATGACAGCATACTTTTCCAAAGTCCCTTGTTGTGACTTCTTGAGGAAAATATTCCTCACTGGAAAAGCCATATTGCATGAAACAGCAGCAGCAATTCCCCAGATGTTGTAAGTTGCATCAGAAGAAATGAACAAACAGCTTCCTGTTGCCATAATAGCCACTGAAAGAAGTATGTTGCAAGTCAGTGCTTGACCATCTTTTCCTCCAAGTACAAAGAAAAAAAAGAATGTGAAGATTGGCTCAAAAGCTTTTACAATTTGTGTGATGGCAGAACTGACAACAGAAAAGGAGATGTTTGTTGCTGTATTTGCAATCACATTTGCAAAAGCAGCAATCAAAATGAACCTATTTCTGGGCAAGGTAAACACATTAGTTTTCTTCAATTTTAGCCAAACAGTAGCCACTATTGCTCCAAGTATGTGTTGAGCAGCTGTTAACTCCAGCCACCTCATATCTCTGAGGGCTTCAGTGACTCCCACAGGTGAGTCAGATGTGTCAGCTCCTTTCATCAGGCTTTTGGATGCAATCACTGCAAACAGGTTGGACATCCACCACACCACAGATACACACACAATGCTTCTCCATAAGATCGCCGAGGAACCTGAATTCAAGGCCATCGTCGTTCTCCAGTGTTTCCCACACCAAACCAGTTTGTCCTCACTCGAAGAGTGAGATGCGTTGTGCCAGGCCTCCAATTGGAAGAGAATCAAAACGCTTCAACTGTTCATGGTCGTGTCTCTGACAATTCCAATTCCACGCAAATAAAACAGAAACATCGTGTCTCTCAAATGCTGAACACAAGGTAAATGCACGCCGAGTTGATGCGTCCCAAAACACGACCTTGCTTCTTGTCTCGGGACGTGAGTGTGATCAATCGTCTGCAGACTCCCGACCTGCTTGCACCTGTTGAAGAAACCTCTGTCCAACAAACCAACGAGCAGAAACCATGATCAGCAAATGTGCCGTTTCTAAATTGGACAAAATTCCAAGGCTCAGCAGAAGCGTCAGCGGCATTCTCCACCGCAGTCTCGTCTCGAAAAAATGTGCTTCTTCAAATCCACCCCAAGCAGATGGGTGGAAAACAGGTCCAGCCAGAAGAAAATCAAACTGACATTGTCTTCCACGTGCCTTCCATTGACAGAAATAAAAATTCAATTTGTATACGGATTTGGCCAAATAACCTGTGGACAGCAGAGATTCTCAGTCAAAAGTTCTCTCTCTGCAGCGAGAACACATGTTGTTGGTAGAAATAGTGCGTGAAGCGTGGCCAAATGAAAAAAGGCGCTGTGTGCAACTGAATGTTCTGCTCTATTGAGACAGAGAACAAGTCTTCAAAAGCTCGGTGGCAACGGTGCTGCATCGACGCATCCAAGCGTGAGCAACATCAAGAGCTCCATGGTGCACGGCTGCTTTCTGAAATCTTGAGCTCTTGTCTTCAAAATAGGTCCGGGAGGTCCGTTGTAGTGATTTCACTAACGATCAGTTGGGTATCTCAGAAGAGAATGTCTTCCCAGGTGGGAATCTCCCTATTTATTGAGACATTTCATACCATCTAGTGGTGGTTCTAACAATTCAGGTCAGGTGGGTCATATCACACTCCTCAGCCACCAGGGGGCACTGGCTTTGGTGGCCATTTTAATGTATTTACAATTTTTTACCATAAATATTCATCAATAGAGAACAGCCAAATACAGCCAATTCCAATTAAATAACACTGGTTTTGCTGGCTCTGGCTGTTTCCCTCCCCCTTGGGGGTGGTATCACATGACCTCCTTCTGGAAAAACCCATCACATGACCTTCCTTTTCAAAATGGATCTGGTTGAAATTGAAAGTTTTTCTTGTTTGAAGCAGGCGATCACCATCCACAACACACGTCTTGTTTCCAGTTGGTTCAAATGGTTGGCCAGTGCAATTAGTGCAACCAGCACAAACTCTTAATCAGTATCTCACATTGCAAAGCACACAGAATGCATTAAATATGTCATTTTGCTCTTTCTTAGTGGGATTGTCTTCCACACAATCAAATTTTCTGGTATCATAGTGAAAGGCAAAGCTGCTGCTTAAAGCACCATCCAAAAGTTCTTGATTTATGGATTTGTTGTCAGATTTATACACATATTTCTCAGGTAATTGTAAAACATCTTTTCCTTGCTTTTCAGCACACAAATGAAATTTTGTTTGGAAATGTTTTGAGGAGCTTTCTGTCAGGAAATCCTGAAAGCAGACTTTCAGAGATGCATATCCACGCTCAAACTTCAGGTAAAGAAACAGATCACTGTCATCTTGGTTGTTCAACAGAAATGTGTTGACAGAAATATTCTTCATTGATTTCAACACAATCATGTCATTTTTGACATACACACCACCCCAGAAAAAGACAAAAAAGTTGGGAAAATTGCTCTCAGGTACTGGTCTTCTTGCTTGAAAACCTTAAATGAGTCTACATGAAAAGTTTTTTTGAAGTAATACCTCAGATGTTTTGGATCATGAAAGTGGTTGACAACTTCAACTTGGTATCCAACATCTGTCAACACATCAAATTCAGATTGTTCCAGATGAACACTGTGGAGTAAAACTTTGTCATATGGATGGTGGTACAGGATAGACTCAAGGGTTCTCCACTGATACCATTTCAAGGAACATCTCCCCTTTTTTGGGTCAGAACAATTCAGCTCTGAGGCCAAGAAAAGGAGATGAAGTATCTCTGTGTCCTGTGCAGGATGGTCTGGAATAGCATACGGAACAATGCCAAACCTGTATGCAGTATCATTCAAGTGAGGATGTTGTCTTATAATGTTCCAAAAAGTAGCTCTGAATCTCATTACTTTCCCACCATTTGGATTTGGTGGTGGATTATACCAGTCAAAGTGTCTGATAGTATGTTCAAATTGAGATTCACTCAACTTTGTTTTGTCTATTGTGTGAAACAAGTCCAGCAATCCATCTGTTCCTGACTGAGACCCTCCAATAAGTACTTGTTGGTTGATGTACACAACAGGAATACCCATGGCAACACAGGGTAGAGCACAATAAATTCGCTGAGTTATCACTACTTTTGCTTTCGAATAATTTAGCAAAATTTCATGTGATTTCTTGAAGAATGAAACTTGATTTTTCAAGCGATACAAATGTGTGAGTGGTTCGATTTGCTTTTGAATGTCATTTGGAAGCAGGGATTTGTTGAACTGCACGTCTGTTTGGTAGATTACAGTGCTGTTTTTGTTGTATCTTCCACTTGGATTTTTGAGCATCAACATTCTCAGAGTACCCAAATCCCGCGTCCCAATGGGTGCGAGATTGAGCAAGTATGTTGCGTCTTTCAGGATATTCCCGTAAGCATTATTTTCAAAATGCATTGAAAACATCAGTGGATGAATGTTCCTTGGAGGAGGCCACTCTACATTCTCGCCATACCAAGCATTCATGACCACTGTGGTGTTTCCAGCTCCAGTTTCATGCTTTATTTGATCCCGGTTCAGGATTCTATCTGCGAATGGCACAAACAGTGCTCAAGCAAAACTTTGCATCTCATCTCCAATATTTCCTTTTGCAACAACCAAAACTCCAAAATGCTCTTCAGTTTCCTGTGGGGAATAGTTTTGTATGCAAGTAAAGTCTACAATTCGTCCAGTGCAGTGAGAAATGTGCTCCTTTGCCAGAGGTGCAAAATTAAATTTGAAAATATCCTTTTGCAGTGGTACATGGTACTTTTCAAGAAATAGTTCCATGAGTTCCCAAACAAGAGGATGATGATCCTTGAAATAAACCAAGTCCATCACATTGGAGTCTCTGTCAGTGGACAAGGGTTGTGTTGTCCAGGATGAAAAATGTGCAGGAGCAATATTCTTTAAACTTGAACAGCTCAGTTTAGGACTCATGTAAATACCTCCAAATTTCCATAGTATACTAAGCTGAGTAGCAAATTGCAAATGTTCTTCAAAGCTTTGTCCCATGAGCATCTTGTGAAGAATATGTTGCTGTTGCCATTTGAATAGTGGTGTTTCATTGAACAGCTCATGAATCCTCAGAAATTTCCCTTTTATCTGTGGATTGTTTATTTTGGCAATGTTTTTCAGGCATATGTCTGTTCCACAAAATACTTGAACCGTGAAGTGAGGATTGGAGCTTTGCACACATTCTATATTGGTCAGGACAGACGGTGGGATTGTTCGATCATAAACCCACGATGTAATAATCGTTGCCCTGGCCTCCACCTGTGAACTTCTCTTGGCCTCCACACATAATCGTGCATCCCACACACCGAAAAACATGAAATAAATGCTCCACAAAAACCACATTGACAACATTGATGAAATGCAGGCAGGCCAGCTTCTGGTAGCTGACGATATTTCCTGCTTCTCCAACTTCATTAGCATCCTTGGTATCACGGTGAACTTTGTGTACGGAACAAATCCAGGTGTTGAGCAAAGCCAACCCAAAGCCTGGATCAGACCGGGTGGTCAAAGTAAATAGATTTGAATGTCTGTCACGTATGGTATGTGTTCATGGGGACACCATCTGCAGCACCGCAATGGAGGCGAAGTTGGATCCACACGTTACACTCTGCAGGGAGAAATACGAGGTAAATCAGCAACGTCAGTAGGGAAGCCATCCTCATCTCCAGTGCATCAAACTGGTTTGTGATTTTCAGTTTTGAATCTCTGAAATGAACCTCAGGTCAGAGCAAAAATTCTCAACGGATCAGAGTCTCAAGTCTGATGCAGGTCTGGTTCGTCGCGTTCCTTTGTGTAATTTCATGGTGTATGTTTCAAGGTTCAAGACTCAGTTTCCTCATCGCCATTTTTTTTGACATCCTGTGAACCAAATGAACCAAGCATATCTGCAGTGCAGTTCTGTGGCAGAGTTGCAGAAGGTGCTAAGGTTTGCAGTCGTGAGAGAATTCTCACCCTGAATTAAAATGCTTGTGACTGAAGAAAAAGAAGGTGCGTCACGTTTTACTGTACAAATGAGTGTGCTCCAAGGACGCAGCCTGCATTGACCTGTGTGGGGGGCGGGGGCGCAGCACATGACCCTTGCTGTTTTGCCATGGTCAATATCTCTTCTGTAGAATTCTCGAGTACGTATGTTTGAAAGACTGTTTTGTTAAGATGCATTGCGGTCCACCCCAGGGTGGCCCCGAGCAAACTTGTCTCATGGCTTTTGTGTCAGCTCCAGAAGCTTTCAGTTTGGCGTTTGCGCTGCAAACCTGAAGGTACTCACATCTGCACTCAGCTACGCAGTGAAAGCTGACTGTTTGTGAACGCATTTTTGCGGGATTTCTGATCACATTTGCAGCATGTGCATGACAAAACACAAGTTTTTGATGCCAATCTGAGAATGCTTGGTGATCCCAGTTCTAAGAGCAAAATTCTTCAAATTGAACAGCTCAAAGTTCTGAGGACTGAAGTAAAGACCTCCAAATTTCCAATACAACTTCAAACTTCAAATTTTGTCCCTGCTTGAGTCAGGATTATTCTTTGTATCAAGGATGCATCTCTGGATCTGCAGCTGATGAATATGTGCTTTGCTCACTCAAAAAGCACAGAACTGCACAGTATATTGGCAATGCTATTGAAGTTCACCAGGTTTTTAGGTGATTTGAGGAGGTTGCACTGTTGTATGGAGCTCAATTTTTGAGCAACCCAAACAGGGCAACAGAAACAAATCATCTAGAGGCAGCATCTGCCAAAAGTATGTGTACAGTGGTTTCATAGTTAAAATAAATATCAAATTTGGATCTTTTGGGTCTTTTTGAATTTGTATGGGTCAAGGATAATGTGTGAGCAAGGAATTACTCAAGTTTGCATTTTTAGGGTTTTGAGGACAAAAAGTTCAAATTTTTGGGGGTGCAAAATTTTAGACTTCACTGCACAAAGTAGGTGATATCTCATAAAGTATAAATATTTGATGAAGGATGTATATATTGATCAAGTGTTGGCCTAGTGTCATTTGTTTTTTCATTTTCAAAAATTTGTACATGGTTTTTTGGTTGGGCCAAAGTTTGGGTACAAATTTGGGATTTTAAGGAAACACTTCAAAATAGATATTGGGCCTGCAGATTTTTTGGCAAGCTTTATTTGCAATCAGGTGACAAGTTTCTGCTACAGATAATTCAGGTAGAATTGGGTTCTTTCCAATTGATAAAAGTCACAAATATTTATCAAGATTGATAATTTGTGCATCTGCTTAGTTGTGTTTTGGTTGCTGTGTTCAGGTCACTGTGTTTTGGTCACTGTGTTTTGGTCAGTTCTCAAATCACCGGGAGCTCCATGGATCTATTTTTTCAGGTGGTGCTTTGTATCAGCTGCCCAGCTCAATTGAGCAGTGCAAGCCAAATTGCCTATGAACATAAATAACCCCATATAGCGATTGGTACTTCATTTTATTGATCTTGGTTTCAAACAAGTGAGCACAAATGACAAGTACGCATTGGAAGTACGAGGGAAGTCCCAATGAAAGCAGCTTGTGTCCACGTTTTACTGGCTAAATGTTGATCCTGTCAGACAGGGCTTTGTCAGGGCATGAAGCACATATCAAGGAAGGCTGACAATTATTTTGTTGTTCCTCACAAA
>JAAUXT010063948.1_pt1 | contig 17571 bp, 20 predicted proteins | sample 7278171 | NCBI WGS metagenome assembly JAAUXT01 (sample SAMN14350112, study PRJNA611818) | marine sediment metagenome | isolation source: surface marine sediment (1.8m) | place: French Polynesia: Moorea | collected 2018-08
AGCAGGCTTCCCCTCCCTTCCCACTCGAGGGATTCAGGAGTGGAGCAGGCTTCCCCTCCCTTCCCACTCGAGGGATGCAGGAGAGTAGCAGGCTTCCCCTCCCTTCCCACTTGAGGGATTCAGGAGAGTAGCAGGCTTCCCCTCCCTTCCCACTTGAGGGATTCAGGAGAGTAGCAGGCTTCCCCTCCCTTCCCACTCGAGGGATTCAGGAGTGGAGCAGGCTTCCCCTCCCTTCCCACTCGAGGGATGCAGGAGTGCTTCCCCTCCCTTCCCACTCGAGGGATGCAGGAGTGCAGCAGGCTTCCCCTCCCTTCCCACTCGAACGAAACGCAAGTTCCCCATTTGCGCAACTGTTTCATCATCTCTGACTCTGGCCCTGGATCGGCTGGAGCCGACACGTCGTGCGTCCTGCCCGGGATCAGAGGCGTGCGCGCATGCGCTCTCGCTCCTTCACTGCGATGCACGTGACCCCAGCCAAGGGGCCAACCGCACGTTCAACGGGAGGTGGTTATTTTTCCGCGAGCCAAGTACGAGGGGATAACCGCTTCTGCTTTCCGACGTCTCACTCAACATGTAAAACTTTTGCGCCATGCTCGACACATTTCCAAGCCATTGGCCGTACGTGAACTGACCGACTTGACCGCGCGGTGACGAAATTCAACATGACCTCGGAAAGCAGAATTGGATACCCCCTCGTAAAGCATCAGAGCCACGTGCGAAGCCGTGTTGAAAGCCACAATCCACAGGTTCCACGCAAAAATTCAAGCCACACGAAGAAAATTTCGTTTGTGAAAAGAGAGACAGGATTTCTGGATGAGGTCAAGAGGTGTGCGGCCCCCCGTACCCAGGGGCTGCAGCTTCGAGTCCGAAAAGTTTGACTGCAGAACGCACAAAAATTTGCACTTGCGGCATATTTTTCGGAGGGGGGGGGGATGTTTTTCATATTTTGGTGAGACGGACCGGGTTGTGCACTGCACAACACGAGAACTGGTGAGACGAAATTCTTGCGCAGGCCAGTGACCAGTTGTGCTGCAGAAGCGTTATTCCAAGCGTGTGTGTCGTTAGTTGGGCGGAAGCACCCACCACGCTGCGGTGTTTGATGCTATATTTGATTTCTTTTCCGCGGAACAACCCGTGTGCAAACTGGCGCATGCGTCGTGGCTGCCGGCGTAACCCGTTTACCTTGGAATCGTACGCGGACTGTTTTATGACCTCGGGGGCCATCCAGAAGGGCGTGCCCACGAACGTGTGCCGTTTACTGGTGGTGCTGGTGAGCTGCCCCGCGACCCCGAAGTCGGCCAGCTTCACATCTCCCGCCTCCGACAATAGCACATTGGCAGCTGCAGCGCGAGCGACCAGATGATGATGGACAGAAGAGAGGAAGACAGAAGAACAACGCGTTATACAGGAGTTAGTCTGGCGTGATGACGGGTCAGGGACCATGGATCACGGTTGTCATGGTGATGCATGGCCGAAGCAGACGACGCAGCAGCAGCCGAGACTGTACAGCAACGCGCAAAGATGCCGGGTGAGAAACAGCAGCGGCGCTCTGCCCCGTGTAAATTACCTCCCCACTTCCTGCTGTTTTTTACAATGTTTTTTTTCATTTCAGACTAAACCTCAATCATGGACCACCCAGTGTTCTCACAAAAAGCCCGTGATTGGTGTTGGCAATCTTTGGCATGTTGCACAGAATCAGCAGCTGCTGTAGGGTGCAGGACAGCCCTGAGGCGGGTCCAGGGTCGGTTCAGGGCTCCAGAGCCCCTCCCCTGGACCCACCCCCCGCTGCCCCACTGTCTTGATTGAAACCTACAAGATGAAGAGAAGAAGCATTAATCTCGGCAGCAGCTGTCAGAGCCCAGAGTTTCCACGCCCAGCAGAGCGGCGGCGCGGGGCCGGGAACACGACGTCGTGACGGGGGCGACGCCTCCACTGCCGAACTGCGCTCATGACCCGGAGCCTCCCGCGGAGAGGAGCCTCCGACCGTCTTAATGGCGCATTGTTCCGTGCACAGGTTGGATCTTGGCACGCACAAACTTCACGCCTCGCGTCGCCTGTTCGTGTGTTCCCGGCCTCGGTGCCAAAGCGATGTGAGGCTCCAGCGGGTCCAGGGTTCGGGACAACGCGTGCTCCCTGGATCCGCCGGAGGGCAGTGCGGCCTCTCGGCCTGTTAGTGCTGGAAGCAGCCGGGTCTCGAGCCGTGACGTACTTCCGGTCAATCTCCGCAACCGGAAGTGACCCACAGGGGTCGCCTCGCCACGGGGGGGTCTTACCTTACAATCGTAAGGGGTCTGCTTTATGACTTCCGGTGCCATCCAAAATGGCGTGCCTACAAAGGTGGTTTTCTTTTGCAGCGTGTCGGTGATCTGCCCGGCGACGCCGAAGTCGGCGAGACGCACTTCGCCCCGCTCCGACATCAACACGTTGGCGGCTGAAACACGAGCAACGGAAACCATGCAAGGGGCACGCATGCGCAAAACAGTCTCTTGGACACGACCGCGACGACGCCGCAGCGATCCCTAAAACTGAACGTTTCTCACGACCTCTGGACGCATGCGTACACGCAGGTGTCAGTGACGTCCACGTGAGCAACAGGGACTTTAGACACGTCCTGAGCACGCGACTCCACCGCACGCTGCGTCCCAATTTTGTCCCATCTCCACCGTGTGAAAAACTACGTCAGCGACAGTGTTTGGAGTGCGTCAAAGGCGTTGCCTCAAACTCCCTATTGAACACCAAAATCACGCCGAGACGAAATGCCTCCAAACATTTCAATATTTCCAGAAACTGAACGCGTACATCAAGCGAGCGGGTGGAAAGATTCGGAGACGTTTGGAATTGGACAAGGAAGACTGAACACGCTCGCTTTTGGAGAGCAGTTTGGAACACGGCGGCGACATGTAGCGTGTGTTTCGATCATTCCTCAGGGCAGCGCTCACAATGCGGGACAGGCTGACGTCTCACGTGTTGGGTTTTACCACGAGTTCTCCAGCGGATCCAGGACTGACGTCCGGCCACAGGGGGAACCGTGGCGGTTCAGGGGGAGCTCTGAATTCTAAAAATTTAACACGGCAAACTGAACCATTGAGGGTGGGGGTTAGAATTTTCAATTGACAAGCCCCAGCCCTCTTTCCAGCTGGATCCGCGGGTGGAACTCTCGAGTGGGATCGCAGCCCGGTGTGTGTGTAATACCCGGCTGTGGGCCGCCCTCAACACACCGAGCAGAGACGCACCGATGCACAACAAGCGTAAGCACGACATTTTCCGACCTAACACTCGCTGTGTGTGCCAAATAGCAATTTTGCGTAAAATTGGACACAAAGGTGAATGTATCGAATGGTGCTCGTGGATCAGTCGAGCCTGTCCCCAACATGTCTCAGCATGACAGTGGAGAGAGACTGAGCCCTGAGGGTGTCCCCCCCCCCCCCCCCGGAACACTGCCCGTGGGGACCACGCGGCGGAATCCCGACCGAGACATCGAGCCGGATGCGACTCTCATCACAGTTTCTCTTCAGAGATCCCTGTAGCATGTGATGATGAGGTGTGGGCCCCGCCCCTTCACTCGCAGTGAGCTTTATATATCTCTCCAAACTGGGACGGTTGGAAACTGGCAAGGAACGTGTGTTTGAGTATTGTGCCCACCACACATTCGTGGATCGATTAACCTGTGTATATCTACAAGCAACAAAACTTGTATTTCACTGGGCATTTTTCCACCATTTTCAAATGACGTGGTATCCAAATATTGGACATTTTGATTCCAACACACACACGCACACACACACACACACACACACACACACGTGAAACACAGGTGTGAACACCACTGCCATGACGCAGCTGCGTCCGAAGCTCAGGCCTCTCCAGATGCGACATCTCGTGTTGGGAAACGGCCACGTTTGGTGGAGGAGTCGATCTGGAGAGACCTGAGCCCAAGTCCATCACTGAGACACGGAGCACCACTGACGCAACAGGCAGTTTCTGCACAGCGTCCGTGCCCACATAACGTGCACGTCAAATTGTGTGCATCCCCACCATTACGAAAGCGACGTGCACTGCGGGCTGATGACCCTCCGCACAAACTGCCTGTTGCGTTCTCCATCCTCGGCAAAAAACACCACACGGTTGTTTACCTTTGATGTCTCTGTGTAACTTGCCCTCGGAGTGGAGGTAGTCTAAACCCTTTATGATTTCACGCAGGATTATTGCTATGTACGTTTCGTCGAAAGTCCCCGCTTTCATGAGATCCAGCCCTGAGCCTCCTCCCAAGTACTCCATAATGATCCAGAGCTTCGTGCCCTGAAACAAGAAGAGATGCGTCAGATACAACGGTCACTCGACAGACAAGGCGCGGGTGAGCGCAGTCATCCGGAGCTCGAAAGAGGAGCAGGAAGTACGACCCAGAACACTGCATGTGGAGAGCGCGAGTCTAACGGCGCAGGGGACGAAACATTGTTCCAGCCCCACTGTGTGTGCGTCGGGGGGGCGGGTTGGAGGGTGGTGGGATCCAGAGTTGTGGAGACAATCTGAGTCCAACGAAGCTCGCCTCAGTCCCGCCCTTGTCCCCCATTTCAGTGTCCCCACGCACACAGACACACGCACAAACGGACGGACGGCACGCAGTTCGGGACTCTGGTTTTCCAGATGCACTCGGTGATCGCTATGCGAGGAGTGCGCCTGTTCACCGGTGAGCACCGACGTGACACGACGTGACGTCACGGGGACACGGCCGCCATGGCAACAGCTGGTGCTGCGCAACAACACAAGATCATGCTCAACACGGACGCTGTGGCCAGAGATGGAGAACATGGATCTGTGTGCACGTGCGTGTGCGCCTGTTCGTCAGTGCGTGCGTGCTCTGTCCACAGTTTCCCCCTCTCCGGGCACGTTTCGTCTCACTCATCCCGTTGCCCCCCGCCCCCGAGACCTTTTCACGCGAAGCAGCAGCAGTCGACACTGCGCCGTCGCTTTGCGGTGCGTACCTTCAAGTATGAGCCGTAGTACTTGGTGACGAAGGGGCTGTCGCACTGGGATAGCACCATGATCTCCTGCTGGATGTCCTCGATCTCGTCCTCGGCCTCCTCCAGGTCGATGATCTTGATGGCGACCACTTCCTGCGTGCGCTTGTCGATGCCCTTGAAGACTTCCCCGAACGAGCCCTTGCCGATCCGGTCCAGCTTCGTGAAGATGGTCTCCGGGTCGATCTTGGTCTGAAATGAGACACAGGAGAACGCGTTAGAGAAACACCCTCAGCGTCAGGTTTCAACCGCACACGCACACACACACAGGCACACACTTCGTCCGCACAAGTTGCGCATTCTTCGTGCCCGTTCCCTCGTCGACAGAGACCATGAAGCACTGCACAAACTTCCATGCGAGGCCCAGGAAATCTTTCCTGTTCCCTTCACTTCACGTGGCCCAACAGCAGCATTGCGTGGAATGATTGGTGAAACGACACATGGACCGGTCGGACCTTTTGTTTGACGTTGTTTGAGATCCCGGCTCAACGCGACGCACGTTTGTGAGTTCACACTGAAGCGCGATACTCCGACCCAGGGCGGAGAAGCCTGTCTCTTCGGAAACCTGCGGCACACGAGTGGGATCACGGACCTGAAGCTGACACAGTCTTGCTGCACCGGTTCAACTTCCCATTGATCCACCTCACAACACAACAGAGAACAGCGACCTCAGGCCATCGCGCGCTCCACGTGCGACGTTCTTGTCATGCCCACGCTCTGCTGCCTCGCACAGTCAACCTGGAGCTGTGCGCTTTCTGATCTGCGCGCCACACGATCCTGGACCGTCCGCTGGGGCGCAACGCACACTGCTCGCTCACGCCGACAGGTGGCGCGCTGCCGTAAACCGCACCGTGATGTCCGCGCTGGGCTCTCATCGCCACAGATCAAGGTTCAGGAATCCAACGTTTCACATCAGCGCGTGTCTCCCCACAAAACATCAATTCACATCCTGCTGAACGCAGAACCGATCAACGCTGGCCGGCTCCCCCCCGAGAGAATTCCATGTTTCGTGAAGTTGAAGTCAAAGTCCAGTGTCGCAGGGTGCTTCACGGAACGCTGCGTCGTCAGCGCGACGATGGACGCAGTGCGAGCCAAGTACAGACCAAATCAAACCAGAGAGAACGGGAGCGGCGCGCTCGCTCACCCTTCGCAGAGTGACCTGCACCGGGTCCGGGTCCTTCTCCCGCTCCGCCGCCGCAGCCGCCGCCTCCAAATCCAGCTTCTTCTTGAACAACATGGTTCCTCAGCGGCGAGGTACGTATCCTCGCAGAACCGGGTCCGTTCGCTTCGTCGGTCTCTCCCCGCCCCGCACGGCGCCGGCTCCAACTGGGTCAGTTGCTGATTTAATCCTGGTTCTCAATTCCTTCTCTTCGATGCAGAAGAACAAAGCGCAGCCGGCGCGGTTGAGGACTGCACGCGCGCACTGATCTGCGTGCGGCTGTCTTCTTGTGCCTTCAGATATCAGAGACGCAATGGGTCTCTCGAAGCGCTGCGTCTCAAACGTCACAGCACGCGCGCAGCCCGTCCGTTTTGCCTCGGACGGTTTGGGTGTGAGCGCTCGTGACCCAATTGTGAGATTAATCACCAATATCGATCAGAACGTATCGATCTCTTGATCATTAATTGATATCAGCTGCTGATTAATGAACTTTGAGCGCGTTCCTTATGCACGCCCATGCTCTTCGTCGATTCGGACCTCGCCTGAGCAAGACGCTTCGCGATCACGTGATTCTGTCGCCTGCAGCACGACGCATCGCGCGTGCGCGGGGCGCGTCCCTTCAGAGACCCAAGTGCCGTGATTCCGTGTGAAGGGGTCCCGTCCTCCAGGTTAGCGACTCCAACCTGGAACAACTTGACACGTGAAGTCAAAAGTTGCCCCTGGGATGTGGGGGGGGGGGGTGAGTCACCCCCACCTGGATCCTGGTGTGCGCCCCCTGGATCCACCCCTGTGTACCAATCACAACACGCTACACCTTGTCGCTTGTTTTCCGGATGTGTACTTTGCCGCGGAAGAGTCATGTTCTCACACATACAAAGACTGCGGCCAAAAATAGACTTCTTCAGCCCGTATGACGAGCGATTTGCGGCAATGCTGACAACATGCGTGAGGTTCACCAAACACGCCTTTCGTGTGCAGGAACGGGAGGAAAACGTACGCACTGGCGAGGCGCCACTCTCTCTCTCCACTCTGAAATAATGTTTCATCTTTCTCGATTGGGTTTGTGGGCGACTCTTGACGAAGGGCAATTCTTTTCCAACTTTGAAACAATTGTAATATTTTGCACATGCGACACAAAAAGTGGCGGGACAGAAATTTTCTGGGTGGGGTCAGGGTACTTGGGTCCTTGCCCCCCCCCCCCGCCTTGATCCGCCCTAGGAACATACAACATCCAGCCCACTTTGGGACGCGACGACAAAGCTTCGTATCCGGAGACCCAGGAGAATCCGACACGGACGACAAACACGAGCGCCGAGCGCCGTGCCGAGCGCCGAGCGCCGTGCCGAGCGTCGAGAAAAGCGAAGGCGTCTCAAGCACCAGGTGCGTCACGCGTTGCAACCACGCGTCTTTTGCACTGCAAAACCTGAACAAGACCAGGGCACTTTACACCTGAACAAGTCAATGGGTGCTGCAACTCAGTTCACACTTGTGCATGTCTGTACAAGTCAATGAGTACTGCATCCCTGCACTGGTACAGGTGTTGCGTGGCAACGTCCCTACAGCGCAACGTGCGGCGCATCCCGCGTGCAGCAGGCGTCCGGTACGTGGAGCGTGTCCGGGAGGGGGGGGGCGCCGTGGCGCCGTGTTTGATTGAACTGCAGCGGCACCTCCATTACTCGCCCCACTTCTGATCAGATTCGCCAGCGCGCTTTGTCTCTCCGTTGTCTACGGGACAATGGCTCTTCAGCACAGCAATTTCGTGACAGTTTGAGCAGAGCAGCGTCCTGGATGCGCTGTGCTGGGCCCACAGCCGTCAATCCAAAAGAGGGATAGGGCCTGCCTGACCCCACAAAGTTCGACAGACCCCACCCGGCCCACCGGACTCTGCGTAACAGATACACACGTTCAAACGTTCCTCTTATGAACGCCAAACTACAGGTCCCGCTGCCCACTTGGCGTTCACCCCCCCCCCCCGGACCAAATTCTGCACCCGCCCCCGCACCGATCGGTTTTCAGCAGAGCGCTTTGTGTGCGCGCGGCGGCGGGACCAGGGCGTGGCCCGCTCGGCACACACTCCACTCACTGATACACCGATCAATCACATCAACACTGCCGATAAACTCGCATCGTTTTGCAGACAAAAACAAGAACACACATCAATAGTGACACTTGCCTTGGGGACGCCTTGGTGTGTCTTTCTGCACACGATTGAGAGAAGTTGCCTTCGTGAGTTTGCACTTGGAGGTAAATTTCAATTGTTTCTCGTGGTTGTATTGCCCCCCCACCCACCGGAGAGAGGTGGGTTCCCTGTCCACAGTTCTGTGGTGGAATCACACACCCTGCGGCTGTTCGGGGCGTGCACAACAAGAACACGACGAACAACCACCACAGTTTCCCGAGACTATCAGTCTTGAACTGAGCAATTTCACCACAGTTCGAGAAGCGGCCATTCAGAAAAACACCCGCTGTGTCCTCAGGGCGCGTATCCCTGATGACAAGTGTCCTTGTTTCATCTGAAACTCTAATCAACTGCTCCAAGTTGATGAAACAGTAGATCCACATCAAAAACCAGGCGAATACATCAGACCTGAGCTCGCGGACAAAGCTGTCGATGCCGAGCCCTAAAATAAACGAAGTGCCCGAAATATCACGAGTAAATCACACACGTTTTGAAAACGTCAAAACGCGGAGAGAAGGACGCGCAGTGAAAATCGATGGAGGAGGAGGAAGCGCGGATCGATAGATCAATGCAGCGAGATGTCCGTCCGTCTTGCTGCGCACACCACCAACACCGCGCTCCAGCCGACGAACGTCCCCGACGCGCTGCGAGCTTCCGTCACCACGACCTCACGGAGGAAGCGTTGCGTCCAGTTTCCCTCGTGTCCATGATTTCATCGTTTTCTAATCTACACGTCGTAACTTTCTGTTGAGCCAGTCAAAAGCCAGAAATTCGTGACCAATATGAAGAAGAACGCCGTGGCTCCAGTCCCTCAGTTGACAGCTGAACTGACCGAACGGTCGACGCACTGCACCAACGGGGAGTTGTTTTGTCAACAGCTTTGGAGCAGAGGTGAACCCCCCCCCCCCGAAAAAAGTCAAAATTTTCTGAGTTGACGTCCCCCCCCCCAGCATGCTTTTTTTCTCAGCAACACAACACAGTAAAAATCGGCTTTTTGAGCTTTTTGACGGGCGAATTCTCCGGCTTTGATGACCTCTTCTCAACTCCAATCCCAGCGACTACAGTCGTCCTCACCCGAGTGGAGCCCGCCATCCCACCGAATACGGCGCGCTCTCGAAGACTGGTGCAATCTGTGCACATTGCTTCCCTTTTCCTCACCCAATTCGAACATCGAACAACTCGAACTGCTGTTGTTAAGAGTTCGGTTCGAGCGAGAACGACTGTACTCGTACCGTGCTGCGTTACGAGTACAAGTGAATCGGTGAGGCCGCACCGCGCGACGCGTGTGTACTCGGAGCCCACGCGTTGCGGGGACAACACACGATGTTTGTACAGTTCGTACAGCACAGCGGAGCAGCGCAGGTGGGGCCGGCCGGGCCGCGCTGAATACGAGCACACTGAGGACCAAACCAACTCCAGCAAATGTGCAACATCGATGGGCCCGTTTGTACTGCGCGCGAACATAGATCTACCAATCGCGTTCGTGTGAATCGAACACCGTTGACGTTGAAAAACTTCCCTTTTCGCACCTTCAAAACCAGCGGACGCACCAAGTGTGACTCCTTTTTGATGAAAAACAACCTCAGTTTTCCTCTGTAGTTGAGGTTTTGTTTTGTTGGATTCAGTGCGAAAAGTTGACAGAACAGAAGCAGCTGATGTGTTGGACCTGTCCGATCGTAAAGTCGTCTGCTTGATCAGGTGCTGCTCACTGTTTACACTTTTGACTCAAATCTCGGCTGAATCGATCAAATTTCACTCCGAACAAGAGATCGAAGATCAACGAGCCCGCGGCCAAAAACAAACAGCGAGATTTCTTTCCATTGGTTTGCCCCTGAAGCAACTCGAGTTAGATTCTACTTGGGGGAGGGAATTGCCCCACCAGTATTTTTCAACCAGAGGGAAACCAACTTGGTTTCAAAGCAAGTAATTTTACGCCCCCCCCCCCTGCAAACCAACTCGAGTTGCTTTGGGGGGAAAAGCAGCTGAGTTGGTTTGCTCCTGGTATTTCTAGTCAGGGGTAAAACAACTTGTGTTTCTAAACAAGTTGCTTCTCCCCACCCCCTAAACCCTGAACCAAGTTGGTTTCAATCTCCACAGCTATGAGTGTGGTGGTTGCTTTAAAAATAACTTGAAATTCAAACAGAGCCAAGTGTGTTCAGGGTCTGTGATTTCAGAGAGAGAGAGAGAGAGAGAGAGAGAGAGAGAGAGACAGAGACAGACAGACAGAGACAGACAGACAGACAGACAGACAGACAGAGAACCCGTCGTGCACGAGTGCTTCGTCTGTTGGAGGGCAATCTCCCACGGGCGCCCATTTCCACTTGTTTGGTGAAGAAATGTGCACCTGCAGAGCAAACAAGTGAGGTGTAATTTCTCAGACGCACTTCGTTGTTCGTCAAAAGACTGACTGGCCACCTCGACATTCCAAACACGTCAAGGGTGACGGGAGGAGCGCACTTTTTCGCAGAATGTGCACCCCGCGTGGGTGCACCCAGACGTGACTTGGCAATGGTCAAAATTGCACGCTGCATTCTGTCCTGGAAGATCTGCTCGTGACTTTGTCACTGGTTGTGTGACGCATCCACAAATCGAACACCTGTCAAATCGAACACCAGAGCCACAAACGACCAAAGAAGAATGTCTGCTTCATGTCGCGTGTCGGTGTCGAGCGAGACTCAGCCGTCAGCAGCGATGCTGCGTCATGCTGTAACCCAATTCCATCTCCATTCACACTTCGGACCAAAAACACTTCCTTTGTGCAAACACGTGTGCATCAAAACACGCCACACCCACCCAGAGCCGACAGCTGCCTTCACTCAATGCAGCTCCAGTTCGTCCACAATGTGAATCGTCTGAAACTGACGTCCACGTCAGCTTGACGTCTGAAACTGACGTCCACGTCAGCTTGACGTCTGAAACTGACGTCCACGTCAACTTGACGTCTGAAAGTGACGTCCATGTCAACTTGACATCTGAAACTGATGTCCACGTCAACTTGACGTCTGAAACTGACGTCCACGTCAACTTGACGTCTGAAACTGACGTCCACGTCAACTTGACACCTGAAACTGACGTCCACGTCAACTTGACATCTGAAACTGATGTCCACGTCAACTTGACGCCTGAAACTGATGTCCACGTCAACTTGACATCTGAAAGTGACGTCCACGTCAGCTTGACGTCTGAAACTGATGTCCATGTCAGCTTGACGTCTGAAACTGACGTCCACGTCAACTTGACATCTGAAAGTGACGTCCACGTCAACTTGACGTCTGAAACTGATGTCCACGTCAACTTGACATCTGAAACTGATGTCCACGTCAACTTGACGTCTGAAAGTGATGTCCACGTCAGCTTGACGTCTGAAACTGACGTCCATGTCAACTTGATGCCTGAAACTGATGTCCACATCAACTTGACGTCTGAAAGTGACGTCCATGTCAGCTTGACGTCTGAAACTGATGTCCACGTCAACTTGACGTCTGAAACTGACGTCCATATCAGCTTGACGTCTGAAACTGACGTCCACGTCAACTTGACGTCTGAAACTGACGTCCACGTCAACTTGACATCTGAAACTGATGTCCACGTCAGCTTGACGCCTGAAACTGACGTCCACGTCAGCTTGACGTCTGAAACTGACGTCCATGTGAACTTGACGTCTGAAACTGACGTCCACGTCAGCTTGTCATGAACGTCAAATGACTCAGGTGCTTTGGGGGCAGCGATGATGGACTGACGGCCGAGTCCCACAAGTGGGAGCGAGTGACCCGAAACTCAACACCTCCGACGTGAAAACGGCTTCACAGGTGGAACGACACGACTCCCTCTGGTGAGCAGCTCCGCGGGAGCAATGGGACGAAGACCCGACTCCCGCAACAAAGTCAGACCCCCACCCCTTGCAACTGGTTGTACCTTTCACGTTGATTTTGTCAAGGCTGGGGTATGACGCCCCTTCCACCCAATCCTGGACCGTGTCGCGAGGGAGGAAGACGCGCGAACAGCGCAGCACACACACACACACACACACACACACACACACACACACACACACCTGCCCGGACCGAGAACTCTCGGTTCTCACAGGGGCTCAGGATTCAGAGGGGGTCTGACTGATACACCGACCCAGGTCCAGACCAAGCCGAGGGGAGCCCAACCTGTGGTTCGGCTCCACGATTGATCACCACTTCTGTTCGATCTGACACAAACAATCAAGACAACCCAGCAGGTCGAAGTCGAACACGGCAGGCACAGACCAAACCATCGGTTGCTGATATCGAACTCGACCATCGGCCGCTGACACGGAACTACTGACCGAGCCCATCGGGTGGTGGTGTTCGACGACGATGCCCTCGTCGATGAGGTCGGAGTGCAGCACCATGCCGGGGCTGTAGTGCAGGCCCACCTTGGAGCTCGACAGCTGACTCGCGTGCGGATCGTTCATGAAGTACATGCTGAGCTCGTGTTCCTCCTCCGGGGCCGAGCGTTAATCCCTCCCGGCGCTGTGTGGAGGACGCGACGCGCGGCCCTCACAGTCAACACGACCTGTTGTTGTAGATGGATTCCTCGTGTTTGTCTACGCGAGGAGCGGCCGACCTCGCTGTGTAAACGTCTCCTCTATCCTATCCGCGCAGTGAAAAAGCCTTGGTCTCAGCGCAGCGCTCACTCGGAGTGAAGGACGGAACCATCGCCGCCGCCGCCGCGGTGAAACTGGGTTGCTGGGCGCGCCGGAGCGTGACGCGAGTCGTGATCCGTCCGTCCCGCAGCACACAGCACCGCGGTGCGCCGCTCACTGAGGCTGAGGCTGCCGCGCGCGGCCCGACCGACCGGCCGACGGCTGCTCCATCACCGAGGCTCGCTCACCTCACACAACTTCCGCCTCAACATATGGCAAAACACGACGACGATGGTGACACGTGGGTCGAAATTCTGAGCCACGGTGATCGGAAATGAACAAGAACCACCACAGGTCCGCAGCTGCTCACACACACACATACACAAACACGCACGCACGCATTGGCACTGCAGGTGAAGCTCTGCTCATTCACAGTTTCACAGCACACTGAGTGCGAGATGAACTGACGCAAAGCCAACAGGTTCGGCCCTGAAGCAAGCAACACGCGATCGATGGAATCTCTCCACACAGATCTCTCGTCAATCTGCAGGTCAAGGTCCAGGTCAAGGTGGGTCCCCCACAATTTTGATTTTGGTCACCGTGGATCCTGCCCAGGGGGGGGGGAGAGACTGGTCACTTTGAACAACTTGGCGCGGCAAAACGAACAAATTGTCCACGGAGGTTTATGCAGCTGTGAACCCCCCACCCCCACCCCCAGGAGGAACGAGCAGGGCGAATCCCATTCGGTCGCTCCCCGGTGGAGGGGAAGGGTAGTGTTCCCACGGACACCCCAGGGGGCGGGTCAGAGGGCGCCCCCCCCCGATCCCGCTGGATTTTCCCAGCACTCGACAGCTCCCATACGAGGCAGCGGATTCCCAGAACCTGTCGTGGACACTCGTCGTTTTGATCTCAGCACCTGTCGCTTTTTCGCGTGGCTTGGATTTTGAGTGGCTGTCTCTGTGGCCCGGTTGCGCCATGTTGCTCGGTCGGAAGTGCATGTGCGCGGCCGCGACCCAGTTGCGCCGGCGCGGGAGTAAACACAGCGCTGCGGCGCGCGGTGCGGCGCGGCCCTCAACGAGCACCACACCGGCGACGCCCTCCTCACACCGACCGTCAACCAATCACCCGACCGGCCGGCCGATCAACGGACTGACTGATCAAGCGACCGACTGCCTGATGGTGACTGACTGACCAAGCACGTGACAGACCAAGCGATCAAAAGAAAGACCAACCAGCCTGGCTGGCCTGACCAAGCGATTTGCTGGTTGAAACCCTCGAGGAAGTTTCCCAAGACTCGAGGCAGGTGTTCCAGCTGCCTGTCTCCACAGAGTGTAGAATTCCGTTTGTCTACCCACTCCCCCACCAAAACGAAGAAAGTGCCATCAAGCGCAACATTTCTCAGTTTCCCGTGTGAACATTTCAAGGGTTGGATTTTGCCGCCCCCCTTGAGGTTTCCCCCAGATCAAATCCTGAAACCCCGAAGACGGTGTGGAACATCTGAAACACCACTGGACCTCCACGGAAAGTCGTTTTGAAAAGACCCATGTTTCCGGTCAGTGCCAAGAATTTGCACCGCAGATGGAACCTTCCTTGTGTTGTCACATTCTTTAGTTCAATCACGCCACGTAATTTGCCAAAAATGTCACACGTGAGAAGTCACGAAGATAAAACTGAGACGCCAAGCACCTGAGTCACCTCATTGTGACAAAATTCTGAACATACGAGTATCGCGGTTGCGAATGGAAACAAACACAAGACAAGTTCACGTGGGGAAACCCAGTTTTTCCAACCGTGCTGCTCTGTGCGAAAGCCCCACTCACACAACCGGAGAACGTTGAAGTGTTGTCAGAACTTTTCAGTCCAACAGACCCCCTCCCACGACCCGTTGGACCCCGCGCAGCAGATTTTGTTGTTGGCCCCTTCCTTCCTGTCCTTTTGGCTCCGCAGTTATCGCCCTCCTGACCAGGTTCTGGACGGAGGAAACACGACGCAGGTCCACGCTGCGAAAGGTTCCCGAGACTCCGACGTCGTCACGCGACAACGAGGGGCCCTGGATCCCTCCTGGACATCAGGGGCTCTGGATCCACCCTGGACATCAGGGGCTCTGGATCTGTCGTGCGCACTTCTCGACATTTCGTTGTTTTCCTTCATCTCGAGAAAGAAGCGAGCTCGCAATTTCCTTTCCACTGGAGGGAGACACCGACCTGCCACCTGAGCTGACACGTCACAACGTCCTCAGCCACGACATGCGGCGCCGAGTTTCCATCACACGGGCCACAGGGATGTAGTTTTCAGGAAACGGCCAGGGCGAGCAGATCCCGCCGTTGTGATCAGCAGGAGGGGCGCAGACAGGGGCGTGTTCATCAACCCTCACCAGGGGTGCAAACAGGGGGCGCCGCCTGACGCTCGGAAAAAACTTTCACCCCAAAATTCCCAAAAAGGGGATTTGTACTTCAAAGTGGGAAAGGCCACCCCAAAGAGGGTCTCACACTGCGCACGACCTGGGTCCGGCCCTGGACGGAGAGACGTTACGTGCCAACTGTGCCACCCTGGTTCACTGGGGCAAAAAGCCAGTTGTTGGTGGATCCACGGCCCGCAGCGTTAGTGGCGTTGTTCACGTTCAACATCAAAAGGGCGACGCCTGCGGAACACACGACGCTGAGGCGGAGAGGCGCCCTCCCTCTGACCCCGAGCGCGGCGCAACACGACCACCTGGCAGCGCAGCGGCCGCCGCAGCCACGTCCACTGTCGCGTAAACAAATTTTAATGACGAGCAGTGAACCCATTCCACGTCGAGCCGCCTCGAACGTAAACAACCACGATGATGAAGTTCCAAAACAACTCCGCATCCAAACACAAACATATCCACAAATCATTCAGAGACAACAAGAACACTTGCCAGTGCAGCCGCAGGGCTCGGGGAGGCTGCGCGTGTCTGCACGGAACCAGGTTAAACTTCCACGAACCTCCCCCGGACAAAACGAGCGATGCAGAAACACTTGTCTCTACCTGCGCACTCTGATGCTGTTCTCGCTGACAAGGGGGGGGGGGGCTGGAGTATTTTTTTTCTGATGGCGTGCTCCTCATGAACGCACCAGTGCTTCAGCAAATCGACTCTTTCCTCGATCCGTCCCTGACGACTTCATATCGTTCGTGATATTGGTAAATTCCCCGCAGCAGGTTGATCTCGATCGCCATGACACGTGAGGTTTGGATCTCGCAGCGAAGTTGCGCACTCGGGCCGTTCTCAGCGGATCCGGAGGAACGGGGGGCCCGCCCCCCAACCCTCCAACCAATCCAAAACTGGAAACACTCCCAAGTTCTGCGCATCAATTTGTACTTTTCCTTTGTTAAAATCAGTCAAGGTCAAGTTTGCCCCCCCCCCCTTTGCGCTCGGTTGGAGCCCCGCCCACTGATCTCCATGCTGTCTCCGCCACAGGGTGACCATGTTCGCATGCCCGTCGGCAGCGCATGGCAGCGACGCATGGGCGCTGAACACGCTGTTTGTTGTTTGCGGACGGACCTGCCATGATTTTACACACGCTCTTCACGTTTCGCTTTCATTCCAGATCACAAATATGTTTGTCAGAGTGAGTCATCGAGAGAAACCGCGTGTTTTTTGGGCCTGCGGGTTGTAGAGCAACGTAAATCCCAAAGACAAATCTCGCTGTGGCGAACTTCTCAGGTGGATTCCCAAAAACAGGTTCGAATCCTCCCCCAAATTGTGATGGGGTTCACTCTGACTGGGGAGTTCGTTCGTTCAGGCCCTGGCAGTTCAAGGGGCACTGCCCCCCCCCCCCCGACCAATTCATTCAGAATTGACTTCACCACTTCGTGCTGAGGGTGTACGAGCGTAAAACTTTTCACTCTGACGTGTTGAAGACGCCCCCCCCCCAAAAAAAACCATGATCCCGAACGAGCTAGGAGGATCGAACCCCCTCTGTGCAAAATCTATGCGTCTTCACATCGCAACAAGTGCACCTGTCCAAGTTCAATTCGAACACTCCCACATGAAAAGCTCATTTGGAACAAATTTTCTGTTTTTTTCCCACAGACGCAATGAAAGTTCTGGTTCGAATTTCCGTTGTTCGTCGTTTTGGAAGGACCAGTCGAACAGAGGCACAAGGCTCTCTTCCTCAGAGACTGATGCAGAACTTGTGCTGCGTCAGCGTCACCAATCTTCGCTTCCTCGATGGATCTCATGCTTCCTCCTTCAACGCTTCGCACAGTTCCGAACGTCGGTCCTTACTCGTAAAGTTCGGGAATACGTGGGGCTATCAACTTCTGCCTTCCAAAAAATTGTCATGATACCACTTATATTCAATGGTATCATGACTACATTTCGGAAGGCAGAAGTTGATACCCCCTCGTTTGCGCGCGAAGTCTGACCCCCAAAGTGTGCAAGTGTGTGTGTGTGTGTGTGTGTGAGAGAGAGAGAGAGAGAGAGAGAGAGTGTGTGTGGTGTGTGTGTGTGTGTGTGTGTGTGTGTGTGTGTGTGTGTGTGTGTGTGCGCGCGCTACAGCGCGAACACTCACTCTCACAGATACACAACAGCTGTGTGTACACACTCGAGTTGTGGTGATCTATAAATACCACCGAC
>JAAUXT010040443.1_pt1 | contig 17570 bp, 19 predicted proteins | sample 7278171 | NCBI WGS metagenome assembly JAAUXT01 (sample SAMN14350112, study PRJNA611818) | marine sediment metagenome | isolation source: surface marine sediment (1.8m) | place: French Polynesia: Moorea | collected 2018-08
CAAGGAGGACCAGGAAGAATTGATAAACAAGGAAGAATTGATGACATTAACGCCGCTGCAATGCTGCAAGGGACTTCGCACTGCAGTTGCCTTGAGCACTGCTTCTCGTTCCTGTTGGCAAAGTGCAAAATGTTCAAACATCTGGAAATTCTGACAACAGAAAAGCGCCAAGCCTTGGAGAATCCGCACACTATCCATCTTGGCAGCACAACGTTTTTCAGTCAGGGGTCGGTGTCTCTGAGCAATGCTCAATCATTTCAATTCCAAAGGGACACAGCTGAGAAAAGGCACACAGTTGGCCTCTTTCAGAGCAATGGCACTGTCAGAAGTAACGTTATTGCCGCGACCGGAGACGTTTCCTTTCAGAGACCTGCTCTCACTTGAGGTCAGCATCGACTCAACAGATCAGATTTCAATTTTCTTGTCCTAAACTCCTGAGAGCCGACGCAGATGGACTTTTTGACAGCATCTTGATTGATCATGACCTGAAGATATTTCTTGTGTCGCAGCTGCAAAACCCAGACTTCGATAACGGTTGTGTCGTTTTTGACAGCGCTTTGGGAAGGGAGAGAGAGATGATCCTATGCAAAGTGCTTGCTGAAGAACAGGAGAATACAAAGGAGGCTCCAACATGTGTGTGTAAAGAACATTCTCTGAAACAATGGCGCGTCTTTCCTCATGACTCCACAGCGGAACACGATCATACACTTGACACACAACTTCGCGTGTTTGTTTCGGACAGCAAAAGGAATGATGCACGTTTTCGTGAATGAAAAGGATGACATTTTGTGCCAGCAGAAACGTGAAAGGTCGGTTCTGCAGCAAAAATGGCATCCAAGACATTGGATACTGTATTCAAAATAGACATCACTGTACTTACTTTTTTGGACGTGGGTAAATGTTCAGCAAGGGTCCCCTGCCTTTCTTCTTTGGGTCTTTTTTGGAGAAAGTGTTGGGGCGAACCCTGTTGATCGCACTCCACTCTTCATCCGACAGAGCCACTGGGCCCGCGATCTCGGGTGGACTTGTTGGAATGGCATCTTGGGCAATGAGGTTCCCTTCTGCTTGCAACTTGGCTGCCAACTCTTTCAGAATTTGAGTTTTGGTCAAGACGTGGTCAGCCTTTGACCCATGTCTGATGATGTCAGCCAGGTAGATCAGGTTGTCCACATTGGCTTCCTGACGAAATGTGTCGTCTTCTGTCAATGTATCTCTCAGCTGAGAGAGAAGTCTTGTGTCTTGTGTGTCGTATGAAGGCTCATCATGATTCTTTTCAGATCTACTCACTGAGTTTATCACATGGTCTGCTCTATCACGGTGCTTCTCAGGTGAAAACAGCACTTCCGAGCTGTTTTCCTTTGCATTAGTGATGTCTCCAGTGTAGTTGCTCAGGTCCAAGTCTTTGCGCATGAAACTCAGGTGGGCGGCTGCCGCCCCCGCAGAAGAGCGCGCCGTTTCGTCCTTGGGATAGAAATGTCTGCCCGGGCGCCGCGGGTGGATTTTCAGGGAAGGGGCCGTTTGTTTGGTCCGCCATTCTAAAATCTGGATTTCTCGGAAGCCTGCAGGTCCGAGAAAAAGCAACAGCGTGAAGCATACTGCACCCAAGCCCAGTGCTGTGACAATTCGTTGCCTGTATTTCATAGTACACATTCAGGTTGTGAAAGTTGTTCTTCTGGAGTCGGCCTCAGCACGCATTTGTCTGAAACGTGCCGTGTTGTGCTGGCTGGAGACTCCTTGAGCTGGAACCTTGCGTGCTGAGTTCCTTTTAGTCGATGTGTACTGCTTGTGCTCACTGGACCTGAAAGTAAAAGAAAATGAAAATCTCAAAGAAGGCCTCACAGGTGATACAAACGAGTCCAAGTTTTTGTGTCTTGTGTGTTTTCATACCACCCCAAAAAGGTAATCAAGCGAGCACGGAGCGTGAACTTCAAGCTCGAGCTCGTGGGGTCTTTCTGTTCTCTGAAAGACACCTTCCACATCTTTTTGCCAAAAAAAGGATGCTGCAGCCACACATTTCACACATACACACACACACCAAGACTTTGCATGATAGCGAGGAAACGTTTTATGACGTGCAAAAACCAACATCTTCCACCCTTGTGTTTGTAGTCTTGTGTCGGCTAGAAACAGAGAAGAGAAGAACACGGTCTCTCACCTGACACATCTGAACCTTTGAGAGGAAAATGTGGCATTCAGATCACACAACTTGGCAACAGGAAATGCAATCTGGACTACGTTTTGCTTCTGTGGCCAATTTGAGTTGTGTGAAGAAACAGTAAAGAAAGCCAGAAGTAATGCTGTTGGTCTGTCACTCAAATTCTGGCCTGTTCCAAAAAGCCGAAATTGTCATCAAAGCAGTGAAAACTGAATCCAAATCCATGGAAGCTGCAAGATGACAACCAAGTCCGACATGTCCGGAAAATGAGATGCTTAAACACAACAAATTGCGCCGTTCACCACTTTAATCCCAACCATATTTTCACACAAGCTCTACAAAAACGGCACTAAAAATGAGAAAGCAGCTCAAGTTTGATGGCAGCTTTTGTTTCGTTTCTGTCCCTGAAGAAAACATTGCACATCCATGCACGAACAGATAAGGGAGGGAACTGGTTTGGATCACCCTCTCAGAAATCTGACCCCAAACACACAGAGTTACAGGTAAATCTTCTCCAAGGAACTTGGAGATTCTTTGGTGCCAATGGCAGCAAAACTGCCGCAGCCGAAGGACGAAGACCTCTGCACACAACAGGCGAGACGAATTGCAAAACAAGTCTGCTTCAGACAACTTCGGTAGCACGGAAAAGGGAACTGGCGATAGAGATATTTTTGATGGAACAACACATCAGGCCCGATCGATCATTCCAGTGATCGTCCCCCTTTTGTCATGGGAGGGAGAGATATGTTGTCCGTGGGCTTTTAGAGCAGAGGCACCCTTTTTGTGCACTCTGTCAAAAGCTTGTGCCTTTCAGACGCTCACACTCGTGCAGTTGTTCAATGTGGGAACTTCAGCTTGTTTGTCAAGACATTGCGACAGATGGCACGTGAACGGCCGTCTGAAAATCCACACATTTTGATCTCAAAATCTTGGCAAGAATCGCAAAATCAAGACAAGTGATGCTTTTCGTACGCGCACGGTGTGCCAGAAAGCGAATCCAGCGCAGACGCTTTCAGGCCGAGCGACTTCGTTTTACGGTGGCGGAATGAGGATTCTGTGTCCACAATTTTTTTTGTTTGTGTCAAAAAACCATTTCCATGGTTTTCTGTGGCAGCAGCCTGAGTCACCATTGGGTGTCAAGTTAAATATTTTGCAGCTGCCTTTTTTGCTGCAAAACACAAAATGCAAAAAATAACACAGCTTCTATGAAAGTGTCTTGATCGCAACTTGTTTGAAAAACAAACAAGCACCATGTGCACTTGAAGACAAAGCCACATGGAGAAGGAGGCTGCACTTTTTGGTTGACACAAGGTTGTGTGTCCCTTCAGTGTAAATCACTCGAACTGTTCCCCACCCACCCAAAAGCTGTCTGTCTGTTTGTCTGTCTGTCTGTCTGTCTGTCTCTCCACACACACGCATGCACACACACACACCCCAACATACCACGCACAACACACTGTCAACCGAGGAAGTTCTTTGTGCGAAGTTTAGCATGTCATCTGTCCAGTTTGCCATAACCCAATGTCCAAGCACTTTTGCGAAGGACTTCAGCATATTTGTTGAAGATTGTTCACCACGTTTTTTTCAGGCCTGGTGCCTGCCAAATCTTCACCGAGATCTTGTCAGAAAGACCAGCGACAAGCAAGAATCTGAAACAATTGACCACGTACGAGATCTCGGCAACACGTTTGTGTCATTCGCCGACGGCAGATTCATTTCAGGAAACTGTGTCTGAAGCATTTTGGCAACAGAAAAACATTTTTAGCATTCATTCGACAATTGTATTTCTGTACTTACGTTATTATTCTTTGTGCTCAAGTTGTAAAATCCATTCAAATTTCTGGTCAGATTTTGTAGAATTCTCGTATTTCTCGTCTCCTTTTTGTGAGTCTTGTGGGTACACACAGTGTTTTCAATAGCTTGTGTAGTGTGATTGAAAAGACAACGCGTGTTTTGAAGTGCTCCTTGTGCTTTACCGACGTGTCGGTGTGAGATTCTTTTTGAAAGGCTTTTGCCACGAAAATAGTTGTTGCGTATCCATACACGGAAAGTTTCAACAGAGATGCCCTACAAAGCAATGTCCCAGAAAACGAGGTACTTGTTCCTTATCGAAGCTACTGTGAATGCTGACGCACCAAGATCCACTCCACTTGTCAAGCGTGAACACGAGCAGACACTCACCTGCGTCATGGGGTGTGTGCGTCAACTGTGTGGAAAGGATGTTTCAAAAATAACGCTGATCGGACAAGAAGTGCACCACCAAACAAAACACCTTTTTGGTCTGCCCAAGCATCATCGACATATTTTTGTGCACACCCCTCACGGTGGCGTTGGCAGCGCTGGACGCCCTGTCAAGAAATTTGTGGGCGTGCGTTTGTGGGTGTGCACTGGATGGGAGCACAAAACCAAAATGTTGGCTTTCGACTTTTCTTCCGTGCAAATGTAAGCAATTCGCTTGCTGGTTGTTTATTTGAAACACAAAAAGATCACATATCGTGTCTTTTTATTAAGATTCAAATGACCACCGCGACGGTCCTGGTCGTCGAGGGGATGTGAGTGATTGAATTTCATTGCGTGAAAATGTCAATGTTCATCTGTTTATTTGAACCTGAGGATATCCACAGAAACGGGAAATGTGTTGCTGACCAGTCGCGAGTTGGGCTCGCCATCGAGACAAGAAAACTGCACAATTTTTTGTTTCAAATAACAAGATAACTTCATAATCCATCTTTCCTTTTCTGGTACCCACACAGGGGAACAGAAGTTTGTTTGTTTTGTTTCTGAGTGAAAGTTCGAGCGTGTAGCTGTACCCGCCCAGTTTAGTCTTCCATTCAGCGAGTGCCTTTCAACAGCTTCCTTCTGTCGAAACTTCCCCGTGTGCCGTTTTGCCCCAGGCTTTAATAGGCGCGCTGGTCTCTGTCACAAAGTCCCAAACGCTTCTCATCTTGAAGCCAGAACCCAGGGGAAGGATGAATTCCGCGGATGCTGGAATCTGCACATTCAGCCACGAGTAGACATTGTTTTGAGCCGGAGCTGAATGCAGGACGCAACATTGGTTGTTGGATTTCAGCTGTCTGAGGAATGTTCTGTGCCAGAGGACTATAAACGGCAAAACACACCCTTTTATCATCTGAAACGTTTTGTACCGCAAAAGCACTGACTTAAAGGGAGAACATTTGATGCGTCAGGAATCACTTCTTGCAAGTGCGCACGAACAACCCGACGACATCTTTCAAGAAAAGTATGAGTGAATGTGCTCAGTGGTTTCAATGCTTCAGAGTGTGACTCCGTCCCTGTTGAGAATGGAGATGAATTAGGATTCCCTTTTGGGAGTTTCACACATGCAGAGCCCGGCACTTTCATTGACAGAGGTATACAACTTGTCAGGAAGGGCAGAGCTGCACGCAGCACAGATTCCCCCAGCTTCCTGCGCCAAGGTTTGTCCAGATATCTGTTTGTGCTGGGGCTAAGATAAATATGCACATGGATTCCCAGTGCAAGCTCGTCTGCGGACAGTCTCAGCCCAGAACACGAGTCCCCAAAAAGTCAACAATCCCGAACACTCACGATGACGAAGCTGGAATGTTCAGCTGGCCCAACCTTGAACCCTGAACAAGGCTCAGCCAAAACAAATTGCCTGGTCTGGGGGATCAGGAGACATGCAGCCAAATCAGCCACTGTTGTTACTGTTCCACAAATGGATCAGACTGCCCACCACATGGCTTTGGTCAATGACCAGCTGGATTTTTGCCAAAGGGGATAATGGCCCACAAGTAGTTTCTTCGGTTTGCATTGATTTCAGCAGAAACAAAGCATGGCCTGATGACACAATACTCACTGGAAGCAAAGAAGCTAAGATCGAACTCGCCGTCTGTCAGAGCGCATAGCAAATGTGTTCAATACGGTGGCCGAACCTGACTGACCAGAGAAAACGCTTGAGATTTTCATCGTCGTGCACTGGATCAGTATTCTGACGAATCGAGGCCAGATTCTCACAGTTGCCCGAAGACCACAACACACTGCATCAAAGCTCGCTTTTCCTCCAGGCTGTCACATCAACTCAGACGATACCCACAATAGCAAATCGCATGATTGTGTGAACGTGTCCGGGTGAAACAGGTTTTGATTGATCCCTATTGTTGACTTACTTGCGAATCTCCTCTTCAGACTTGTTCCTCCGCCCAGTTACCAGCCCGTATGGAAAGGACAGTTGTCCCACACATGTTCCTCCCTTGCAGAAACTGCTGTTCTGTCGTGCGCGTGCTTGTAGGCCTTCAAACAAACTGTGATTTGAGTCCACATGTATTTCATCCTCTTGCACTCCCCCACCGCAGTGCAATATCCTCAAGTCTGCATGCCGATCCTTTCAGCCCATCTGCTCTCCGGCATGTTTCCTGCACAGCCACTCGGTGTGAAGCCATCCATTGCGTCTGAAGCACTGGCGGGGAGCGGGGCCTACTCACTGCTTTATAACTGCAGCTGTGTCGCCCATATAGAGAGTGTTTTAAAGCTGTACGCCGCCGATGGATCACTGTTAAATGTTCTGTATTGCCGCTTGAGTGAGTGCGGAAAAATGGGTGGCATTCATGTTGAGGTCCAAGGACCAAGCGTCAATGCACTGTGAGAACGTGGCGCAAGAATCCAAACAGCAAGGTTCCTGCTGTTTCTCTGCGTCCAACGCCCACATTTGGCATCTGAACAAAAAAAAATCAAATGATGCACTCTCTCGTTGTTGACACCAAGTTGACCACGTTCGAACCAGCCAGTCCAACTGCAGGACTCATTCAATGTGAGACGTTTTCATTTTGCAATCACATTGCACGCTCATTAAACAGCTCATTCAAATCCTCGAACTGATCAAGTGGCTCTGTGTCAATGATGACGCTCTGTGTGACAAACGTGCTCGTGGCGTCGCGTCACTTTCGAGAATATGTCCACGTTTCATTACCACCCACAATTGAAAAACTCTCACCTCCCGACAACAATTTCACCTGCAGGGATTTCAACACAGAAAACAAACCAGTTTTCCCGATGTTTGAGACGCTCTCTCTCTCTCACTCTCTCTCTCTCTCTCTCTCTCTCTCTCTCTGCCTCTCTCTCTCTCTGCCTCTCTCTGCTCTCTGTCTCTCTGTCTCTGTCTCTCTTGTCTCTTGCTCTCGGTCTGCACCTCACGGACACCCTCGCGAGTCAACGGGGTTGCCCCTGGAATCCTGCCCCCTGGACGCCCTTCGCCGCGGCCGTCCATCAGCGAGACGACCTCTTCCACCAGGGCCGAGTTCGTAATTGGAAATTATTGCGTTCATCAGATGCACAGGAAGACGGGAACAAATGTTGTCTTGGTGCACAGGCTCTTGTTGAAGATTGCTGGCAACAAAGTTCTGCAGAAGGAAACACTGGAAGCCAAAATCTCGGCAGTGACACACAAGCGTGAAACAGTGAACTTGACGTCCTGTTGTTTTTTGTTCTGAACACAGTCTTCCAGACACACACATCCACGCTCGGAATTTGCTTTTACTTTTGCGTGGATCAATGCACAGACAATCTGTTGGCACCAAACCAAACCCAAGTGCCAAAACGCCAGGCTTCCTATTCGTCGAGAAATAATCATTTGTGCCATCAAACAGAAGCCCGTGAAGGGCATTTGATTTGGAAGAACCGCTTTGGATTGAAATATCTGAAACGCACTTGCACCGTGGATACTGTCGGAGCAAATATCTCGCACAGAGCTACATTTTTGGTGCACAAAAAAGTAAAGAACTGCATTTGGTAGTCATAACAACACCCCAAGCTGGCGATAAAGCCCCTAATTGCGGGAAAAAACAGCCCGAAGGCGGCTTTGTGAAGAAAGAGAGAGAACTTTTGTTCTCCTGTTCGGCGGAATCAGCATTCGACATCAATGAGGAGTTGTAGTCCTAATTGAAGGGCAGCTTTTTCGCATTCAGTCTCTCAACTTCTCGTCCTTTCATATTTTTTGCCACCGAGGCAGTATATTTCCACGCCAAGTAATGATGTGGAATGGAAGTTGCGTGCAGATTTTCTGCCTCCATATCAGAACAATTGGGGGGAAAAGAAGAAAAATCTGAATGCTGCAGGTAGTTCCGCAGTGCTCACAGAACAGAAGGGCCCCTGGGCGTCGAGGTGATTTGAACACTCAATTGGGTTACTTGTTCTGGGTGCTCCTTCAGTTTGCTTTTGCGCTGCACAAAATTTCACAGACTCAACACAACCAATCACAACTCCCCAAACTCTTCTGTGCCATCAAATCCACCTGCAACCCTCTCACACCAGCAAGATGGAAATATTTGGAAATGGTTTTGCAATGAGTTGGCTCACCTCAAAAAAATTTGGCAAGCTTTTGCCTTTAAATGAATGACCACAGCTCCACAATGCCTCAAACAAGAAAACAAGATTTGAACACTGGAATCATTGCCTTTTTTTAATTTCTCATGATCAACTGCAAAAAGAGCATTGTGACAAAGCCCTTTTTTCAAGTTTCGAAAGTTTGACTTTCCTGCCCCAGCCCACCCCAAACAAGCATTGAAATAATTGTTTTCACACATTGGGCTTTTTTCACCAATTTTCTTCACAAACTACCAGCATAATCTCTTCCACACCAAATAGTAATGCGCAATATGGCTGGCTCTCTTTCCATCTGGTCACTCTCAAAATCAAACTGTAAATTTCAGAAAACCCAAAAAATGTTGTCTTTGAACAAAACACCCACGTCACCTAGAACACCTTCAAAATGGTAAAAATCATCAACATACACCCTGAACCAAATGTTGCTCACTTTCAAGATATAGCACAATGTTTGGACCAAAGACACAATAAGTTGACCACTGAGCCACACTTTTGTACCAAAAATCTGGCCGACTGCTCTTACGCCAGAAATTCACTTTCGATGGCAATGATCTGTTTTGGCGACGCCGTGGAGCAACCCGAACCGTGAAAGTTTCTGCACCACAATTTGCCCTGTTCTTTCCTTCTTCAGCAGAAGGTCATTCATTCCAACCACAGGGCCTCCTCCACACGCTGTTTCTCCTTGTCAATTGGGAAATGGTGCAATTTGAAACTTTTGAGTATTGGGACGCGGTATCCTTCATTGCCCGTGAGACAAACAGTTTGCGGCGCACATTGCCTGCACGTCCCTCACTGCTTCCTTCTTGCACAAAAGACTCTTTCAAATTGAACTGCAGGTCAGTAGAATTGGGGAAGCGGACTCCGAACATGAAGTGTGAAAGTCTTTTCAAAATTGATCACTGCAGTGCCACCAGTCGAGGCACAAGCTCGCATTGTGCTCTTTCTGCAGTGGCAGCTGTAACTGCTGAAATTATCCCAGCAACAAGAAGTGAAACGCGCCCATCCTCCGTTGCTCTCCTTCGACGATTAATCACTCCATGAGCCACGGATCTGAACCTGCACACAAGACCCAGGGGTTGACTAATTCGCGTTGGTATTGCAAAACAGCTGCTCAGTTACATCTGTGGACTGAGCTAAATTTTTAATCCTCTACAGAAGGCAATCGGCTGCAATCAAGTAGGCTTCAGGCCCAAGGGTCTTTTGTCGGGTTCATTTTTAATGCATGGCGCGCAATAATAGCCAGCAGGAGAAGAGTCCGTCGTGTTGTCTTTGCAAAACTGCGAGTGAAAAAAACTCTTTCGGTCCTCTACATGGCATGGTCTTATGTTAGAACTCGGATAAATTTCCCATGCGTCTGTGTTCGACAGGACAGGCGAGGCGCAAAAGCCAACGCAATCAAGTCAAAATGCAACGGGTCATGACTTTTTGCGCATGGACTCGCATGTCGTACCGTTCTGGTATTGTTGGGGATGCAAACACCTCCAGCACAGGATCGACTGGAGCCTATCTTCTTCCACTTGAGCAGAAACGTGGGGTTCTTGCCGCCTGGCTCCTTTGATACCGGGCCTTGTCAATCCACCTCTCCACGCTCTCAAACTTTGTTGGCAGCGTTGCCGTGAGCAGATTCCACAAAACAACCAAAAAGCCTTTTGGCGGTGATGCCTGTCAACGTTGTGGGCGTTCCGTCTTGAGTGGCTCGTGTACGAAACCACGAGAATCATTGATGCGCGTGGAATTCTCCTAGGGCCCTGACGTCTTTTAAGTGTTCCCAATCACATCACCCTTTGACTATTACCATGAAGATATTTCAACTGCATGACAGTTTTGTGAGTCTGACAGTGCACATGTGGAAGGAGCACACGAGCAGACCTGGAGCTGTCTGATTTTCCTCATGCAGGGCTCTGATTACGTGAGTCTGGGCGTCACGAAGAGACCGTGCAAGTCAGTTTTCCTGGCAACCTGTAATTGCAGACCAGCCGTCTTTCTTGCTGCGAAGGGAAATCAGTGTAGATTTATGAAGCGTATTTGCTGCAGACCCACTGGTTGATGTGCCACGGTTGTGGTTACCTTGCCTTGCAGTCCCTTTTTTGATTGCGTTTTCGTTTTTCACGAGTCACGTTCATCAATCTTTCTGTGGTTTTGCACCAATCTTCTGAACAAATGTCCAGCGACACTCAGAATCACAGTGGTTTTGTGCAGGGACAAGGTTGTTGCCTCATTGCTGCTTTTTCAGAAGTTTCCTCTGCAGTTCGGCCAATGCAGAACAGGAAACATAATTTCCCTGCCGTGTTTGGCTGTTAGTCTGACGCAGCTGCTGTTCTGTTGACACGAGGCTGCTCCGTGAAGTTCATATTTGTCCAAGTGCTGTGTACATGTGTTGACTCAGGTTCAGATCACAGGACTCTGGCAAAAGACCGAAAAACCCAAAGTGCACACACATGCAGGTTTGGATTGATACAGCACTTCCCACTGATGGTCCAGGATCAACCACAATGCCAATCCAATTGCAAGGATCACCTTGTCTGACCATCATGACTGGACAATGAGTGACGTCGACAGCAATGTCCGCGTAGTTCCCAACGTTTGTTGGTACTCTTCTCGATTTGTTTTGTCAGTCTGTTTGTCGGCAATGCGCTCCAATTCCTCGCAAAACTTGTCGAACATCTTTTCAACTGCTGTGGATTGTCTTTCCCTCTTTCCCTTTGCAAGCAGGCATCTATCTACTCGTACAAGCAGAACTGAATCAATCTCGGCACAAAGTGCAGGGTGGCCACCGCAATTCCCTCTAACCTCAACAAATGAGATTTTGTACCTCTCGCAAAAGTAATTGACTTCTTGAACTGAATCTGCGGCAAAGGAACAAATCTGTTGAGGGATGTTGAAGTGTTCAGCGCCAAAGGCAAGTCTGCAGGTCAGGCATGTTTCAGTTGCTGTGGCTTCACTGTCAACAGCAAATCTTTTTACAAAACATTCAGCGTGGAACAACATTCTTTTCGTGCAGATTTTCACCTGTTCCAAGTTGCAGAGAGAGAGAGAGAGAGAGAGAGAGAGAGAGAGAAAGAGAGAGAGAGAGAGAGAGAGAGAGAGAGAGAGAGACGTAGAAGATCCGCGCCACTGCTGTAGTTGCCTTTTGTGATGTTTCCCTGAAAAAGTCAAAACCGTTTTGCCTCGTACCATTGTCTGTGGACGTTTTTTGCACTGGTGCAGGAGGCAATGAACAAACGCTTTGAAAACGGTGGCTTTCCAAAGAGGTGGCGAAAATTTCTTTTCGGCTGCACTTTCCTGAAACTGTGCCCAGACAAAGTGAAGACAAGAGATATTGTTGTCACAGTGATACATTCGTGCTCGTCTACTCGTACATTACATTTGTACAATCAATACAGTGCTTGTTTCAACAGCTGTTTGACTTTCACTGACGGGAATATTCGCAACGCTTTGTCTAACACAACCAAGAGCAGACCCAGAGAAAAACCCTGAGTCGTGCGGCATGAACATCTGAAAGAGAAAGAACAAACAAAGCACTCCTGATGTTGCGCTGTTTCTTCATTTTGACAGCTAAGATCAGGGCCCTCGCCGAGTCGGGGAGGGACCCTTGACCAAATTCTAGATCAACACCTTTGATTCGGCCTGTGCTGCACAGGTATGGACCTTGCGGGGTTTGTGTGAAAAGCCTCGGGCTGAGAGCAAGGCTGGCCACACATGTTCTTTCGACTCACCGAACTCACGCGCGTCATATCCGAGTGCAGGTTCTGCCGTTCCCTGTATGTTAGTCAACGTGAAAGAGTTATTTTCAGCACCTCAATGTGTTATTGGACAATGACTCACTCAGAAGAAATACAGATTGGATGATATTCAATCTTGTTCGCGTCCCTGGCCGACGTCATGACATCATTTTTGGTAGGGTCGAGATGTGAGTATTTCACGGCTTTTGGGCGAGACCAACACAGAAAACACACCAGTGTGTGCAACTTGACAGCTTCCACAGAACACCAAAGAATTCCACACCACACAAGAAATGTCAGCCAGCGGATGCATTCTCCCGTGCATGGAGGTGGGCAATCCTTTTGCAGAACTTTGTCCAAGGAATCCAAGTTAATGACTGAGTTCAGCAACGTCGATATTCCAAGAAACGCGGGGAACCTCTCCTGTCTTGCACTCTTGACTTAGACCACTTCCGCACGTTTCTTCGTGGCAAGAGAATTCCACAGGGGTATTCTTTTCTCTGATTTGTACTGGTGCACGATAGCTCTCATCACTGACTTCAGAACACAGAGAAAGGAAAGTTCACAGAGTGGGTTTGAGCACCATTTGAGAAAGGAGTTTCACAGTGCAGTCAGGCCGTCGGCTTCGCGATTGATCGGCCCTGCGCTGATAATTTGATGTATGTTCTGTGCTGTGTGAAAGTCCTGTTTCCTTCGCCTTTGATTTCACTGCCTCAATTGACACAACAACCAAAGGACAAAAACGTGATTTGTCCCAAGAGAAAAGAAAGAAAGAACAGGCGAGGGAATCAACCAGACAATGATAGCCAGGGTGAGCCAAACATCAGATGTGTGACACACAGCAAACAAGATTTGCACGAAACATACGAGTACTTGTCCTCTGATCTGTGGTTGTATTGAAAGTCATACAAGAGCTTGCCAAAGCATCCGGAGGAGGAATGGTCCATGCCTGAGAAGAAACCTTCATATACTATGAAGCAAACATTGAACAAGCTGAAAACTTGCAACCTCAACGACCTATCATACTCCCAGTCTTTTGAGAGACCGGAGCAAAGTCCAGAAGCCAAAACAGAATTAGCCTGCCTCACCAGGAACCGTGTTCCCTGCATTGGCGCGCTTGTAAACAGGTTAGGCGCAGTTTCCACGCCCGACTTTCGTGCACGCAAGCCTCCACTCAGATTCTGCAGCAGAATCCTTGTGGCTGATGGGAGCCTCGAAAGGGATGGAGGGCGTGGGCGCAAGATGTGAACCAAAGGAATCGAATTTATGTCCTGGGAGAGTCGTTGTTGCTTTTGACATTTCTCGCATTCGTTTTGAAGAACTATCGCAGAACCACACCGGCGAGAACAAGCTTGTGTTTTCAGCAGCGAACATGAAATCTAAAGGCAAGCTATAGTTCTTGCAGATAAGTGCTTGCGCTGCGCAGGAAGGAGTTTCATAAATTTGTACCGAAAGTAGCAGGTACGGCATGTGCGCGTTTCTGGACCGCAATAGTCCACTGCCATAAATGCAGCTTACAAATTAATCTGAGCGAGGTCGCCTATATTCCACAGGAGAAACCTGATTTATGACGTTTCCATTACACTCTTGAAAATTCCCTGCCAATAAGATCATTCTGACGGTGTTTTCTGTTCAATCTGCCAGCTTTCGGAAGAGAAAAAAACTGCCCGTGTGCAGTGCGATATTTCTTCTTCGTGTGTGCCCCTTCTTTGAGTGTGCTTCTGCCTGTTTGACGAAAACATTTTGGCGTGTCCGTGGATGTACACGTATAGAAAGCACGAAAATCAACGATGAACAACCCTGAAAGAGTTGGACATTCTCAGAGCGCAAATGTGGACGGCCCACAACTGCAGATGCACCGGGGGTGAAATCTGAACAGCACGGAAATCATGATGGCCTGTCAACCGGCTCATGAATTACATTGGGCCTGTTTTCTGCCTTCTATTGATGGGATCCAGAACAAATCTCCCTCAAAGTACTATCCAACCGGATCCTATTCATTTTTCAGGGCAGTTTTTCCTTTCTGTCTGAGGATTTTTGTCTCCCTTTCAACATCTGCCCACACAGAGCGGAAGTCCTTTCAACGTTTTTATTTTCTTCGCAAAAGGTCACATTCATGCGCTCAGTGCTTCTGTGTTGGTCGCTCAAGATCTGAAAGCCATTTTTTGGCTCTTCGAAGGAGACAGCACACACCAACTCAAACATGATTCCTCCGAGTTCACGGACCCGTAAATTCGATTGTATGGAGGAGAGGAAAGTGCTCCGTGCGGGAAGCCTCAAGCCTCGCAGTACCAGCGATGGTCAGTCACTTCTCAAGAAGAAGGCAGCGTTCTCCCCATTTTAGAGGTTGCCCAAACCCAGAAGGCCTGAATGAGTAAGTTTCTGACAAGATGCACAATCCAAGGGTGGGTGTGGTTTGTGACGACGTTGGATCTTCTCGCATATCAAATGCATTCGAGCTCCTCCACTGAGCATCCCACACGTCGTATGAGTCTTTCAGCCACGGGAACCTGTTCAACAAAATGCCCCGAAGTCACACCTTGTTTTCGTTTGAGTGATACCATTTGGAAGGCAGGTGTTCGCACGTTTTTCTCTGCAACCTCAACCAAGTTGGCAAATCCTGAGTTGTTGTTGTGGGAAATAGTTGTCTTTGCAACTGCGACAGTTTCAGCAAGTGTTCTTGCGCGGAACATGTTCGCGTGTTCACACTGCTGCCTTTTTGTTCTGGGCGTCGTTATTTCCATTGGACTGCATGTCCACGAGGTTTGTGTGTGAGGATGGAAGATGACAAAGTTACTTCTTACTTTTGTGGATGATCCTGCGTCCAGTGTTCTCTTCGTACGAGTAAGCACTGATGGTCAAGGAAAGAATACACGAGCAAAAGATCTTTCGCCTGGGACAGCCCGAAATGTTTGTCGTCATGACATTGACATTAAAATGTGAAGTTACGTTGTTCGAAGAGTCTTCACAAAGGAAAAACGTCCGGTTCCAAAAAAGTGACAAGCGAATATCACCATTCAACTTTCACGTTGTTGACGATTGTTTCGACGGAGTGGAAAACGGTGAATGAGTTTGTCTTCTGGTTTCTTTTCGTCATGCTATCGTGTTCACAAAGACAGGTTCTTTCGACTCTTTTTCGTTTTTTTTTGTGCGGGCTGAAACCACGCGCGAAAGTATCTGACGCATGCAGGCAGAGTAAATCGCTTGCAGGCTTGGCATTCCACAGCTACACCAATCAGTGCAAGCTCTTTTATGCTCATGCATGTCCCCAACTCGTCCCAAATATAAACGACGACATTATTATCCTTAACTACTCCCCGATGAGCCATTAGCGTAACAAAGGAGCCTTAGACCCACAAATAAAGTCTGGAAATATTTTTGACATGCATCCGAACAAGGAAATTACCATCTGCCTCAGGAAAGGCTCGGCTCCTGAGCGAAAAAGGACACCAGTGAAACGAGCTCACAGACGGTTGAGAACAGGAAATGGCCAAATACTGCAGAGAAATACCAAGGACTGGCAGCTGCAGGTGATGTGTGTGTTTGAGGAGCACCATCTGTGAAAGCGTGTAAAGGAGTCTCCAGTTTCACAGGGTAAGCCTCAGGCTTCCGACACACACCTCGCGAAGCTACTTTGTTGAACAGATTGAAAATTAATTCGATGTGAGTCTGCGGGGATTCGGGGGTCGAGGATGGCGCATAATTGCCTGTTATTTCCGCGCAAGCCAGTTCACAGGAAGCTTCGAATGAAGCACTTTTGCAAAACATTATCCTTCGAAGGATGATGCTGGGACCAGTCACTCAAAACACATCCTTGCTTTTCTGCGCTCCAACACAAAAGCACCAAGCAGAACAATGACGAGTTTCAGTAACTACCAGTTCTCATTCCGTACAATGTCCCCCCAATTGCAAGACCACCAGTACAGACAACCAAATTTGCACTGAGAGCCAAACGCAGATGGAAGTTTGCAGCGATCTGTCGAAACCTAAGCTTGCGTGCACCGACTCATGTAGACCAGCGCCTTTTTGACACAAGCCGGATAGAGGGACATGCCAGTCTTGTGTTGCACAACCAGAAGCCGTGGCCTTTGTGGCTGAGACATCGATCAACTGCAACACGAGATGATGATGTCCCAAGGTTTATCTGATTTGTGTTCTCGGAGAAGCAAGCACCCACATTTCAAACAACTACTTTGAAAAACTGTTTCCTTCAAGCCAAATGTGTGGATCCAGAAGTGGGACCTGAAACCCTCCCCCCACTTGTGCCCGGACAGACGCAGGAGTTTTTGCCAGCCAGGTTGATATTTTCATCGTTGCAGTCAGAATTCCCAGGGTCAGAGTTCGCGATTCGTGACTTGCCAGCTCCGCCAAAGGCTTCAGTGGTATGTGGGGAAAGAACCAATCTGGTATCTCAAAGCTTTTCGGATTTGTGTTTTGTTTTTCATTCCTGAGACGAAATGACAAGCCTGAATCTTCAAAAAAGCCACAGTGGCGAAAGAAACAACAAGACCTTCGGGTTTGATTCAGTTTCACCGCAACACTGGCTGTGTCACCTTTGACAGAAACCACCAAAGGCGACATGATAACAGTCAACAGCTTCAAATTTTTCTGGACAACACAACCTCTTGCGCCGGGGAATTCGATCGAGAGAAAGAGAGAGAAGAGAGACAGAGAGGCAGACAGACAGTCAGACAGACTGACGCCAACATGAACCTTCTTTGTCTGGCCTTGTGCTTTCCGTGCTCTGTTGGAGAGATGGAGGGAGGCGACTTTGTATTTTCCTCCAGGGCTGCGATGAAGCCTCAGGACCTTCGCTGCTGATCTTGTTCATCAGCAATGCTCAAAGGACAGAGCTGAAAAAGCTTCAGTTCTCACAAATTCTGCCCAGAGGTCTCGAAAGGAATCTATCATTTTTGTAGATGGACGAATGTCGAAATGCAGTTGCGTGTGTCTGTTTTCCTGAAAGTGCACGGTTTTTCAAATTGAACACAGTCAAAGAGAATTCTCTTCCACAAACGAACACACTCACGCAACGGTGACTCGAAACTGAGCAAACAAGAAAACGTCGCGCGTGTGTTTTCTTGCACACCTCGTGGTAAAATTAAATGAAATTTCAAATACAAATGATTGAATGTTTGATTTGAGAAAGCCTGTGCTTTGTCACCTGCACAAAACTTCAGCGTTGTGTTTTCACATTTCCCGTTCACACTGTTTCTTGCGTGTACGAGGCACGCTTTTTATATTCCCGATTGCAATCAATATCTCGTGTGTGGTTCAACACACAACCTTCAGTACTCATATCAGGCTTCCTCAACATCTTTTCTCAACATAAC
>JAAUXT010089126.1_pt1 | contig 17569 bp, 20 predicted proteins | sample 7278171 | NCBI WGS metagenome assembly JAAUXT01 (sample SAMN14350112, study PRJNA611818) | marine sediment metagenome | isolation source: surface marine sediment (1.8m) | place: French Polynesia: Moorea | collected 2018-08
CAGCTGGTGTGTCACACCACACTCCTCCCCCACCAGGGGGTGCTGGCCTCATTGGCCTTTACAACCAATTTTAAATATTCTGAATATTTTTACAATAAATATATATATATATTAGACAGGGAATAGATGCTTAATATCAATTTTGTGCTATTTTGCTGGATATTACCCAGCATTCCTCCCCCCATGAGGTAATCACGTGACCACGGGGTTTTCCCACTTTCTCAGCTTTCTCAGTTTTCAAAATGGATGTGATCAAATTAGAAACTTGGAGTTTTCTGAAACAGCAAATTTTGAGAAGAATTTACTTTGTCAGTGCTCAGATGGAGATGCAGCCCCTTTCCAGACCAGCGATAGACAATGTTGTGGCTTATTTTTGTGCTGGTTCACCCGTGTGGAATGCCTGCCTGGGCACAATGGTTGTCCGACTGGCGTTCAGCATCCACATCGCACCATATCAGTCTTAAGGTGAGTGGTTCTCAAGTCACTCCACACACGGATGACAGATAAAATTGATAAACCAGACAAGAAAACCATGTTGTTGCATGTTTGCACGACAAAGGATTTATTTCCGTCTTGAGGCATTCAATGCGAATTGATTCTTAGAACACTGTTCTGAAGTCACTCTTCTTCGACGAGTTTGTACATCAGAAGTGGGAAAAAGTCCTGCTTGTTGTTTCCAAATCGTGCGTAAACCTGGAGTGAAGTTTGTGAAGATCAAAACGACATTTGAACAAAGTTTTATGCAGGTTCACAAGGAAAAAAGATGAAAAGGAAGTTCAATTTACGTGCTTGAAATATTGTGCTGTGTTCTCTGTTTGGCGAACTCAGACAAGGTCAGGGGGCATCCCCTTTTGGGCGGGTTGGGGGGGAGGTTCAACTTTTCTTCCTTTTTTTTTTCAACATTTGAAGAGGAAGAGCACTTTACGCCTGCGGATCGGCACACAGTTGTGGGGCGCTTCAAATTATTTGTGGTCTCGGGTGAACCGTTGTATCCCTGGACCCGTCTGACTTTACCTCAGCAGTGACTGCAGAGTCCCTTCCTGTAAAAGCGATTCCTTGCCACACTTTGGTGTTGGGTTCACTCTGTTTCAAATAATACCACTGGCTTCCAACTATGACTGCGACTGCGTCTGCTTTGTGCACCTGAACAAAATGATTTTCTTTCAAAACCGTTGTCGAACATACATGCAGGTACACTTTGCAATGCTAGCATATCAAGAGGGACATTGTTCCACAAAGTATGAACACAATTTTCTTTGACGAAACTTTGCACAGGTTGAGGTGAGGATTGACGCAAGAACGGCACAAAGGAGCCCCATGCTTTTATGCATCAGGCTCAATTGGAAATCAAAAACATACTTCGATCCTGAATTTCACATTTTTGTTGATCTTCAGGTCTCCAGTTGTCGGTTCGTGGAGTCGACACTTCCTCCAATATTGCTGGGTTCTTGGGTAAGGCCTCACTGCGCTCTTTGGGTTCGAATTACATTGTATCAAGTATCTGCAGACACACTCCAAAACAGGCGAAGTACTTTCTGCAAAGAGATAACTGAAGTTGTTCACAACCTTTCCGTCGTATTTTCACATTACTTTTTTTCAGTGGACACGTTGGTCTCGTCTCAGAGAGACTGAACCCTAACGCTGGCCTTGACCCCAACCCCAAAGACCCATCAACCCTGCAAAATAAATTCTGCTCAATTTTGCGCCTGCACGCTTTGTTTTCCACTATGACAAGTCGAACTTTTTTGAAGGTTGCGTGTCCGACCCGTTTGACCAAATTCTGGATCAGCCTCTGGGTCTACTTTACCCAGGGGCGCAGCGAAGATGGAGAAGAGGTACACAGCGCGGAGTGGAAACCGGATGAGGAACGACACGAAGTTGAGGTCGCGGCTGCGGTGGAACACGAGGCGGTTGAGCTGCTCCGACGCCTCGTCGCCCCACGCGCCGCACACCAACTTGTGCGACAGCTTCACAGGACGCGCGAAGTGCACGTTCATCACCATCTTCTCCTCCCTGCACACCAGGTAGTACTCGCTGAATTTCTCCGTCTTCATTCCTGCAGATGAGAAAGACCCTTTGTTTTTGGGTTGTCACAGCTGAATTTCTTTGTCTTTCCTTTTTGTGCGGACGAGCGTCCAAACATGCTGTCTTTTGGACGTTCTCCCAACAGTTTCGCGGAGGTTTGCCGGCATCTCCCTTTTTGATGCATACTGTAAAATCATGCTCGAGTTCAGGTTTGCAAGCTGTGTGATGGTCCAAGGGGACACTTGCCTAATTCTGTCGCCAACGCAGTGGGTCCGTAGCCGTGAGGCAGTTTGGGAAAAGGACTGAAAGGTTTGTTCTCAACCTGAAATCAAATGAGGAAGAACAATGGTATTTTCACGTACTTTGTCCGCAAAGCGAAGGCGAAGGACAATAAAATGTTCTCACAGTTGTTCAGGCTAAGTGAAGAATCTTGTGGTTCTTTCGTGAAGGACACCTACTTGAGAACACCGGATTTTGAAGCTCACAACGTTGTTGTAAATGTCGCCCTGGTCAGTGTCGCAGGCAAATATGGAATAATAGTAAATTCCTTTCCTTGGCAAACTGATGTTGAAAATTACTTCGGATCCTGCAAAGGCACGATTTTCATGGACACACGTTTCTCCCCAGATCCAGCCCACAAGAATCAAGGCAAGAACTCCAACCCTGAGGCTTCTATACCATCAAAATGATGGATGCAGTATCCTTGCAAGTTCTCTTCTTCGCTTTCCAATCTGTAGCTGAAGGAAAGAGGAACGGAGCTGCTTCGCAACAAGTTTATTTCAATGCATCCACTGTTGGAATCTGCAAAAACAAAAGAGAAAGTGCTTTGAGACCAACAGTCATGTTTTGATCTGTTTTGGGGAGGCTTCATTTGTGCATAAAAACCCCTCACCTATGGTTGACCGAAAGGTGGATGGCACTTTGAGGCCATACTGAAACAGATAGGACTTCACCACAGGCTGATCGATGAACTGCTCTGCAGTTACTGTGCGGTCCAAAAGCTGCCACTGAGGATCGTCTGGGAAGTGCATGTGAATGTGATCCTCAGGATCTGCAAAAAACGAGGCAAGCAATGGAAGGACTGAATTGCAGTGTACTTCAAAAGAAGTCTTCACGTGACTTCAAAACAATCAACTGCGAGCCAATACAGAACGCCTGCACGCATGAGATGTGATCACACCAAACTAAATGCCAGACACCCAAAATCCCACGGATGAAAGCAAAGCTTTGAGCACAGGCGTGTTGCTGAGACATTTTCAGATGTTTGCATTCACGCGTTTAGATCTACTCGAAGTCGCCAAAATCGTATTTTGTCAAAAGCGCACCTGTGAGAAAGAAAAACTCGTCCAACTCGTAGCAGAAGGCGCCAGCGTGCGCGTCGCTGTTCATGCGCACGCTGGTCACGTGCCGCGCCCCCCAGTGGCTGTCGACGAAGCGCCACTCGCCCTCAACGTGCACGACGGCCCACGAGTTGCGGAAGCGGTCGCTGTGCAGCGGCATGCCCGGTCGGTACCCGGCGCTCTTGCTCACTCCGCGGATGATCTTCACGTGCAGTCCTGCGTAACTGCAGTGTACATGCAGGAACACAAGTTTTGCAAAGTGTATAGGAATTGAAAAAATTCTTGACGCTCGAAAGGATGAGGGAAGCAGTGGGGGGGGGGGAGTGTTTTTTAAGTTTTGCTACACTCAGTTTTGAACTCACCTGCAGAGTCTTTTGAAAAGTTCGTGGTAACTTTCCAAGCCGTATTTGATCCCCTTCAGGAAGTAGTAAGGGTTGTCCTCAGTCAACTCTCCCGAAAAGATCATCTTGTTCAAGTCCTTCACAGTAATCCATCGAAATATGGCCCTGAAAGCCCGACAGAGAAAATGTGTTTGCACGCCATGCAGAATTTGAACCAAGATTCATGTGGACCTCCTTGATGGCAAGAAAGGGAAATTTCAAAAACTTGCGCAAACCTGGCCTTTTCCAGTTGAGTCCTGCACACTCGGGTCAGTTCGAACACCAAATGAGTGAAGCTGCCAAGTTCCCTTTGGGCCACCTGTCCAACAACTCAGAATTAATTTTGATCCTATGTGAACCAACACAACACACCCCCTTGCATGTACGAGCTGTTAGTGTGTGCACAGTCGGACGCTGCTTTTGTTGCAAATACAAAAATTCACGAGACGTCAGGGGCAAAATCCTGATCTTTCTGAATTTTGGGTTTTGCTCTTGAACTGTTGGTCTACCTGGACAGCGTGGAAGTCGACTTCATCAAACACATGGGGTCCAGGATACAGTTCACTTTTCTTTTTGCTGGGCGGATTTGGGGGCGGCAGTTTCTTTGGCACCTGCAGTGAAATCATGAAATTTTTGGTTTGCATGTCCGTCTATAGTATATTCGTACTCATATGCGGCTGCATGACGAAAGTTGCACGCTCTGAATGGTTGGTGAGACCTTCTTGTCGATGAGCTGGAGCATCTCGGTGGCATGCTTGTCGACCATGTTGTCGATGCGGACGCGCTCCTGCAGGTTCAGTGAGTCGAGCAGGTGGCGCATTTCCTCCTGCTTCAGCTGCTGGAAATGCTGCTCGATGCGCCTTTTCTCGGCGCTGACGTCGCCCACGTATTCTCCTGCAGATGCAATCCGAATTGACGCAGATGAAGAGGACTCCAAGAGCCCGTTGACTGGCTTGAAGAACAACCTCAAATCTCGCACCGTGGATTGGGCACAGATGTACATTTGAAGTTGAATAATTTGCTTGGCCCCATTGGGGCTGGACTCTTGGCCTGGATCTGTCCTTCATTGAAAACGTTTTGATTTCTTTGTTCCTTCAGAATACCCGTCGCAGAAACTGTCTACATTGGAAAGTGACCAATTTGCGGCTCACCTGAGTCCATCCTGTGCAAGACGTCGCGGACGGATCTCTCCATCTGCGTCTTGAGATCTGCCTCCAGGTTCTTGACCTGCTCTTCTCGAAGGCGCGCCAGTTCGCGGAACATCTCCCCGTGCTCGTGCCGCTGTCTGCACTCCAACTCGTTCTGCGCCACCAGAGATTTTCCCACCGCGCCTCCGCACATCTCGCTCGGGTCAAAGTCAATGTTTTCGTACCCCACACAAGACTGGAGTGGAAGTTTCGTTTTTCAAAAAAAAAACATGTTTTGTGAAGAAACATGTGCAATTCTTTGTTGGAAACAAGACAAAATGTGATGCACCCGAGAAAGAAATTGTGTTGTCTGAATGTTGTGTTTCTTTCACCTCTCCGTATGATTTTCCTGCTGGTCTCTTGGCTGAGAATTCCCGAAAGATGTCAAAAGTCTTCGGCTGCTCGTACGCAACAGGAAAATCTGCGATCCTGTGTCCACTGTCAGACCTCGGTGGCAGTCTGGGCGGGATTCCGGCGTTCTCCTGCAGGACGGAGTCGCCGCGGTCGCGGTTGATGTTGGTGAGGGTCTCGTACACAGCCTCCTCCTCCTGCTGTCCTTCCTTCCAGTCGCCGGGACCTGGTTGTGTCAGCTGTTCTGTCCAGTCGTAGGTCGCCGGCTGGTTGTCAGATTGTGGGCCTCGCGCAGTGAACCTGAGCACCCCACCAGCGGTTGAGAACTGCAGGGCAGAGGATTGCGGTGGGTTGCGTGCGCGATTTGTTGACAAAGCCAAATCTTGTCTCAGAAGACGGGTTGTGAACTTGTAAAAAACACTGAACGCGTACACGTATACGAGTACAAGTTGCGCTGCAAACATGCTCGTTCGGAACAAAGCGAACGACAACAAAACAAAGGGTCAGGCTGGCCAGAGCGAACTCACATCGACGTCGGAACCGGACGACCAAGACGCCCCGGACGTGAAGTACTCGGAACCCTCGGAGCCGTCGTCGTCGCCTGGCCGCACACCCAGCGCCGCGAAGGACGACACGACGTCCTTCACTTTGTCGCGTTCAATGTTGCCGTCCTTGAGTTTCCGCAGCACGTCCCCACCCTCGTACTCCTGCACGACGAGAGTTTTGTTTCTCTTTGTGGGTCGTTGTCGTTGTCCCCTTTTGGTGACAGTGGTGTTCAGGATCATGCATTTGGGGACATTTTTCCTGTTCAGGCAGAAATCAACACACTACATTGTCGCCCTGGTCCATCAGTGAAGGTGTGCATGCTACTGAATGCAGGATTCACTGTTTTGTGTTGTCTTCCTTGGGGGAAGGAAGCAATCCTGCGCTGCATTGATCTATTTGAGGAAGGTTCTCCCGAAGCCAAGGGAACACATGTTGACTTTGCGCGACACGAAAAAGAAAAAAAAATTGTCCAAACTTACGACAATATCTACGGACAGATCAGAGGTGGAGGATCGCTTCTGTCTGTTCCTGCTGTGCAACAGCTTGGCGTGCTCAAATTCCATCGCTTTTGGGTCGTACTCCCAGCCCGCCGCATCCTTCACTCGCACCTGAAGTTCCACAAACAATAGATCTACTATTCTCCCGGAAATTCTTCACAGAGTTCCCTTTCTGGTGTGAGCAGTTTTCGTGACCTCTCTCTGCCTTTGTGATCCGAGCTGGAGATGCACTTGGGGTGAACCAACTGGTGCAACAAATGACCGCCACTTACAGACCCGACCGTGATGCCCAAAAACCAAGGAGGGGTGTGTGTGGTCTAGAAAATTGTTCTTGGTGGGGGAGGGGCGCAAACTGAACTTGGATTTTTTTTTTATATTTGCACTGAAATGAGTGGGTTGCGTGCATGCTGGTTGGGGGTGGGATCTCTGGGCCCCTGGGTCCACCAGAGCGGTGTGTACCTGTTTGTTGAAGCCCTGAACCTGACTAATTCTCTGCGCGGCAACTGCGCTGCGAATTTCGATGCAGTTTTCATCCAGGGCGAATTTTTCTACTCTTGGAGCGTGAGCCTTGCAGTAAACACCCTGCGAATAAAAAGAAGAAATACCAGTGAGCATGACTGCAAATTTTGGAGGCGTATCCACAAGAACACAAATTTGTCAACAACTGGTTTCCTGCAAAATAGTGGCATTGCGCTGGAGACCACAAAATCACATTCAGCACACGGACTCAACGAACCATGAAACCGCAGAAACCGCAAATATCCACAGTTACCACAGGCTCTGCATGTGTGAGGAGATCTATTTGCCAGGGCCACGAGCACCAGCGTCCGACGCAGGACGTGCGCTGTGCGCGTGACCCAGGCGCATGCATGCAGCGCACCTTGCCGTCGTCGTGCTGGTGCGACGCGAGGATGTAGCTGCCGTGCGTCAGCGTCACGTTACACGTCGCGCATCGGAAGCAGTTCTTGTGCAGAGCCACACCGATGTCCGCTGAAATGCGTTCACACAGTGACAAAATTTTGCATTTCAAGTTTGCATACAAAGAGCAGTCAACGGAAAAATCGCCTGATGCATGGGAATTGAATTGATCTTGTTCGTTTTGAATGTGAAATAAATTGTTGGCAGCGCTTGACAATTGCAAGCCAACTTTTTTTGTTTTTGGTGATTCACGTGCACTCAAATGTCTGTTCAAAGTTTTCGTTGCGACGCCTTGAACTGATTTGACCAACAGCATCATCCAGTTAAAATTCTTCCAAAAATCACATTCACAAACAATTTGCGTTGGGGACACAAGCATCTTGCAGACCTGTGCACTTGTGAAAGCAGTCTTGAGCAGAAACAAACCTTTCTCGGCGGAGTAAATTGCTTCTCCGCATCGGATGCAGATCTCTCTCTTCCTCGGTCCCAGGAAGTGCAATACTTTCACCTGGTCCTCCGACCCAGCCTGCGAATCTTCCACGAATTCTCCCAGTCTGAACATGTCTCCAGTCTCTAACAAACTGGCTTCTGGCATGTAAAACACGGAAATCACACTGCTGCACCCAGAAACACTGAAACGGGTTGTCTCAATTTTGGTATGCTGATCATTACAGCAATATGTTACCATGTGAAGGTGTGGTCATCCGAGTATCATGTACTTCCACAGAGGTTATCATACATCAAACACACTGGACACAGCTGGCGCGAGTGGAGCCCACGAGCGGCGATCGCGCGTGTACTCCGGTGTTCGTCGCCTCTTCCTCCGTTCAAACATCACTCACTTGAATCACAACGAAAACAGAACCTGAACAAAGTGGAATGGAGAAAATGTCATTGAAGAATTTTTTTTTATGTGCAACTTTGGAAGTCCTTGTGATGTCAGTGGTGAGATTGCTGAGCGGCTCGGATCACAGATCGCGCTTGCAACATTTTTTTCATCCCCTCGGTTTGACTCCTCAGGGTCTCGCTGTTCCAGGAGCCTGCGGTAAAGCATGCTGTCGAAGCTCGCTCACTTCTTGTCTTGTAGATCTCTGGCCAAATCTGAAAACCAGCTGACATCAATCCTCCAGTATTTTCCTGATTTGTTTCAGTTCAGATCTTGCGCTTTTCTGGCAAAGATACATGCAGAGAAATCCGAAGATACAGAGAACATCGGAAGGTCAAGCGGTCGAAGACTCTACGCTGTGGAGGGACAACCCACTGGCGACTGTGGTCAACTTGGGTGGAGCTGAACTTCAGCTTTGAAGAGCATGCATGTGCTCTGGCAGCACAAAATCGAGGAAGGAAATATTGTTCTTCGGGTGTCAGGAGCCATAACATCTGCGATCCGCGCCTGAGTAATGGTTACAAAATCAGCAAGTGCTCGGTGAGCAAAGAAAGTTTCCGTGCACGCACGTGAAAACGCCCACCAGACAACTTGTGGAGATGTTGACAAACACACAGTATTTGCTCCTGGTGAATGGCAAATATGGTCTCGGAGGAAGTCGTATTTGTTCAACACACTTAAAGCATATAATCCCCGAAACAAAAAGCACGCGATCATGATCTGCAAGCAGTGACAGTTTCGAAATCATCAGAAGTCTTCGCAAAGTTGAGAAAAAATAGGTTCTGATTTCACAGGCAAGAAAATGCTGAGAGTGGAACGAAATACTGAGGGCTGGTTTTCAATTGTCATGGAGTTGAGTTTGATTGGACTCGGTCTCTTTCTTCCATTAGTCTATGGTGTTGCGACGGAACGCACAGAGTGCACGGCAGAGAACGTTGACGTGAGTGCAAATACATGCACCTTAGATTCTACTTTGCTCAAGTTTTCATTGTAATTTTGTTGGGCCTTTTGAGAGACTCGATTGCACTTCGTCTTCAAAATAAGAACTGCATGCATGACCACAACTTCAAGAAACATTTTCCAATGACGCTTGCCCTATCTTTCACTTCTGTTTGCAGCTGTGCATGAAACCAATGGAAGAATTTGAGTTGGACAAGTACACAGCTATTGTCCCGGTGTTTGATGAAGCAAACTTGACGTTGATGTGCAGGTTTCCTTCCAACTTGCTTGAAAGTGAAATTTCCCAGGTGGCAAAGAGAACCTGTCAAATTGATAATTGACGGACAAAAATTGTTCTGCTTTGCAGTCAGTATGTGAAGACGGAGACTTGCTTGAGAGACTTTATGTCCGACTGTTCCCCTGTGAATCGCTTCTATTTCAAAGCTGTTGAGAAATCGTGGGATTACATTTGCAACGACACGAAAGCCGGTGGGTACACGCTTGGTCATACACTCGTATATATACGCAGTTGAAACGTGTTGTGATGACACGCACGCAGTGCAGGGATTCTCCATGGTGCGCTGAATCCGTCCTGTATTGTAGAATATCTTCAAATAAAGGACTGTCTGGGCACGCCAGGACTACACACTGCAGGAAAGAAATGCAGTGAACAGTTCAGGGACAGAAGTAAACACGTCTTCAATAATTCACTGCTTTACTCACAGAAGAACAAGAACAACCTGATCTGCAGGTTTGTACACAGCACCAAACTACTGTTTTGGCCATGCAGACAAGCTCAACAAACACCTTAAAAGAATCCTCAAAATAATTTTGTGTTGGGTCTCAACTTTCACTGCTGCCCCTCCCCAAGTTTGTCCAGATTTGAACCTTTCTTTGCAAACGTGGAACACAAAGAAAAAGTTGTACATCTGTACAAGAGAGGGGCCATCTGAGGGATCTCTGGTGGAACTAAGACCTCGCTCCCTCAGCCCCTTCCACACTGATAAATAGTTGTCACATATATACTTTTGGGTCCGACCGAAAGGGTGCAGGTGTTGTCAGAAGTTGTTTCACCAGTTCCTGAATTATGTGGTGATCCAACACGCAACAAAACCGGAATGGTTTGCGTCCCCTGCAGCTACGCAAACACCTTCCTGGATTGCGTCTACACGGAAGTGCACAGGTTCTGTGGGGACCGCGCAGCCAACTGGCAGAAAGGTTTCGACGATGTTCTCATTCAGTCCGTTCTCCGCGTCATCGGTTGCGAAAAAGGTACCCAAACTCATCAGTTGTTCGAAGCAAATAGATTTGTATCTCCTGTTCAACGACAAATTACACGAACTTGACAACTTTCTTGTTTCTTTTGCAGACGGAGATGTCTATTATTACCCTGGTAGGTACAAACACTGCAGGTATCATTGCTCCAGCAGGTTCGAAACTCGACCATAGTCTGACAATGAGTGGACCCTGAGAAGGTAGAACGGCTGACCACAGCATTGAAAAACTGAAAATGTTTGGTGAGGCACGGATCTCGCAGACAATGGCTCTTCCAAAATCTCAGCACCATTTCTTTGATTCCGTTCTGTGTTTGAACAGGGGTTGGGACAAAAGAAAATTTTTATCAATGGAAAATTGTGAAGTCTGACCAAAGCTAATGATGAAAGGGTGAGGGCCTGAATCCCGACGCAAGTCGTTCTCTTTCTCAAATTGTTCGATGAGAGCAACGTTGCACCCGAAACATTTTGTTCGCAGAGGAGAAAGTCTCACGCACGACCCTGATCATTGTCGCAATTTCCGTCTCAAGTGGAGTCACCATCATGGTTCTCATCGCTTTCATTTTGCTGAGGACAAGAAGGAGGCCACAAACCAGGCAACTCTTCTTTTACGCCAGACCACCGCACAGACCCAGCATCGTTGGTACGAACACGAACTCGGAAAATCATTTGAACCCAAAATTGAAATAAGAGTGGTATTTCTTTTTGTTTGAATCAAAAATTTTTGTCGTCGAACACATTCTCAAGTCAGTTTCTTCAAAACATTTCACACGAAGTGTTGGTGTTGTAAAAGGTGGAGCTGAACCCTATCCCGAGCCCGGACCAGATGGAACGATGCCCTACATGATCTATTCAACTGAAAGGTACGCATCCGTTGCTTAAACTGAATTTGGGGCCCAAAAGAGCCCCTAGTCCGCAAAATATGATGAGCTGCAAACTTGCATTTTCACCCTTTGCGGTATTTCTTCAACCTGCAATCCAGCAATCTTAGAATGTGCAAATTTTCCTTCCAGAAACAGCCCTGCGGGTTCTGTTCCACCGGGGCCCCCTCCTTATCTGGAGAAGGACATTCCACCTCCCCTCTACCAGGGCGCTACTGGTGGCGCTGCAGGGGCTACGGCTACTGAGAAGTCTACAGAAGTCAAACAGAAGCAAGAGCACAAGTGATGTTTTTGCATCATTTCTTCCACATTTTCTTTTTATCTCAGAGACACAACGTGGACCGAAAGCAATGAATCTGACCAAATGAATCGTTTTGTTTCAGATCTTCACCACAAACCTGACTTCAGAACACGGAACTCGTGGCACAGGCGACTGCTTAATTGAGCAAAGCAATTTGGAAGTCAGTTCTGAAACTTGTGATGCAACTGCACTGTTCGTGAACATGTTCAGGTGTGGACCTGGATGGGACAGTGGACTCACAAACCAACAGAACTTCGTTTCTTTTGCGCCACTGAACAGACATTTTCCTTTATATGCGCCACATTAGTACGAAGGCCCACAGAAAAGGCCGATCCCAACGAAAACAGCTTTGTACGCGCCAAATGTTAGGCGCCGAGCCCGCCTCCTCCCCGTGGGTTTTTTCTTGTGCCAAATCCTGGATCCGCGCATTTGTTCGGGTTTGTCATATAAAATCTTCTGAAAACTTCCAGAAGTGTTCTGTATTCTGTTACCGTTGGTGTTCGACAATTGTTTGCAAGGGAAGACCAGATGGGGCCCCAGGGACCCACCGGCCGGATCCCCAGACTTGTGCCCCCAATGCCCCTCGTCACAATAATTTGTACTTTTGCAAGTTGAACTTTTCAAAGTTGAACTCCACCCTAAAGGATTCGGGTCCCCAGACCTTTACCACGATCCGCCCATGGGTGCTTGGCAGCAGCGAAGGAAAGCGCGGGAAGCTTTTGTCGCAAAATCATGAATCCGTAACTCCTGGACATCCGGAAAACTATCGTACATTGGCGGAATCTGTTCAACCATCACAATACGCAAGAGGTTTGCAGAAAGATGAATGAAGACGAAGTTTTGAAGAAAGTGAGTGATGATTCAAAGCACCCCTCCCCAGTTCAACATTTCTGAGGTCGTAGATCTACAAATCCTCAGGTTTTGTGGTTCTGGTTCTGTCTTCATGTCACGAAGACCTCGATGTCGGTGCAGCAGCACACAGTTGAACCGAGATGCACATTTCAGCAAATGAATTTTGTTAGACTATGTGAAAGTGTCAACAACTTTGCCCGAAAATGAAATCTTGTGTCCAGACGTCAACGTTTTGTCTATTTGTGACCAATTGTTCTTTTTCTTGATCGTAGTTTCGTGAGCGGGTGAGGGACATAGTGCGACCGGAGCACGATGACCATTTCCTGTGTCGGTGGCTTCGAGGTGAGAGACCACCGATCTATCACTGATCTGTCAAGTGGACGAGGAAAGACCAACGCAAACATGCACTCGGGAATGGACTCACACAAAATCAACTTTTTGGTTTCTTTTTCAGCGAGAGCATATGACATCGACAAAGCAGAAGACATGTTCCGAAAGGTAAACTTTTGTTTGTTACAGACATCAAAGAAGGTATTTTGCATGCTTGTCACGAACGAATGTATGCAATGCAAAGTTACCTTTCAAACTCAGAATCAGGAGTGGAGACGAAAGTGGCGAATGGACCAAGTGTTGTTGCAAGAGTACAAACCGCCCGAAGTTTTGGCGAAATATTTTCCTGGTGGGCTCTCTGGCTACGACAAGGAAGGAGCTCCTGTTTGGATAACTCCATCCGGATATTTAGACATAACTGGTAAGAAGGAAAACCCGGCAGCACAAGATTTTAATTTTTGGTCATCATACGGGAAGCTTGAGTGACTTTGAATTCCGTATGCAAAGGCTGCCTCAAAATCGGACACCGAGGTTGACATACTGTTTGCCAAAATTTTTCAGGCTTGACACGATCATGCAGAAGACAAGAAATCATAATGTACAACATGTATCTGGTGGAACACATGCATAAACTTCTGCAAGAACAGACCAACAAGGTGAAACGCGTTTTGCTATCTTTTCCTGAACGATGTTGATACAATTGTCAGTGTAAGTGATTGTTGAAACCGGTTTATGTTGGAAATACTCATACCTACGGTTCTGCATTTGATTGGATGTTGGTTCTCGGTTCGTGCAAGCGATTGACTGTTTGTAAGCCGTTGTGTTCTTTTCCGCCAGCTTGGGCGCACTGTGGATCAGGTGGTTTTAATTGACGATCTGGACAACTTTTCACTCTCGCTGCTCTTCAGCCAAGGTTAATTGATGGCGAACTAAACTGAACTCTTTGCTGTCGTACAAGTGGTTCTTTGCCTTGTGAAATGCGTATAAATTGCAGTTTTCGTGCTTGCTTGAACTTCATTGATCGCATGTTATCTGTCCTCAGTGCAATCCCAGACACTTCGCCAACTAAATACACTCATTTCTGCACAAGCACCAGACGTATATACAGTGCTTGCAAGCAAGAATAATTTGATAACGCATACTGAGGAAGTCTGTTTTGAATTTCTGCAGATGCATGTTCGCATTGACGTTGACATGGCCGTGTGGATATTTGATTTGGATCGTTTCACCGTGCGATTGCTTTTCACGCGTGGTAAAGAAACAGAATCTTGACCGAAGTCTGCTTCATCGGTCTTTCTTTTTGGTTTTTGGTGATTGGTGCTGTCTCACACTCTTACCAGCCGTGTTTGCGTTGTTGTACTGACCTCTTGGCTTTTTGTGTTGATGTCTTAGTGCAAAAATAGGTGGTTGTCTGACTTGCTGGAATGAGTCTGCTCCATTTGCAGTTGGTCTCCTTTGAAAATTTTTGACTTGTTTGAACTGCTCTGTTCTGTTGGAATTGAATCTGTCGCTTCCACGAGATTTCGCAGGCAAACAAGGAAAGAGCGGCAGATCAAAACATGGTACGAGGCGATTGGAGCATTTCCAACTCTGTTTTTTTTTTTTTGCAGGCATGGACGTCATACTGAAGATGCTGTCTGTTGTTGAAGCAAATTACCCAGAGGCCTTGAAACACTGCTACATTATCAACGGTGAGAATGTACAAACAACGACAATCAAACGGGTTTGGGTGAACCATAGTGCAGTGAAATTTAGAGGGTGGGCTCGTGTTTTGTCATTTCAGCTCCCAGATACTGGAACTTGATCTACAGCATGGTGAAACCCTTCCTCAGCGAAAACACGAAGAAAAAAATCGTGATATTGAGCTGTAGGTTTGCAACTCGAAATTTGCCTTCTTGTCGTTGGTGCCTCGGGACGGGTCTTGCAAAGAGGAATCACTTTGCGTCTGATTTTGCAGATGACTGGAAAGAAAAACTGTTGGAAATTATTGACGCAGATCAACTGCCTGAGCACTGGGGAGGAACACAGAGAGATCCGGATGGAAACCCAAAGTGCCCTTCAAAAGTGCGCTTGCGATTATAGACATCGAATTTTCGTCGCTTGTTGTGTATAATTCTGGTGTTCACTTCTGGCACGATTATCAATGATTAGAATTTGTCGTTTTCAGATCTGTCTGGGAGGAGAAGTGCCAAGACGTTACTATCAAAGCATAGAGCAATGTGTGGATCCCAGCCGGTTGACTGGGGTGACAGTCGCAGCTGGCACGAAGCTGGACCTGCCAATTGTCGTCACTGAGAACAACACGGTCATTCGGTAAAAACAAAAGTTACTCTCAGCAAACCACCAAATGTTCACACCCAAAGGAAATTGCACAAGTTGCTGTTCTGAGAAATCGGAGCTGTTCTCTCAATGGGTATCTTGCTGAACCCAGAACCTCGATGAAGTTGGCAGTTTGGATGATGGCTAAGCGCCAATTTGAGCCCCGAGTTGGGAACTGAAACTGAAGCTGGTTTGACGTTCTTTTCCTTGGCAGTTGGGTGTTCCAGACGGTGAACTGTGACATCGGCTTCAGCGTGACGCGGCAAGGCGAGGACGGCGCCCTCGAGGAGGTCGTGCCGTGGCGTCGCGTCAACAGCCACGTCGTGTTCGCCGATGGCACGTACGAGTGCCAGCGCACAGGCACATGTGAGTTTTCTTGCTCGAACTATCTTCGGACTGTGTGAGTTATCTGTTCCTCACACAGGCCGTGATTCACACCTGTATTTGGTTGAGTCGACAGCACTACCCAACCGAGGAAGGGTGTGGAATGATTGCCACGGAGAATTTTGTGGTTTGGTGGGGTGATCACAATCCCCTCCTCTCTCTCTCTCTCTCTCTCTCTCTCTCTCTCTCTCTCTCACACACACACACACACACACACACGAAAACAGGGGTGGGGGATGTGATTGCAATGCGCACACCAAAGATGCGACGCATGTCAAAATTCTCAGCAGCAATCGGGGGTGACTACAACCGAAAATTTCGCGGCAGCCCTGCTTGTGCAAGTGTCGGTTGCAGAATTGTGTTGAGGCACCGTAAAAACGTCCCTGGTCTCCTGAATGTGCGCTGTAATGCACTGCTCAGAACTACGATGCGTTGGAGTTCGCAGAGATCTGAGCAGTTCGTTCAGCCCACATTTACTTTTCCCGCAGATTTGGTGCACTTCGACAATGCGTACTCGTGGATGACTTCGAAGGAAATTTCTTATGTCCTGGAGGTTATGAAGCCGAGCGAACAAATCAAACGCGCGGAGCAGGCGAAGGAAGAGAGCAAGTACGACGATGACTTCAGTTCGGATTTGTGACGTCTCACAGGAGAACTGAGCACTGAGCAAATGCACGTTTATTGCGCAAATGTGCAGTCGACACAAATCGTACGCAAAAAAAAAGTGGAAGATTGTCCCAAGTGTCTCGCTTTTAATTGTTGACACTTTCACACCTGTTTGAAAATCAAAACAACCAAACCAACCTTGTTTGATAAAATACTGAGTACACATATCACAGATCTGTGTATGAGTGGTTTCTCAAAGAAATCCGCGGGGAAGACGCACACGTAGCTGGCCGCTACCGAAGCACAATGAAAGTTCCAACAGAACGATTCAACCAGAGGTTCCGAAGATCCGCCAGTTGTTGATCAAAGCACCAATCCGAATGAAACCAGTGCATACACCTGAAGGCACCGAACAAAGACGATGTCGGAGTGTCAGAAGGGTAGGGTAGTCAAAACTACCTATCAGCACTTTCCACTCGACGGTCGTCCGTGCCAAAACGCTCTATGGGTGCTTCTGGCCCCATGTCAAAACTCACCCATTTGTGTCAGAACCCATCGTTCCATATTTTAGCAACGGTGCACTTTCGACCCTGGACGGTATACATTGCAATACTGGAAATCACTGTTTGTGCACAACACTACCATTTTCACCCTGAACGGTACATTTCAACCCACAGATGCGCTCAGACATGAACTGGTACCATTTTACCTTTGACGGTGTTGTTTTCACTTTCAGATGCGCTCATAGTATAAAACAGACACATTTGTGTGGAAAACTGGATGGAATCATGGTTTATTGTGATGATGAAGGATGAGTGATAACACAAGGCACTTGGAATGTAATACAAAACAAAACAATGAACAATACATGCGTCATGCGTTTTAAGGTCCGCATCCTGGATCTGTCTGAAGTGAAACGCGTGTTTTAAGGTCCGCATCCTACATTATGGTCACGCTAACGTGGACCTGGTCATCGTTATGAGCCGCGCCGCTCCAGAAATTGACGCTGCGAGGGGCACTGGGCACACCGAATAGGGCCAACAAGGGGTCCTGCAACTTGCTCTGTTCACCCCTGATACGGCACGCCAGCTGAATGTCCTTTGGCTGCAGGGTCACACGACGGCTGTGCAAGGTGATGAGGTTGGCGTCCTCCAGAAGCCCCACCAAGTACGCCTCAGCCGCCGTGTGCAGGGCTGTCATCGCGTCCCCGGTAACACGGTAGCCTCCGCTGAGCCACTCGCCTGCTTTGTTTTGGAGGATCTCTTGAACAAGCCTGCAAAATAGTGGACTCTTGTGTACAAGACTGTTGAGAATGGTCAAGACTGTCGAGAATGGTCAAGACTGTCGAGAATGGTCAAGACTGTCGAGAATAAATGCCATTATACACCAATGCATGTGTGCACCAACAGTGGTCAAGAGTGTCAAGAGTGTCAAGACTGTCGAGAATACATGAAGAGTGGTCCAGACTGTCGAGAATACATCTCACTACTCACCTCAGGAATGGTTTCTTTGGGATGAGGAGATCCGTGCATTGTTGGAAGGCACAAATCTCC
>JAAUXT010002439.1_pt1 | contig 17568 bp, 14 predicted proteins | sample 7278171 | NCBI WGS metagenome assembly JAAUXT01 (sample SAMN14350112, study PRJNA611818) | marine sediment metagenome | isolation source: surface marine sediment (1.8m) | place: French Polynesia: Moorea | collected 2018-08
CAATGCTTTCTTGAATTTTAAAGCACGAGTGCTTTAGCATGAGTGCTTTTTGTTCAAGGAAGCATTGGGTCAAGTTCTTTATGCCACATACAGCTCATGACTATAATGATAAACAGAAAGTCTTTGAAGTTTTGGGTCCTGAACTGTCAAGCACTGGCAGTGTAGTCTGTCCACACAGTTGGTGCTTTCCATGAAAATAAAGGACCCAAAACTTGAAAGACTTTCTGTTCATTATCATTGTTCAGTGCTGTATTGCACGTGAACACCTTTAGTTGAACAAAGGAATGAACAAGGAGTGAAGTGAAGAGTAGGCCTGGAGAGGAGAGTGAAGATTTGAGAACGTAGCTCAGTGTGTTCCACACTATTTCAGCACGTCCCGCCCTGAGTAGGTTTGTCGCATTGAATAGCGATTGCCGTGAGAAGAGAGTCCTGTCTGTTCCACAGAAATCTGGGAAAAAAAACTTCTTGTGGAAGCTTTGTGATTTCTGCGAGCCACAAGTCTTGTTGTTGAGGTTGTCACATCTAGACTGTAAGAAATTTGAAGTCTTTATCTGAAATCCAAATTTTGTGGTGTAATGACACTGACTTTCTCTGTGAGTGAGACACCGCTGTGTTGTTTCCTGTATGTACGTTGTTGTTTCTCTCTCTCTCCTTCTCCTGCACCTTCTGCGCCCCCTGCGCGCCCGCCCCCTCGTGGACAGAAGGTGAAGCTGCTGCTGCAGGCGATGATGCATCAGAAGACCTGCCACCCCCTCCTCCCCCGGAGCCGGAGGAGGACTCCGGAGACAACCTGCAGGTACAAGTCTGAGCGCTTCTTTGCAGTGCCTGCAGAGGGCAGCAGTGGGAACCTTGACCTTGACCTGCAGTGACCACGTGGTGAATCACGTGGGAGACGCTGGCGTCCAATCATGTCTCGAGTTTCTTTCTTTCAGTTACTTTGTCTTGTGGTTTTGTTTGCTTTTGTAGAGACGTAGCTGAATTCTCGACACGTTTTGTTTTCTTTCCTTGTTCCTTTGTTTGCAGAGAATCAAGGACTTCTTCAAGCAATTTTTCTGTGCCTTGTTTTGTTTTCAGTTGATGAAAATGTCATGTTGCGTTCTCTTGCGCACAGAAACGTGTACGCAAAGAGCAATTCATTTTGTCGACCTTTCACGTATGCAAGATTACAGAAAGCGGTAAAACAGGAATCTGGAGTCTTTTTGTGAATTTTGAGGATTTTTCCTTCTGAAACCTGTTCATCCAAATCATTTTTTGACCCGACAAGGAGCCAATGCCACGTTGATTTCCCCCAAGAAATGCAATGTTGCAATTGACCAATGAAGTTAATATGAGCCACTCTTTCTCTCTTACTCATCGCTGCACACAGGATTTACTGTAACGGACGAGGTATTTCACTGTTTCTCCCAATATTTTTATATTTCAATAGCAAAATGTATAAATTGAACAGTCGCCATGGTGAGTGCGACCAGTCGTCGCTGCTGCTGTTGTTGTTGCTTCTGCGTGTGATAATGATGGCTTTTGTAAGACGTCAAATCAAGCTGCTGCTACTGTGCGGAACTGTCCGTCCCCCCAATCAATGTACAACTATTATTTGAGTTTTCCTGACTGATAATGTCGGAAAATCTCCGTTGAGCTTTTCGTTTCAAGATTTTTGTGTTACCCATCGGTGGATTTGACAAATAAAGAGAGACTGGAATTTGTTTGGAAATTAGACGAGAAACAGACGAACAACACGCAGTGATAATTTTCGTCCTTCAAGACAAAAACGAAAAGTTGATGTTTCCATAGAGATTTGAACACGTGACCAACTGACGCGGTGTGTTCTGTGGTTGCAGGGCGATGGGCCGGATGGCATTACGTTCAGTCTGCAGGACCAGGTGGCAGCTGATAGCGGCATCGTCGTGCAGTACGACCACAACGAGTCAGTCATCTAGACACCATGGCAACCAGTCTCCCATGGCTACCAGTCGCCATGGCAACCAGTCAGCCAGCTAGCCAGCACAGCTGCATATGCTAGTCATTTTACTTCGCTAACTTACTGACGTATAGCAGAGACCACATCATGATGAAATCATTTTTACACAATTTCACAAGAAATGAAATGACCTTGTTGTGATAGGAAAAACAAAGGTGTCGTTAGATCAGTTGTCGATGCTCGAATCGAATCGTGTTACGATTATTGTTGCCAACAGCGGTTCGGATCGGATCGTTTTGATCGGATTTTGTTCTCGTTACTGCCGGGTTGTAGATAACAATTGATTTGTTGGGGCTCAGACTCGTCTCACAGCACGTTACCGTATTCACCCGTGCACAATGCACACCATTATGAACCGAAAATTGACACACACACACACACACACACACGCACAGAGTATCCACTGCATGGCTGGGAGTCTGCCATTGCATCAATGGGACAACCCTCACAGAAGGGGTAAATTTTCAGGGTGCCCATTGTCCTTGGGTGAATACGGTAGTCAAGGCTGAAACCAGCCAAACATGAGGACGACAGGCCCTTGTGACTGGTCAACGGCAATGTTTCAAACTGATGCTTCATTGACGAAAAATAAGCAATTCTTCATTCTCATTGAGTGTCCAGACAGACAGGATGTAGCTTTAATTTCATCGTCATTGAAACATTGTAGGAGATAATGGCTGCCTCAATTGTTGTTATCTGTTCTTCAGGCAACTTTTACATTCTTCAATTTGTATACTGTGTACTGAACCATATCATGCATCACTTGTTTTAAAGTGTTGGGATTTGACCATGATTGACACCATCTCCCTGACTAGTCGTCGTCGTAAAACACACTGCAACAAGCACACGTGGAGATGTACCGTATTCACCCAGGTGTGAGTCGCAACTCCCCCCAACGCCCGTCTTATTTGTTCGTTTTCTGGTGCAGATGTCCCTTTCAAGTTGTTGTCAACGTGTTTCCAAATGTCAGATGCACCTCTTCTCTCAAATGCAGACTTCCGGACAAAAGGGTTGTAAAATTAAGGGGTGAATACGGTACTTTTCTGTATCATTGTGGCCAGTATGGGAGGGGGCGGAAAAGGACACTTTCTCTCGTCGCTTGAACGTGTGCTGTGCAAAATGTGTTCGCAGTCTCCAATTTTTTTTCTGTTACAAAACCCTGCAGCTCACACACAATTTCGTTAGAGCCTGAAAAACTTGCGCAAGTCAGGAGAACTTTGTGACTGATGAAGAATCGTAGGTGTGGCAAAAAACACTGAACAGTACTTACTTCAGGCAGACATTGTGATAACGATTTAGAAAGGTTGCTACGATTTTGCGATTTTGGTGTTTGTTGTGTGTTTTTTCGTGAGCGTGTATGTAGGTGGTAGAATACACTGCGTGTACACAGATGTACATATCATGGATGTCAGTGACCTGTACATACAGAATTGTGAATGAACGGGCACAAAGTGTGTAGGACAGTGCGCATGCGTCAAGGATCAACGTCTTTCAGTGCGACTCTGTCACGTGGAATGGAGCAATGTCCCACAACGTAGAATACAGCTCACTCTGTTGCATTGCGTTGTACTTACTGTAACCAATTGAATCTGCAGACCGTGAGGTTTTGTCCTGTCATGTGACACAGTCTGTTGGGAGTGTGAAAACGTCTTGGTTTGCACGTGTGAAAAAGCAAAAAGTCTGGAGATACTGTCTGTAGTTTCAGAACCCCAGCGATGAGGGATGTGGAGGGGTTTGTCAGAGTAGCCAAAATGAAGTGCACTTTTTGTTGGTTTTCTGTTTGCAATATCACCGTGTGAAAGAGTCCTCCTGCGAGGTGGTCGGCAATGTTCGCTTGTCTTGTTTCACTACGTTTGGGAAGACAAACCACAACGTGCTGTGCTGTTGGTGGGGTGAATCGTGAATTGCACACCACAAGCATCTTGATTGTCACAATATTATTCTCCTTGGGCGTTTTCAAAACAGTCGTCGCGATTTCAGTTGTATTAACGCCTGACAAGTGGAGACCTGAAAAAAAACTTGCACAACGGAATGTGGTCAGCAACACAAGTGACGCTTGGTTTGCGACTTGTGTCTGAAATTTTGATGGCGCGTCTCCACATTCAGTTCTCTGTTTCACTCGTGCTCTCTCCACCGGTGTGTTTGTTTGTGCAGAGATGAATTCAAAACAAAGCCAACAAACGTCCGTGGCACGAAATGTATTGCAAATTCGCTGAGAACAAAAAAACCCGGTTTTGACTCCTGCAAAATGGTTTTCACGAGAACGTTCATTCATTTTGTGCCTACGCGTGCGTTGCTGCTTTCTCTAGATGAGTGTGGCTGTTGTAGCGAAACTGTGTGTTGCGCACGCAGCATCCCGACACGGTTGTAGCGGTGACGCACACGCGCGGGCATTGACCTTGGGCGCGTTCGTTTTGTCGTGTCCCGCGCACCCCGCGTATTCGGCTGTTTCCGTGAGTGCGTCCCCCGTACCCCACTTTTGCAGCTGGGTCACATGGGGCATGCTGTTGGGGCACATCCCATGTCCCTGGGGCACATGGAGTACTGCGGTACACCCCATATTGAGCACGCTCCCATGCCACACCCCACCTCTGCATCAGAGGGTACACGGGTTATCCTGCCAAGGCACACCCACCTCTACAGCTGGGACATGCTCCTTGAGCATACCCCACCTCTTCAGCTGGGACACATCAGACACGCTTCAAGGGCACAGAAACAAAAGATTGATCCCGGGTACGTAGGGTACGAGAAACGAATGCGCTCCGTGTTTCTGTACAATTGACGCCCTTTTGGCTTTCTCGTCACACAGAATGCAAGACAGGTTTGGATGACTGTGTCAAATCAAAAGGGTAATGGCGCTTCAACCATAGTTCGTGAGGCCTGTCCCGCCCTCTGGTTGGTTGCGGTGCGCATCATGACATCAACGCCATCTGGTGGTGTTAACAGTCAACCTCTTCCTTTCCGTGCGTAGCTACTGAGTAGTGGTTTGTGGTGCACATCCAGTTTTACGTTCAGTATCATACAGACAAAGCATACTAGACATCAGGGTGACCGCATTTACATGTTCTGTACAATGGGAATAGCCACAGAAATGAATAAAACCATCTGAAAATACGGAAGATCCATTGTGTTTGATTCCACAGCACAGCAAACGTTGAACTGCCTCGAAAAGAGGCGACCGAGACAAGTGCGTGAGTTCGTCTCGCTGGCGACTGCTTTCGTCTCGTGATTGGCAACTCGCACACGCACGCACGCACACACACACACACACACACACACACACACACACACATACTTTCAACGTCAGACACCCCATGACACACGAAATGCGAAGTCTGTTGCGTTGCGTAGGTACAGTCTATGCAAATGCAGCGACGAGGAACCACCAGGTTCCAGTGGGTCTTTCTGAGCATCAAGGCAACTGAATGACGTCATTCGAGGAGGCGGTTTCCTGGAGACACGGACATTCGAGCGGCGCGTCTATGACGTAGATGACGCCGTTCGTCGCCTCGATGGCGTCGCTGACGATCTTGACGACGCCGTTGAGGACGAACGGCGCGCTTCGCTCCCCCTGGTGGACACTGAGCCACTGACCCGGGACGAGCGTCTCGTAGCGGTAGTGAAGGCGAGGCTCGAGCAGCGTCGTGTATAGGGGGCGCCTCAGTACGTGGTAACTCAGGAACTGCAGCGGGAGAGATTTGCGCACTGGTCAAAGAGGGTGTGGGTGGGTGGCGTAGCACTGTGATTTGGTCGTCTGGACAAAGAGGACAAAAAGCAAGCAAAAGGCATGGGAGCGAGGTGCAAACGGCACAACCAAAAGAATCAAGCGAACTGCGGAGAATCGAATGCACATCAAGGAACCAACGCGGACTGGCATCACGAAGAAATTTGGGTTGAGGAACGCCAGCAGGTCAAATTCCCAACCAACGCCCTCTGTCCCAAAATAACCTGACCCTTTTTACACACCAAAGCACATCCACACCTGGGTCACAACGCATCAAAAATGGGTATCACACATGTGACAGGAAAAGTACATGGCTAGTGAGCAGGAGAATTCACACAGACAATTCCATTTGTCACTGTGATTGCAAATGGGTTTCAACCACATTTATGTGCGGAATGTGGTAAAAGCTGTGCATCATGCCCTGGCGCACTTGGTGTGGATCAGGGGTGAGGATTTTCTGCTGACCTGGCGGAGACGCGGCTTGTCGTGCACGAAGCGCTCGATACGGTTCGAGTCCATGCGGTCGAAGGCGGCGTCGCTGGGCGCGAGCAGCGTGTAGACGGCGTCGGCGTCCGTGAGCATGCCGTCCATACGCGCCGTGTCCAGCAGAGCGTGGAACGTGCTGCAGCCACCAACCACCAGGGGAAGCGAGGGGCAAGCGGAAACACAAAAGCGTGAGATTGGTTTGGCTCAGGTGAAATCCAGCGCAAATTGATAAGCTCGGTCGCGCGTTGAGCAAGCATCAGAGCTTCAACGCTGTTCCAGTGCTGGCGCGCCAGAATCGTAGTGCACGCAGACATGTCCCCAGGGGTACTCTACGGTTTCATTTTGTTCTGATGAGGCTTGGTTTCTTGGTGGGTTGGGATACAAAACAAATTCTTCAGCTTGCATTTGAATATGAATCCAGATTTGAGGGGGGCACCTGACGAAACGTAAAAGTTACACCCTGTTCCAGGGACCAGACCGGAAACCTTGTGTGTACAGACACACCGAGGGGTGATACAAGTTGCATATGGTGTCATTAGGTTTTGCTCCGACTGTGTGTTTTGCCCCCAAAACACCAAAGCCTTGGTGTTTTGGCAAAAAGTGAAGCAACTTGACTTCTTCAACTGGTACTTGGAAATTAATGAATCTCCTGATCCAGAGGAACACAAAAGTGTTGGTGAATATTCAATTGAGCTCGTGATGATTTTTACAAGGGGTCAAAGTTTCAGATTTGGGGGGGGGGGACAGCTGACGAAATGTCAAAGTTTCACCCCTGTTTCAGGGATCACAGGCTGGAATTATAGTGATTGCAGACACACCCGGGGGAACCCAACAACCTGGATTTCTTTTTTTTTATTGCAGTGGTGGAACAAACCTCTGATCAGAAGACCAATACAAACGGAACTATTTGGCCATGACCTTTGATATTTGAAGCTATTTGAGTGCATTCAACCCTGCTTCTGCTGCAAACACTGAACAGTCAATTTCCTTCTTCACCATGGGTGATGCAAACACATGATATACTTTGGGATGGATCAAGGATCTGCCAAATGACTTCAAGGTCTGGGTGATCAGTGTGGTGATGGTTTTTTTGTTCAATTGTATTGATTCACACCCAGAACATACAAATTCCAACTTCGAAATCTCTCAGCAGAAATGAAGATACAAACAATTTTGTTTTATATTTTCCACAGATCTATGTTACATGACCTCCTTTGACATCTTACTTCTTACTTTTGGTACAGCTTTCCCGGATGATACTTTGAATGGAGTGATATTGCCAAGTTCTACATTGCTTCTATTTCAACTTGCACCTCCATGAGACATCTTCACAAGCTTCAGTTGATGAATAGAGCGTAAAGGTCCTCTCAGGGGTTATTTTTTCATTCCTGTGCAGATAGTTCTGAGACAAAACACAACAAACACAAGTGGATTGAAGACGGAATTGAATAGCAGGACACAGGCTGTCATCCAGATATAAAGCTTGGTTGGATATTGTTTTAAAAACATTGCTGTAATGAAGAATATGTTTGCTGGGAACCAGCAAACAATGTTGGATGATGTCACCAGTATCAACTGTGAAAATAACCCAACTGATGATTTATGTTTGGAGACTTGGCACTTCAAACTTTGTGCAGATGTTTGAATCTCTTTTACAAGAACAATGTGTAACACAGCACAAACCAATGTTGCAATAAATTCTATAGCAGCCACAGAACTAGTCACTATAGTGACCAAAATGAATGTTTTTGATGGATCAAGGAAAGGCAGGCAAAGGTTTGTTGGCAAGTACTTGGTAGTTAACAACAGAATAATGCAATAAATCACCCCCAGGAAAACACTCAATGTTGCCAGAGCAAGGACCCACTTGATAACATAATATGCATGCTTAAACTTGGTAGTACGTGGACTGATGACCACCATTAATTTATTGAGAGAAAGAAGAATAAGAAGAAATACTGAGCAAAATTTGAATGTAAAGACAAGTACACTGCAGGCAATACACAGGATAGTTGATCTCCAAATCTGTTCATAGGTGGAAAAGTTTCCTTGATGGATCATACTGGTGACCCATATTGTTGTTAAATAGAATATCATCAGCAAGTCATTGACATTTAAACTGATAATATTTATCCTAAATGCTGCTGCTAAGTCCTTATTGGTGCTGTGGAGAGCCACAGACAAAATAGTGGATACAAGGATAACCACAGATACAACAATAAAAAATATCAACAAACTGTTCTCTGGAAGAAGATCAGTACAAGGTGAGTGCCATGGGATGGAAGCAGTGCATACAGTGGTTGGCTCAAGAAGGCAGCACAGATGGTAATCTGTTGTGAACAATCTTATGATGTTAACAATATCAAAAACTGATGAACTAACCTGATCAAGGGAAATATTTAACAGAAACAAGTTCAACTTCCATTGAGCTGAATTTTGGAAAATATTCTCACTGAAAACAACCAATGGATTTTCTGACAAGCTCAACAGAAGAAGATGTGATAAGCCTGAAAATGACAGCTCACCCACAGATGACATATTGTTTTTATCCAGCATCAACACCAAAACTTCCAAAGCAGGTTGAAAGCAGTGGGAATATAGATTTTGTATGTTGTTCCCCAGAACACTTAACTCTCACACCTGGAGGTAAAGAACTGGAGCAAATTTGTTGAAGAGAAGAGTGTTCATACCTTAAGTAAGAAATATTTGTGAAATGTTTATGAAGTTCCCCCAGAGATACAGTTATGTTTACCTGAACAAAGCCAATAAATCTAAATGGAATTGTCTTCATTCCAGAAAAGGGAAGTGTCTCATTCTGACAGAATATTCTAAAGCCCAAACACAAACAATTTTTTGTGCAAGTCATGTCCACCAACTTGCACAGAAGTTCATCATTCCCATTTGTGCAATCATCCTTACCATCATAAATATAATAAAGTGGGATACAACTCCAAGTGGCTGAATCACATCTGAACATGTTTGAGCAGATACTCAGCTGATTTTTGCAGATTCTCCACAAATCTTCATCTGCTCCATTTATGCAGTCCCATTTACCATCACAAACATCAGACCAACTGATACAATAGGATAATGGGCATTTGAAGTCATAATTACAGTCATACTTTTCACACTGCTGCAAGTTTCCCCCATTTCCACAGGGTTTAAGCCTTCCATTGTCTCCAAGTTTAAAGAAGCATGTTTCCTTGATTTTGAAGCACTGTTCAAGGCCTGGTCTACAGGGCAACAAGTTGGGGTCTCTGCATGTCTGTTGAATGTCTTGCCTCAGCAAATGTATGAGATGAAGTTCATCAGCTCCAGAATCACAATCAGACATCATATCATTCATCATTTTTTGTATGATTGAATGTCCAGATGGACAAAACACTTGTCTTTTGTTCTCTGCATGTTTGGTTTTTGGTTTTTCACCAAACACCTGACATGCACCTGACTTATTCCTTTGAAACAGTGGCCCACATGTCACCAAAGATTGTTGTTGAACAATTTTGCAAAAAGCTCTTCCAATTTGCTTTGGAGAAAATTCTTTCTGACACTGACATGCTTCTTCATCAGAATTATCAGTGACACAGTCTTTGCTTCCATCACACACTTGTGTTTGAAGAACAAATCCACCAAGCTGACAAGCAAACAAGTTGCCTGGCATGGTAACTGGTCCATATTTTTGATGAGTTATGAGTAACCCTTGTAGATGTTTGTCATTTTGAAGATTTACCTTGGCATAAATGTTGTTGAGGTGTTTTTTGATGTGCAGTGTGTGCAACGTGTTTGACAACCTTGCACATTTTAGAAACAATGGCAAAGGAGGCAATATGGCACCTTGCAACAATATGGCAAAGTTTTGTTCAGAACTTGTAAACACCAGTGGCTGATATATTCCTTTATGTTCACTTTTGTTTGGGCATGCTGCAGTGAACCAAGCAAAGGTAAAACAAGTAGCCTCAAATTTCATAAAACCTCTTTTGCAGACGTTTTGCAGCCCATCATATTCAGGTACATACTGCTCAATGTTAGTTTCATTTGAAATGCATAGGACATCTTCCAAAAGCTTTTCAGTGAAATTTACACTGATCCATTCTGGTTGAAGAAGGTTTGTAATCATCAACATTGTGCAAGATCTGATTTGTCCAAAGACTGGCTGAAGGTTGTGTTTCATGTCCAATTTTGTTTTTCTGATATCAGTGCTTTTGACATCACAAGCATCACACAATCCCGGAAGCAAAATAGCATGCAGGGGAGTATGTGCAATTTGTTTGTGATTTTGAACAGCACAATTGTCAACATCAATCAAAGCATGTGTGCGATTTAGTGGAAACCTTGTCCAACTCTTAAAGATATCAGGTGACTTTTGACCAAAATGCAAGTTTTGGAAACCCTGGAATGAGCAGGGTCCTTGGTGATTCCACTTCAGTGTGCTCTGAAATGAAATATTTTTGCTTGAAATTGATTCTTGAACAACACACACACACACTGAACTCTTCGAGAAGAAACCCAATTAATCTCTTCTATTCTTTGTTCGGTTTTGAGCAACATGTTTTGTTTCTTTTGAATATTTCCTTTCGTCAGACTGACTTTGTGAAAATGTTGGTGCCACTGTTTTGGGATGGCAGCACAAAGTCACTTCTTCAAGTCAAGGAAATATGTTTGAGAAATTGCCAAGAAACCAAATGCTAGTGATGTGGCACATTGGGTTTGCAAAATACTTCATGCTTATGGCAAGGAGTCTGGTACAAATTCAGTTGTCACCGGAACAAGCATTTTGATACCGAGAGAGACAAAATGCAAGGAATTATCAGACCTTTTCACTGATCCTCTTTACAGTCAATCCTATGAAAAGTGCTTCAACAATGGAGAGATTATGTATGTTCCTCAACAATGAAATCATTTGTTCCTGTTGTAGCCTTGTTGCTAATGTTGGCAATCTGCCTCCAAACTTTGCGCATAATTTGTATGCTTTAAGCCAAGACATGACCTCTCCATCTGAAATGGCAGACAAGCAGGTAATTTCACTGGTGTAAATTGAGGTTGTTTAGAAAACAAATGGAATATGCAACTTTGATATCATCTGTAGCAATCATACTTGAGTTTGTTGCACAAGGTTTGTGAGTCTGGTAAACTTATAAAACAAATTTATGGCCAAAATGGTCTGTGGTCAGATCCTGAACACTGAAGGTCTTGAAGGAACAAAAAAACATTTGGAAATTTACACCCAGAAGTTTAAAATGGCAGATTCCAAGATGTTACACGTGGATTTCTCTGTTGTTACATTTTGGAAGCAAATGATACTTCATCAAGGGTGAGTGTTGATAACTTTTACCATCCTGGAAGGCTTCATGTGAGGTAGGCATTTTGATCATGAAAAGAATTTTACATTTTTGTGGTTGCTGAAAGTGCAACACAATTAAATTGCAAAACTATTGTGACATTTTGCAACATAAAAATATATACACCTGGTGTAAAAGAGAAACATCATATATAGAAATTTTCTTTTTTTGAAAAACCATTAACTGAAACCCCATCCTTTTCTTTTCCCACATGATGTTTCTCTTTTACACCAGGTGTTCGTACACAATATGAATCCACATTTTTCCATCCATCACCACCCCATCAACAAAAATAAATTCAAAATTTCTATTTTGCATGTCAAAACCACAATTCAATTGAACAAAACACCCACTTCACAGGCCCTCAAATTTGATGAAAATACATCCTTGAAAAAGAAACCATGTGTTTTGGAACAAAACCAAAGTGTAAATTGGAATCTGCTATTTTGACCTTTTTGGTCTTGAAATTTACTGTGCTCTGTTTTGTTCTTCCAGGGCTTTGGGTTTTGTGGAAATAGAATACAACACCAAGAACATTAAATGACAGCTTCGACAAAACCCTTGACCCACCAAACCTTCTTGCAGGTATTACTCAGGGTGCTGATTCTGGTTGTGCTGGTGCAACCTGAATATTCACCCATTATAAACTACACTGGTCAGCATATCTGAGGAAACATTTCCGAGAGGCTCACTTTGTCCTGGCTTTCCATCCCATGGAAATGCTTTACAATTGCGATAATTGTGATAAAAATATTGTTTCTTCACTTGACCTTCTGTAGATCTCATAGACAAAATACTTCCTCTCAATTCCTGAAGAATGGATGCATTTGATTTGATTCGTTTGCGTCCATCATGGATCCAAACAATATGAGCTGAAGATGTTGAAAGTACTTTTTTGAGATGGTCATTATGTCTCGTTTAGAACTGAAGATTTAAATTCCAGTTGCCATGAAATTTTTCATTGAAAGACCAGTATGTCCAAGAGGTTAGCTTTTTTACTGTCTGATGATAAACAATACGTAGGTATTCATCAAACATCTGTGGTCTTTGATTTGAACTGGCATCATCTTTATTCAGATTCCTGAGAGCACAGTGCATTGCTGTCTTGTCATTGCTGTACTTCCCCTGCAGATTGATATGCAATGCAAGTGCACATCCGGAGTTTTTACATGAATTTGTGGAATCAATCTGAAAAGGAAATATCTATCAGATGAAAGGAAACAACTGTAACTACGAGCGGGTCTTATTTTTCCTTGTGATTTTGTGTTGAGTAGTTCTAATTGTGCCCTTTGTGGTTTCATTCTGCCCACTACTGATACTTACCAAACCATAGTATTTATAGGCAGGGTGTTGTTTAAAATTCAGAATCAAATGATTATGCAAATGAAACAAATCCTTCTCTTCTGGAGCTGTGTACAGGGTGTTGTAAAACGTGTTCATTTCAAACCAGCTGTTTGAGTAGGGACCAAATGAAAAAGTAAATGTAGCTATGTTCTTTTTGAATGAACTTGCAACAACTGTTGACATCCAAAAATATGCTGAATTGTTGACATGGGGGCCCTCCATTCCTGCTCTGACACCCTTCAATTTTTAAGCTTGGGTTGCCAATGGAATTTATTTGGGATAACTTAGGGTCAGCAGATGTTTTTGTGATCAATCCATCACAGAACCAAAAATAATTGCTTTTGTAGCTCTTTTGTTTGTTTTCTTGACATTTTATGGCACTAAGCTTTTTAAAATATGAAACCAATGAATCTAGTATTCCTTGCACATGAAATACCATGGTTGATTTGAATCTCAAACCTTTGTTAGGGTCTATGTGCAATTTACACATTGTTCTTTGGTTGAAGAAGATTTTGTCTTTCGTCAAAACAAGACATTGATTTGGTTGGATATTAAAAGAAATTTGGGGTTCATCTGACTTTCTAATAACAACTAAATCTGCAAATGGCTGATTTGGACACAATATCGCATCATATTGTTTGAATTTGTTACAACCACACACACGAACAACCCAGCATTTTGTCTGTTTCAGTGTAAGTGTTACATTGAGAATGGATACTCCTTTGTACGCAAATACAGCAATGAAAAGAGATCCATTGGATGACAATAGTGTTCGCTTAACAGGTGAGGAAATACTAGAATTGCTGCACATAACATCACTCTGATAAAATGGTCTGATCTCTGGTATCTGCTGGTATGCTTCAAAATGAAACATGCCTCCGTAGCGACATAGGTAGTGAGAGGGCCCAGAGAACACAAGTTCCTTTACAGTTAAATTGATCTGATTGCCCTCTGTTCCATCAATAAATGATGTGCACAAATTGCCACAACTTGCCAAAAGCAAGTGAATGTCTACTGGAAGATGCCTTTGGTTGACAGTGTACTGTTTATCAATTGTAATGTTTGTTGCTGAATAGTTTACAGTGATGATACTGTTGTGCTGAAAAAATATCTCAACAAAGCACTGAAAGGTTGAACACTTTTGAACATCCTCTGCCATAATTCCTCCACAGCAGGATGAATCAGGAGAATCAAACAGCTTCACCAAGGACAATGGGTCCATATTTCTGCAGAGCAACAGCCTTTGAAACTTCCTTGCCTTCATATATAATGTGTGAATAAACAAAATATTTTGAACAATATATAACTTTGTCAAAAAAGAAATTTGACCAGCTTTGTATTTGTATTGGTTGGTATCAACAAACAGTTTGTCCATGGCAACAAACACAGCTTCAAAATGGTGTAATGTTATATGTTGAATATAAAATGTTTCCCACCATTTCAACCTTTTTGAAAATTCCTTGAGTGGGTTCAGGTTGATGTTGACAACAATTTCAAAACAAGGCAGGTTCAAGAATAAATCAAATGAGGAGTACTCTCCTGCAAAATAACTGTTGGAAATTGTCACAAAACTGTTCTTGCGTTGTGGAACAAAAAGTCTAACAAATGTTACATTGAACCCAAGTCTGTTCTCGGGCTTGAATCTGAAAACAATTTGAAAATCTATGTTTGAATATTTTACTGGGTATGGGTCTCCAAATATGAGACTGCCAATTGGAGCCATCACATTGTACACAACAACAACCCAAGCAGTCAGGTACGAACAGGCTTCAGAGATGTTGTTCCATTCAGGCTGAGATAGTAGTTGTGAGGAAGAAACCATGACAATGTCATTTGGCTTGTTTTTTTCAAAAAAAGCGCCTTGCACCTTTTTTCCGTCTTGTATTTGACTTTGGAAAAGAGGTCATGTCAATATATTTTATTGTATAAAATACTAAATTTTTAGAAGTGTTTTGCCACTTGGCAAGTGGAATATATTGTTTTGCACAAGCCATATTTTTGTTTGTCCTCTTGTCTCTTGGATACATGTTTGGAATGATGTGTTGAAGGTATGTTGTGAATAGCTGGAGTTGCGTGCTTTTCTCCAGGTTTACAGCTATTGATTTTTGCAAGTAAACATGCCATGACTTTCGAAGGTTTGTGCTAAGGTCACTATTCCATTGGAAGTTTTCTCCAATGCGTTCCATTTTTTGATTTTCTAGCTTGTTCAGTGATTGAGAAACATGTGCCAAGTATATAAATATCAGACTGTTCCTGGTGAATTCTCCTATTTCTGTCATCCTTGCACATTCATGTTGGAGTTGCTCAGATTTTCAGACATCAAAGTGATTCAAGCTGAATTAATGATGCATCAATTTGCATCAATTCTGTTTGACAGGAATAATGATATTGATGATGTGGATGCTGCACAATTTGCAAGTCTGTTTGCACCAAAAAAGATAATCTCTGCATTTGAGTTGTCATCTCGTTTTACTGTAGTGCAATCCTATTCATCACAGAGCCCGCACAGACAGGTATATATAGATGATTTGCTGCGAATTTTAAAATGTGTCCCCTCCTATCGCGGCTCCAGATTGTGTTTGTGGTCAACTGCTAATGATCAGGGAATTGTGGGAGGTGGGGTCCGCTCTCTTTTGTCATTCCACTGACCGATAATTGACCTCTTCACTCAAATGGTCTGCACTTTCCATTTTGTACTCTCTTTGTTGCTGAATTCAGAAACAGGGGGCTTTTTCTTCCCCACAGAGACAAAAATGTGGTATATATTTTGAAATAAAGAGATAAAGGACATGTCACATGACTTGGAATTTAGCTTTTAGAATCTGGGAAGCAGAGCAATATTTTGATTTCTATTTAAAGAAACTAAAAGTATTCAGAAACTTTCAAACATTGCCCAATGTGGCTCAGAAGGCCTGGAACAGTGTAATCTGAGGGGGCACCAGTTTGCAACTACACTGGTTCTAGTTTTGTGGGTTTGGACAGTTTCCACATGAATCACATTGTTCTTCTGGTTGTATGGAACATCATACACTTTTGTTCTCCTTTTGTGGCAGATGTGAATGTTCAGCATGTCTTTGTCTTTGCAGACAAGAATTGCAACAAAGAGTGATTTTATCATTTTACACCAAAAAGCTTGCAAAATATGTGGTGCAAAACTTGGCAATTATGTAGAAAATTTTGGGTTGTACCCTTGCACAGGGCACTTTTGTTTGGGGGAACCCACCAGAAATACATATACGTGGCTCTTCTGTTTCTGGGTTTGAGTTGAGTCACACAGCAGCTAGTGTGTCTTCAGCTGAATCAGTTCACACAAATGACCCCAGGCCACTTCTGACAGAAGCATTTCCACTTAGTTTGGTGTTGATGCCTGGTTTCCATGTGTTGAGTAGGGAAACATTTGCAGACACAGACCAAAGCTGCTCCCGCTGACACAGCCTGGGCCTCAAGATGTCAAGCTGTGTGTGTTGTGTGATTTTGTGGGTTGAGTGTGAGAGGTGAAGCACACTCTTTTCACTGATGCCTATTCATGGCAGAGATGTCACAAGGTTGCATGGGGATTGACTTTTCTGTTCAACAGGTGATTTGGCAAGATAGACACACACACATGCATACACAGACAACTGTTGTGAGTGAAATGGTAGTTTGACTGAGTGTTTGTTTGTGTTACTCTGTGTGTGCGTGTATGTGTGTATATATCATTGCCTCAGAACTGCAGCAGAGGCCCGAGTCTGGTTGCCTGTCCTGGTGGGTGATTTATTTCCTCCAAGGATGCCTCATATTCTGTATCTTGTATTTCTTCAAATAGTTGCCGTGTTTCGCCAGTTGACTGCACTTGTTCAGTGATCCTGAGCACAGCAGAATGGGTCTTTGTGTGAGGGTGTTGGCTCCTTCAGTGCTTCAATGCACTTGTGAGGAACACACATTTGGATGGCTTGCTGGCTGCTGCTGCTTCTTTCCAAGGATGACTCCTCCTGATGACACCTCACGTCACTGTCTTCACTTTGCTTGTTCATCGGTTGGTGTGTATTTGACACACTTTTCTGGTCTGGTGATTCTGTTCAGTTCCCATTCATGGCCACTGTCCCTAACGCCCCCACCCGTGGAGGAACGCACTCACCTAACGCCCCCTGGTGGAGAAACTCACTTTCCTGACCCTCCCCGCTTCCTGCTACAGGAACTCGCATGACGCCCCCTGTGGAGGAACTCGCACACCTGACCCCCCCCCCTACTGGATGACCTCACCCACCTGACCGCCGGCTCCTGACGCAGCTTCCAGCGCGCGTTGTCGTCGGGCGGACGCAGCAGCCGGTCGATCACGTGCACGACGCCGTTTCCGGCCACGTGGTCCGCACTCAGAATGCGCGCGCCGTTCACTGAGAAACCCTGCAGCGAGCGAACACGTGGGCGTCACCATGGCAACAAGGGGCGTGCGCGCTTCCATCGTCACGACGAAGAATTTCAGCATCAAACGTGTTCTGAACAGAGGGTTCTGGTCAGGAAGCTCCACCCTTCAGAGGGACGCATCACCAAAGAAGAAGCAGTGCTCAAGGCAACTGCAGTGCGAAGTCCCTTGCGCCGGTAATATCGTCGATTCTTCCTTATCCTCCTTGTCTTCTTGAGGGGGTCCAGTGGGGGGAGGGGGAGGGGGGGGGTCTGGCAAGGGAGGGGGTTGGGGGAGGGGGGTAGGGGATATTTCATCC
>JAAUXT010114223.1_pt1 | contig 17566 bp, 17 predicted proteins | sample 7278171 | NCBI WGS metagenome assembly JAAUXT01 (sample SAMN14350112, study PRJNA611818) | marine sediment metagenome | isolation source: surface marine sediment (1.8m) | place: French Polynesia: Moorea | collected 2018-08
AGCTTGTGACACCATAGAGGAAGGTAGCCTAAACCACTGAGCTCCAACTCATACTCTACAATAAACTATACTACACCATCACTACTGGGGCTTCACTCATATATACAACACCGCTGCAAGAATGGGGTCAACCTAGACCCGAGGGGCAGAGGGTGCCAATATGATGCTGAGTGCTTGGCCAGTTGACCATGTCCCAAGGGTCTGATTTGCCCTCATCCCAGGGGAAGCAGCATTGCTCCTCAAAATATTAAACGGGATTTTTCTCTGGACAAGTCAGTAGAATCTCGATAGACCAGGCCAGGTGATCTTCGTGTCAAGCAATGAATCTTCAGTTCATCGTTTCATGTCTGTTTCAATGCTTTTTTGCTCTTGGTCTTGACAGTCAGGCCCAGAAGGTCAAACCAAATGTTGGCGTGAGATTGACTGATATTTTGTCTTTTCCTTGTATTATTTTCCTGTCTTCCCCCAAAATCAAATGTCAAGACAGCTTCAACAAAATTTGCCTTGTCCCCACAGCAATGCAATTTTTTTGTCTGCATTTTTCCGTTCCCAAGCACAAACAAAAGTTGACAAACCCTCGGCGAGACTGGTCCAAACTCAACAATGTGGTGCAAATTCCTTGGCCATGCATCGACTGTCTTTGGCTGAGGTGCTCAAATTTGAGAACCGGAAGAGTCTTGCGCTGTTGCTTCAAGCTGTTCGTGATATGTGCGACTGATAACAACATCCGGAGACCCTGGGATCATTTCATCGTGGCATGCAATCCTGCGGTGGTGACAGGTTCAGCACAAGTCACTGCCCAGTTCTGCCGTTTCTCGTGAAGTTGAGGACAGTTCGTTTCCTCCTCAGGAGTGCTCAATTTGATTCGTTTCCACAAGAGCAAATGTCCCGGTGTCGCTTTTGAAAACACTTCATTTTCTTTCGCACTTGTCGTTCATAAGTTCGTGGAGACATCTCTCTCTTTTCATGCCAGACTTTTGCCAACACCCCTTTTTGGAAACACGACTTTGCTCTCATCCAGCTGTCCCATAATTTTGAATGCGTGAACTTCCAGGATGAATACACGATGTGACCCCGTCATTCACGCACATTTACAGTTGTGGACACAATTCTGAAGCTCTTAAGTGGCACGCAACCAAGTGCTCATGTGTGCTTCCGGGACAAGAATTGCTCTGAACCATGTTTTCAGCTCACAGCATTTGTTTGAGAAGAAACGATTTGCTGGATAATCAAGGCGTGGTGAGTGTACAAAACACGAATACGCTTCAAAGTTTATCCATAGAAGCAAACTAACAGTATTGTGTGATCCGTACGGATAATTTCCCAATTTCCCACAAATGGGAAATGAATCTCGTGAACCAATGAATGTTGAATGCAGTCTGACTATGGCATGTGCTCATACGTTTGCGTATTTCCTGTCCTGCATTTTGTATCGTCGTCCATGTCATGCAACTCATCGATTTACACGCATGTATGGATGTGTTTTGCAAAATGTATTGCGTCTGTACCTTTTGCTCTTCAGCTGACAGCAGGACACACCATGTGTTCCACAATCTGCAGCACGATTTCTTTTGCAGGAGAACAACGTTCACAGTTCAAAGAGAGTGTATGTCGAGAGTCACAAACAACTCGCCATATCCCTTCATCTTCAGTTTTCAGAAAGTGGAATGGTGGAGAGGCATTAGAGAATATCAAGATGTGTGTGAATGCGTGCCCTTGAGATGATCTCATGGCTTGTGGGACAGCGACAAAAGATTCACATCGGGATGACCGTGCGCAGTTTCTTGACATCTGACTCACTAATGAAGGTCTCTGTGCCAATCCCAGGAAATCGGAGCCCCAACTCAATCATTGTGTCCCCCGGGAAGATGTCTGGATGGTAGAAATAAACTCCATTGGTGAACCAAAATCCTTTGTTGCGTTTTCCATGTTATCGAATTCAAAAGAATTGTGGAAAACATCTGAAGTTTGTTCGAGGGTTGTTTGATGACCAAACTTGCATTGAGAATCAATTGCTTCGCGCAAGACATGTTCAACCGAGATACAAACAAAATCCAGTCGAAATAACGAAACGTAGCTCAATTTTTTGGAGCAACACCAGGGAGCCAAAGAGGATGCAGGGAGCTCTGAGAACTTCGGCCTCCATTTGGTGCTGAAAAATTGACTTCCTCTCCGTTTTCGACGTCAGAGTTGAGGTCCCAGGGTCGGGTCCTGGTCAGGCGCCACTGAGGGCGAAGACACACAGCGTGTTGCGTTGCCAACTGTACACAGCGTTACTACTTTTAGTCGCGGAACAGCGGGGCAAAGTTTCATTGGAATACACAGCACATGAAGTTGTGGGTCTGTTCACTCAGCTGACCAACAATATATACAGAGAAGGGGAAAAACAAACCAATCTGTTCAGCAAGACCTACATCATGCAGAGAAGCAAATACATCTGTTCAGTGAGAGCTCTATTATGCAGAAAAGGAAACAAATGAACTGATCTGTTCAGCCAGAACCCATTTGAAATTCATTTGCTTCATTCAGAAAAGCAAAACACCTCAAAGGAAAAGCCCAGAAGTGAAGGGAACCACCAAACTGGCGTCAGACCCACAGTTCATTTGGCCCAGCTGACCTACAAACACAAACTCAGTCACCAAACAGTTGGAATTATCATATATGCAGTGCTCGCAGTGATCCGTTCAGAATTGCTGTATGTGAGCCACACAGAAGAAGACTACATATGACAATTTCAACTTGCACTTCATTGGACTAACTTTTCACATGAAAAGCAGGAATGCGACTGTTTCGTGGGGAGTCACTTCGGGGGGAAGGCAAAGAGCCTCAAAATATTTTTGGAGCCGGAAATGATTTTTGGGGGCGTGGCAAAGATGTTTGGGGCGTCCAAGTCACTTCGCGTGAGTGCGACTTACGACTCGTACACGGGTTCTACGACTGAACCTGGTGAAGGCCCTTTTTCAGGGCAAATACATGTTTTTAGAATCAGAATGTCCCCGCAACCCTTTTGTCCAATTGTCATCTCCATGTCGTGGAGCGATGAAACGTACACGTACGTATTCAGTGTTTTCTCGCATGTGGCGTCAGTACGTTGAGCATGAAATGAAAACTGATTCCTTTTGTCTCCCAGCCACAGCTTCCCAGATCGCTCTGTGGCCAATGTCCCTCAGATATCATTCATAAATGCATACAAAGAGGCACTTATCAGTGGCGCCACAGAGGGGTGTTTGTTCATCATCAGAAGAACACAACAAAACATTTCCCAATTTGCCCCCGCTCCCATCCCCCCCAATCCACAAGAGGCTGATGACCTTCCATACAAACGTCGAAAGACTTGCATGGTTTATCTTGTTGTTACGGTGTGTGTGTGCTTGTCCCCCGCTGAGCTTGAAGAAATCGCACTGGATTCACTTTTGCGGAGAGAACAGAGGAGAGGGTCCCCAAAACAGCATCAAGAGTGAGACACGTAGCAGTTTGCCTGAAGCAGTCAGCAGAGGTCTTGGGCTCTGGTTGAGGCAACAGGGTTGAGAATGAATTATCTCCACATGTGCACGCGTCTTCCATTTTTGCCGCACCTTGCAGAGCAAAGGAGTTTCATGAGTCTCAAAGCAACGCATTATTTTTGTCGGCTCACTTGCGGACAGGTACGAGCGATCTTCGTGGACATCAAAACAAAGCAAAATTTCCTCTTTGCGACGCCCTGTAATTGTGTCGTACGACCGAGCAAACAAAGACCGAAGGAACAAAAGTGAATTTTCCTTTGAGGAGAAGGTCACATCCACGGGGCGAAATTCATCATCAAGTTTCACTGCGAGATCGTTTGTTCTTAATTGTGTGCTGTGTGGAACTTCGCTAAAGCCTGCATGCTGCGGGCTTGTGTGGTCTGAATGTTTCTAATTGCATGTGCAATTATTCAGCAAGTGTATCACAGGCGCAGCTGTATGACAGGTAAACAGACGTTCAATGATTCACAGCGCGAAGCCTTTCTACGACCGATTGTGGGGTACGAGGGGGTCTTCAAAAGAGACCGCTGCAACGCGTTTTGGCAACACTTTGTTTGCGGGCTTCCAAATTTTTAATGCAGACAACGAATCAACAAAAGAACAATACCAATCAATCCTTTTCATTCAATAAATGTCTTCAATGTACAGAAATGGTTCCAAACTTGGAACAAAAATTCAACTCATGCGACCCAACTGCAGCGGTCTCTTTTGAATACCCCCTCGTAAATGTCGGAAACCTTGTAGAACCTCAGAGCCCTGGAGTCTTGTTCAGGGTTTGTCATCTCGATCTTCTGCCTGTTACCAAAAAGTATGTTGTTGACACACCCTTTTCGTGTTGAAAATATCAGTGCATGCACAAAGTGTCTGACTTGATGGTTGCAACATTCATCCTGATTGAATTGTTGGTGTGTCGTACATTCCAGCACAGGGCATGACATCTTCTATTGGTTGAATGCTGCGGGGTATGATCAATTTTAGATTATTTTCACAACTCTGGTGCCAGCAGAGCAACTTCGAAGACAACTTACAGTGTGGAAAATTTTGTCTTGAGAAGAAACGTGTGTTGGATTCTTTCTCTGTATTTTGATTTTGTCAGATGGTCGCCCATGGTGGGAAAGATCTCACGTGCGAGGAAGCTGCCATGCTACCCTCGCCTTGTTGGGGAGACCAATGCTCTTTTTTGCTGCATACCTGTTATACCCTCGCGTTCAAGAAAGAATGCAAATGACTTTCACAACCAATGAGTGAAGCCGGAGATTTTACTTTGCCACTGAGTGGTTTTGGGAAATCGGACTTTTTGGTTGGGGTCAGTACGACGGCAGTTCGACGCGTAGCAATTTCCTGCCCAGCTAAAACGCACCGATTGTATTGTCTTGATTGCTCAGTTGTGTGTGTGTGTGTGTGTGTGTGTGTGTGTGTGTGTGTGTGCGTTTTCACTGTGTCGTGCAGCAACACGCCCATTAATCCATTTTGAATGTTCTTCACATGCAAAGTAAGTTTTTCAAAAAGAGGCTTTTGCCATGTGGAACCATTTCAGCAAGAAATATGAGACATTCAAAGTAACCAAGTAACCCAAGAGAAAATGCACCCTGGATCGGTCTGACTTGGCAGAGAGTTTTCCTGTTTGTTGTGTCATTCGAAAGCCGAATGCCCAACAACTGCTGGAACAAAGTCCAAATGCTTGGCTTCCAAAATCTGTATATACTGTTGGGGAGAACGCAATGAAAGGAAAATTGGCGAAAAGAAACACATGTCAAGCAAAATGGCATTGGGTGCCCGGTGGAATGAAATGACGCGACACGGGTTTGTCTGCCACTGGGAACCTTGGTAAGTTCTGCACAACTACCGGTTCCTATGGTCACAACTCGGGGAGGCCGGGCTTGGTAGCTCGGTGCATTTCACCCGGTCAACCCTTGGTGGTTCTCGTTGAGCAATGAAACGGCTCAAATCAATGAAATCTCAACAACAACCGGTAACGTATGATCGTTGCTTCATCAGAGCAATGAACGAAAACAAAAGGACTCGCGCATCGTTGGCGGACAGACAAACCGCGCTTACCTGTCTATTCCTATCGCCATGTTGGTGAATATACTGACAGCCACGCTGGTTACTTGTATGAAAAGAGCGACAGGGCACATTACTTCTCCAAAAATCCAGTGTCCATACATGGTGTTTGTGAAGCTGAACGGGATGCAGAAACAAGCCATGAGGAGATCAGCGACTGCCATATTCAGTAAAAATTTTGACAGATCTGCCTTTGATCGGCGACCACAAGAAAGCACCATCAGAACACTCATGTTGCCGAGTACGGCCAGCGCAGTTGTGGCAGAGTACAGCGTTATTAGGCTGATTCTGGACTCAAGACTCACTTCCAGATCTGGATAATCGTAGTCGTAATCCGAGGCGTTGCCCAACATTGTCTCCTCATACGCGTAAGAAGAGTTATTATAACTATCAACTCCACTTCCTGTATCCATTTCAACAACTTTTCTCTGAAAATGTGCACGTGAGTCGTCCTTCATTGAGTTGTGGTGGTCAAAGAATGTCTTCGGCTGAAAAGTAATGTCCATTTGCAGCTGTGATTCCATTAACGACAAGAGTGACGCAACAGTCTGAGTCTTTGAATGTTGAAGTCCAATACTGCTTCAAATCCTTATCTTGACGAGCTGTAGCTGAGTATCTTCACGCGAGGAAGTCAATCACTCCGTCTTTTCTCACTCCCGTCGCCAGCAAACTCAGGCAATTTGAGCCTATAGTCCAAGACCCTCTTTCCCGTCGTCTGCACAGACCGACTGGTTCTTAGCGACTGATTGCGTGTCCTTCTATTCCCATTGCGCCACTGAAAGAGTCGCACATTTACAGCCATGCAGTGACAGACGCCGCTACCTCCACCATATTTCTCTTGTTCAACTCCAAAACTCCACAATCGGTGAGCAGAAGAGCGCATGAAAGTCCTGACAGTCACTGCTTATTGCTCGACAACCACACAGCAAAACATATTGATGTAACCGTTGAACTGAGATCAGGAAGAGCACCACCAAAGGTTGGTTTCCATTAGCTCTGTTGTGACTTCCTTTCTCTCCTTATTACACGGCATCATTTATTTATCTTCTTCACAAAACTTCGCGTGCACCACTGAATTGCATGGAAGAGGATTTTTGTTCCTGAAAAAATGAAGTTTCAGAACGACACAGTCTTGCATTATTTGTGCGCCAGTCCCTATGCATCAGCCGTCCCATCAAAAGTCCTTACGTACGAGAATGAAAGCCTATTGATCCTCTGCCACAGTTGACAAGCGGATACCCAATCTGACCGTGTCTGTGTTCCTTAATTTTGTTGTTCTGAAGCTGTCCGCGCGGATATCAATTCTTTATCGAATAGTCAACTTGTCAGAAACTTCTCTTCTCAAGTCGTCGAGCTTTCAGTCTTGTTTACGGTCAATCAATCGCACTGTTTTCTGCGAGCGGCAATTAGACACAAAAAACACTTCGTACATGCAACGTTTCAAACAGATTCCTTGAAACGGACTTCTGCGACAATCCTGCTGAAGGAAACCGTCACCTGACGCCGAACGTAAATGGACTTGTGTGGTGAACACAATTCTTCGCAGCATTTGTAGACTGCGGGCTTGCAACTCCTGCTTTGACCTCAAAGCCTCAAAGCCTCGAAGTCCTCAAGAGCACGCATGTCCATGCATTCATTTTGTGGCCCTTCAAGTGTTGACTGGTTTGTACAAACCAGAGGCCGGCGTGAGACCATTGAGACTGTTCTCTCCAACACGGGACTTTGTGGGGCCACACGTACGGAGTTCCAGTTGTTCACTCTGTCAGCGAGGTGAGAAAGCCCAACTTGAGCAACCCAAACAATTCGGCCCTCGTTCAAAATATCAAATGCACAGAAAAGTGAGGTGATTCTGGACAGACTTTGGACATGCAGGAACAAGCTTTAGCAGAAGGGGCTGGTGCTTGACTTTTCCGTTGTAAACTTCTCCAAAAGAGTCAAGAGTCTCTGTCAAAAAGTGTCAACTGCGGCTGAGATGATTGAAGCTGTTAATCGCCCAATAGAAGCCCAGCCTCATCCACAAGGCAGGGAAATACTTTGTATTCTCAGCTGCCATACGTGTGCGAGATGTAAAATTGTGTGGGTTTGGGTGAGGGCCCAGATTTTTCTTTGAGACACAAACAAAAACATTGTGCCTTGACAGTGGACGGAGTTCTCTCAGGGTGGGTCAGCTGTTGACAGCACGTATCGAGCTTTCACTTGTTTCGGCAACTCGCCGGAAGTGACCATACAGCAAAGAATTTGGCAGCCAGTCGTTCAGAATTTATTTGATCAACGTTCGAATTGCACGAATAAATTACGACATGATTCCTTCTGTTTGCAACCCTACCTTTTTCACGGGTGGGTAGAGACTGGATGCGCGGGCGAAATTGGTGATGTGTTTGGCGTTCGAGTCGTTGATGTCACATGCAGCTGTGTTCATTGCTAATTTATTGCCATCGCGAGGCTGAGTCTACTCAGCACCTTTGCAGTCGTCCTTCAACACTTCGACAGTGACACATGTGCAGGGAGAACTACCCCGATCACTTGCAGCAATTGAATTCCATTTGTTTCTTTTGTGGGTCACCAGTACCTTAAGATATGACCACGTGTGGGTCAAGACTCTGTGACTAATAAGGAATCTGTCTCACGCACATCCTCAAAAGCAGCAGTTCGAGGACAACGTCATGCCACCAACAACGCTGGGTGTCCATGCATTTAGATGGAGTGTAAAAGTCACAGCAACAGCGTTCCGGTTGCTGTGGACTGTGGAAGGGTACTTGTGTTTTCTCATTTCACTCAGATCTACCCTTGCTCCGTCAAGTGCGACCTTAATTTTCGATCCGTTTTGAGCCACACAGGCATGGCATGCTGAAGCCAAATGTTGTGGCTCTCGCGCCAGTTGTAAAAAACCCAACGCCTCAACGGTTGTTTCATTTCTTGCTCAGTTTGATAAAAGAATCACTGAAACCAAAGACCATCACAAGTACTCGTACACTGCTTGGGGCTCGTGTTTGTCAAGATTGCGAACATTCAATTCACAGTCAAGACAGCTGTCTTCGCAGCAAATTCGGACGATTTCGACGGGTCATATCCGAGTTCCTGCAAGAGCACTTTCAATTCATACTGCGCCAAATCTTTTTGTTCCCAATCTTGTCAAGTAACAAGTCTCTCTCAAACAGTTCAAAGGCCCAGCGTCGGCTGGGGAGAGGGTTTGACCACAGCACAGCATGGTTGTTTGTTTCTGCCCGCAGACATTCGATTTTATACTTTTTTCGCATACCGGCAAGTGGATTATATCTTGAGTCCTTCCGGATTGATTCGAAAAGTCTGTTCACGAACAGAATCTCATGAAAATATGAAGTTTTTATGAAATATTCTGCCATCTGATTCCATGTCGTGATCCACAAGCAGTGTTTCTTTGGCCAAACAGATTATAAACTTCTTTTGTAAGAGTTTTTTTTGGTCGTATTGAGTGAGGATTGAGGACTTCATGTCTCCGTACCTTTTTCGGGTACAAGTGGATGTTGTGGCATGTGGGTTCTTGAGAACTTTGCGGTTTGCTCTCTCGGGTTTTGTCGACCGTCAGATGCAAATGGAAGAGACGTGCAAAGGAGGCGCCCCTCAACTTGGTTTATCGTGCCCTGTTTTGTTCTAATTCTGAAGTTGTATGTTGAATTGTCCCTACACCAAGGTCTTGGTGGCTCTCTGGACCAATAGTATGTGGACTCATATCTTGCCAATCATCCACTCCATGAACCTCAGTTCGCACTGATTTGTACCAAGCCATCTCTGACAGGCCAAACAACAGCCTAAGGTATCTCGTGGAGTCTCAGCTACAGTTTCACAACTTGGATGTTCCTTGCATGGTCTGCTTGCACTTCTGGTTCTGGCCAGCCAAATCAGTCTGTTGCTGCTTGTTGGAAGACTTTGTTGAGTGACAAATTTCAGCACCAAGTAGTCTACCGACACACCTCTTTTCTAGAGGCACCAAATCTGGAAAGGAGCTTCTGCTGGACAACCACAAACTTTGTGTTTACCATTTGATCAAGACACTTCTGCCGTTTGCTTGTTTGCGCTGACGGCCTGAAGCATGTGCGTTGGGTCTCACAAAGTGCAATGCAGGAGAATTACAGCTGTACGCATTCATGCTCCACTTTGTAATTTTCCTTCACTGAACGTTTCAAGGAACTAACCAACGTTCCCTTGCAAAACGTTGTCAGGTGCTCATCTGGCTGTGAATCACATCGCCGCCGACCTTTTGTGTTTCCGCGCAAGCAAGCCGCATTGGAAAGTTAAAGCTCTTGACACGTCCTCTTTGAGCCCAGGAATCACAGGAGATGAGAGGGAACTGCTACAGTGTGGATCTGACAACCATGCTTGATCTACAGTCAGTCTTTTGTTTGGTCTTGATTGTGCACAAAAGGGCTGAAAACAGAAAACTGATTTCCAATGTGGGGATGTGCACGCCATTTTCCTGACTGGCCTGCTTAGCAGCAAATGTTGCTGCCAGAAAATCAACCCAAACCAACATGTTTTTGCTGATAACACACGCAGATTCGTGGAGAAGCTATACTCTACACATGCCTTGTTTTCTTGCCGATATCCTGACATCTGGATATGCCTTGCGACGTTTTCAGGAACACAGCCGGAAATGCTGGACAATTTGAAATTGCAAGTTGCGGTGGAAAGATCCTGGAAAGATTTCCACGGGCAAAATTTGCAGGCACTGACAAAATTGCCAAGCATTTTGTGATTCCAGGCGTATCGCACACTGTTTCCTGGAAAAGGTCTGCCCAGCGTTTGTGTGCAGAATCAAGCAGATTATGTCTCTGTTCAGAACGCGTTGAACACCGCTGAGCACCACTAGTGTAGTCACGACAAGCATGCCACCAAAGTTTTGAACTTGTGAGGTAACATGTCACATGTGCATGCCAAGTATAGGCCCAACTATTTCGAGCTGTTCCCATTAACATTATGACCTTCCTCTCTTGCCATTGTGTGAGACTGCTGTTATCCGGAGTTCGCTGCCATGCAGCGTCCATCGGCTAATTGTGGTGCGCGAGCTGAGTGCTTTCTGTTGTGATGCTGCAGATGGCTCTGCTTGCCCGGTGAGGAAACTTGGAAAACAAGCAGGTGACATTGTGCCACGTCGAATCGAAAACTCTTGTGGTTGAGCCACAGACTTGACCTGAGCACCAAAGGTTGCACCGCGGCACCTGATTTGATCAAGATCGGTGTCGGGAGGACAAACGAGATCTGACAGACAAAGTTCCATGGCCACGTGGGGTTTTGGACATGGCCCCAAATCCACTCCAAAATCTTGTTTTTGCTATTTTTGTGAATCTTGTGGAGAAAACAGGGCAGCTTACAAGTGGTCTGCAACATGATGTTCGTTTCACCCACCCCACTCTGCACGTTTCTTCCACCACTTGCTTGTTTTATTGAATTGGTCAAAGAGCATTGTGGTCAAAACCAGTCACATACAGTTTGTGCATGGGTACAAGCACACTCCCGAGTCAAGAGCACACTACAGAAAGAGCCAGATATTTTGAAACAAAGTACGAACATGGCTTCAATTAGTTTGTGCCAAGAAAGGTTGTGATACATGGCAAAGGGACCTCGTTTGGACTGTTTTAACTCTCAAAATGGGCCTCCAACACACACACACACACACACACACACACACACCTCTCCAGCCTTCATTCTGCATGAGTTTCTTGATGACCGTGTGTTGTTGGAGATGACATTGATGCCCACCATTTTGTCAACAATATACCAATGACTCTGTTGTGTGTGTTTTCACGCTTTGATTCAGACTGATAGTTTTCTGCATTTTCTCTCGAAGGCCTTTGCAATCTTGGGAGCATGTTTCCTGGTTGCCAAACCAGGCACCCTGATCAGTCTAGGTTGGAAACCACTGTGCTCTATATGTGTCCCGTACGCATTTTTCATGCACATCAAAGTCGGGACAACAAAGACTGTACCGTCCCTCCTCTCAGCACAAAAGTTTTGTTGATTTCTTTTCAATAGTGTGTGCACAAAGCTGAACTGCGGCATCTTCCCCGAATGACTTGTTGGGGGGTCAGCTGATCATTCCAGTTTTGATACTCTTTCAAGTGATCTTTGTCAAATAGCCCAATGCATCATGAACAAAAGGGAAAGGGAAGATGTCCAACAAGTTCCATTCATTGCCAAGCTTTTGGTGATGCAACTGAAGTATCAACACGAGCAGCTCATTCAAGCCAATGCGTTTTTTAGGGATCCAGCACGAAACAACATTGTTTCCGAAACACAGACGAAGCGGCACAAACTTGAACAGAACAAACATGAGCGAGCATCGAATCAGACAGGTGGGAGTATGAACTTTTCCGAATGTCTGCACCGAGACATTATCTGCAGGCAGATTTGGTTATCATTTCTCGGTCGAACTGTCACGGTCCCTGCTGTGTACACGAGGGAAATTGTAAGTCTCAGAGGAACGGACAGCAACAGAACGCCATCGGGTTGGGGCTCCGATGTTCCCGAATTAACACACAGAAAAGTGCAGCCGACGTTCCTTTTCTTTGCCTTCCGCATGTCAATTGTCCGCAAAAGCCAATTTGTGCCATCCAGAAAGGAACAAAGCGTGGGAACAATAATGTAGGTTGGGCACGCACAAATTGAGTTAATTTTTATTCTTGTTTAGACCACGCTCTCAGTGCAAAACTTCTGGCTGATATGGTCGAGACCCAGTGGCATTGCAAGAGCTGTCTTCAGCAAAGAAACGAAATTTGGGCCGGAGTATTCTTCACACACCCAGCTGAGCTCACTCCCAGAACGCGGACGTGCAAATTACGACAAATTTGGTGTGCACTTGTTTTTGGCCACGTGGGACAGTGAAGCCCGCACGAGCTGCATGTTGGCATGCTAAATCCAACCGATTTCCGAACAAATTCATCTCACGAATCTCGAGCGAGTTGGACTGTGCACTTTTCGGGGTTGATTCACTCCCCTTCGGCGTGCGGTATATACTGAAAAATCGCCCGCTCGTACGATGTTAAAATTTCAGGTCAGTTGATCGTCAAGCATCTCGATGATTGACAAAAACAGGTTCTTGGCATCAACCCGAGTTTGCGCAACTGATGCCATAGTGCGAGATGCAGACGGACTTTGAAGTGGCCTCTCATCAGTTTGGCGACAGCTTGCCTATGACTAACATGTCTGGAGATTCTTTTCAATCATGTGTGTGTTCTGAATGTATTCTTATGGTTGGATCGAGTAACACTGACATTAAGGACTGGCTTCGAGATTGACGCAAAGCACAATGTTTCACACTGAACTGTCTCCAAAGACCTGAGCTCAGCGCTTCATTTTGGAGTTCGAACACACAATTTGAGTGCACAGATGAACGAATCACCTCAAACTCAGCATGGCCTCAGGAAAGTTACATTTTTTCGAACGTTCAGCAAACAATCATGTCCACCTTGTCTGTTAGCACAACATTGTTTTGTTCTGCAAGTGAATCTGGCTGTGTCGTGCCTCAGAATCAGGTGGTGAAGGTGTCTTCAACAGAACCGTCATAATCAGGCCCAAGACTGAGCTGTTTGGTGGCGTCTTTTGGCTGTTCTCTTCAACTGGGAATGTACAACAGCACTGAGTCTATTTTAAGGAAAATGCCACTGCAATGATTCCAACGCAATTGACGTGTTCCAAGCAGCCAGTTTGTGACAGTGAACTTTGGAGCTTGTGGAGAAAATGCTTTGACAAGACCGGTGTAACAGGACCAGACAACGACCAGGATCAGACAACGACCACACTCCGAGGTCATTGTGCAGTCCAAAAATTTCAGGACCAGGCTCCGACTTGTCAAGACTGAGCCCCAGCTGGTCATAAATAAATTTTAGGACCATATACCGACCGAATGAATTGGTCAGCATCTGGTCCTTGGACAAGGCTCTGACCAGTTCATTTGTTAATTATTTGTAAAAGTATGGTAATGTGCAATCTTTGTCTTCAAAGACGTTTGCAACCTTCAAAGAGCTTCAGAGTGATCAAATGCCTTCAAAGACCCAACAGGGTATGTGTGTGTTTGTGGGTGTGGGTGTCACTTGTGTCTTTTGAGTTCTTCTGTGTTCTTGTGTGAGCAAATCTTCTTCAATAAATCTTCAAAATGTCAAATTCAACTTATTTGTTTCTCTTACACAATTTGAAATTCCATTTCATTGTAAAATGTTCAGAAAGTCACCTTGAATTGACCAGTGTGAGTTGGTTGATCAGAGTGTTTTTGAAGACATTTGCTTGCTTTGAAGCTCTTCAAAAACCACACAAGATAATCAAGGGGGAAACACACACACATATACAGTGTCTTCAAATGCACTTGATCTCTGCAAACATCTTCAAAAGGAGCAAATGTCTTTGATGACAAAAAATCACATACAAAAGAAACACACACTGACAAAAATAAGTACTGATTTCTCAACCCAACAGAACTTCAAATTGTACAATAGAAATAAAAGAAGTTGATGTGACATTTTGAAGATTTGTTGAAGATGATTTGCTCATACAAGATAACAGAAGAACACAAACAAATCCAAATGCAACACGCATATCTTAATTGCTATTGACTCCCACCAACCCACTAACACAGTGCTTATTAGGTCAGAATGTGGTCCTGGGACTACATGCCAACTTTCTAATCAGGTTGGTGTGTCATCCTAAAACAACAAATTTCAGCTGGCCCACATTCCAACTGGTTAGAGCTCAGTCCCAGCAGGTTGGAGCTTGGTCCTGAAATTCTTTTTTGGACCAGACAATGACGTTATTGTCTGGACCTGGAATTTCAGGACCACACAACGACGTCGGAGAAATGTTGCCGTCGGGGTCTTGTCCTGAGACCCGGGGGGATTTCTTGGGCAGCAAAGTTGGAGTGCTGAAAAGAAGTGAAATTGATTCCAACACAGCTTTTGACAAGAGAACAGTATACCCGCTAAGAAGAGCACTTCCCGCCATGAATCGGTCCAGGTTTCAAGAGTGGTTGTTTGCAGCGTCTTGGTCACGAGGGAATCTGTCCAGGTGCCGTGATTACGTGTTGAGAGGGACATAATTGACCAAAAGAGGAGTGATTTTAGAACAAAAAAGTGGTAAAATGTCCTCACAGAAAAGCTCCTCACAGAAAGGCCAAAGGATTTTTCGTTTGACACATGTGGACAAGCTGGGTAAATTTGAGAAAACAGGTTTTCAGTGAGGTAATTCACGGTGATCTCGAGGCAACCGTTTCCTGGGGGAATGAATCCATAGCACACATCAACATGGGTTCAATCAGGTTCATTCGTTTTCGAACGGATTGTTGCTGTTTCCGCCTGTCAGTTCTGGCAGCACTCATCAAGTTAACCTGACATTTTGTTTTTGTGCTGCAATTTCGCGCAAAAAGCCAAGAAATTGCCAGTTCGGTCATTTGGTTATTCTTCAACATCACGCCAACTTTCGCGTTGTTCTTCTGGTGGCCTTTCGTTTTGTTTCTTTGAAAGACACAGACAAAGACACAAATCCGAAACCCTGGAGTTTACCAAGAGCCAAAGCAATGTGCAGGTTGGGCGATTGTTAAGATTTTTTCCGGTGGGAGAGATCATATGTCGATGACTCGATGCCCCTGTGTGTCACTCATCGTCCGATTCTCAAGCTGTATTTGTTCGTGACTGCACTTGCCTACAGCAAGGTATCATGTTCAGGGTGACCACCTCATCTAGCAGGCAGTGTGTGCCTTGCCTCAACAAATTATCTGCACAATGCGCAAACACAGAATTAGATCTACATTGTCCTTGAGGAATTCGTGTGGTCAGTCACATCCCACATGCTCGGCATTCTTGTCAGGACACACAAGAGAGCCAAGCTTCATTGTTCTTTGAAGGCTTCTTTTCAAAGCCTCCAGGGTCTGATCAAATGAACTCCATCTCTGTGTGGTTTTGTTTGTTATTTCTAGCAAACACGTGTTTTTGGCGAGAGTGCGCACCCATCTGGAAGGTTGGGGGGAAGTAGACGAATGAGAGACCAGCAAATTGGAATTTCAACTGATTTTTCAAACAAAATAAGAAAAACACTTTGTTGCTGATTTGCAAACACAAAACTGAGCTTTCTTTTCAAGTTGCTTTGCCTTGTGTATCTTCGAATGCACAGTGATGTTTCATCACTGCACATAGTGACTAGTGTGCCAGTCGACAGGAATTTTACTCCGATGATGGGTCACCTTGTAATTGGATATTCGTGCTTTGTAGTCAAATAAGACTGCAAATGAACACTATTTGTCTCTTCGTCGAGTCCTTTTCCTGGAAAGAATATTGTAAGATATTCGTATGGTGAATCTTTTTGATGAAGATAGTTGGTGCTGGCAGAATATAGCTGGTGCAAACACATTGTTGGCATATTGGCTGACGAAAGGCAACTGAGGACACGTTCTGCATCAGCGAATCCAGGGGACCCACGAAAAATCAAATCCCCGCTAATGTTCGTTTGTTCAATTGTTACCCCATTTCGGGTTGTTTCTGACAGGCCATTCTCTCCTCAAGTTACCGGACAGCAACTCATCGAATGAACCAAGTGTGATCCTAGATTTTTGGAATGAAAGTTGAACCTTCGTGAAAGCTGAAATCGTCGGATTCTCTGTGGAACAAAGTAGTCAAGCACGAATTAGCCTTCTTAGGTTGTGTTTCAAGATGGGAGCGAACTCCCACAATCTTCATCCTGCATCCGACATGGAGCCTGCATTCACAAGAGTGATCTGTCCATCAACAGATGACGGAAATTTTGCAGAAAAGTGGGTTGCAGTGAAGACGCATTGCAATGTCTTTCATTGCAACACTTTTATATCTGACACAGCTGCAAAACTTGTAATTAACTGGGATGTTCAATTGAAAGCCAAAATTTATGAATTCCTTGTTGGAGACCTGATGAATGCACATTCATGCAGCGCGCCTACCTGTCCCAGCCGATGACTGTGTTGGTGAAGATACTGACGCTCACGCTTGTGACCTGACTGAAGAAGACGATCGGGCACATGACCACTCCAAAAATCCAGTGTCCAAGCATTGTGTTTGTAAAATTGAATGGAATACAAAAACATGCCATACAGAGATCCGCGAGAGCCAAGTTAATGAGGTATTTTGACAAGGTGGTTCTATGTTCTGTCCCACACAACAGGACAACGATGACAAGTATGTTTCCTCCCACCGACATCAGTGCAGCAGAAAAGTAAAGAGTTATTAACACGCTCTCAGATTGCCAACCCAATTCAAGATCAGGTAGAATGTGTGAAAAATTTAGTGTTTCTGTGAAATTCCCTGATTCTCTGCGGAGTAATCCACTCGTAGGTGTAAAATTATCCATGTTTACATAGAAATCGTGGCACGACGAACAATGAGGCGTTGTCCACCGAAATGAGATGAGCTGTGTCCACACGACTTGCACTTTATTCTACCAGCATTCATTTGTCACCGGCACTGCTCGTTATTCCTCGAAACGAGCAACTTTCTCCCTCCGTGACAAATTCTAACACTCACTTGAGCTTCTGTCTGATAACCAGCTCTGTTATATTGTGCCTGCACCTCACGATAGAGTTTGCAGACTTCTCTGGAAACCAATTTTCTTTGCCGAGATGCTGAAAGCTGCCACAACACAAATTTCCCGGCTTCTTCCAAGGATCTGTCCTTGCTCAGATCAACTGATTCAAAATATCTTTGTGTTGTGTTTACGAGCGTACGAGGTATGTCCAGGAATATCCCGATTGCGATGGGGAAACTGCACAGATTTTCCTCGGATTTGCACAACACTTTAATAGCATGCTAAGAAGGCAACATGGATCCAAAATAACACATCAAAAACATGCCAAAAAATTTGAAACTTTGTCAAAACATGAACACAAGTTGAGCCTTCCGTGCCATGCCACCACAAACAAACAATTGAAGTGTCAGTCCGACTCAGATTCTGATTCAAGTTCAACCTCTGGAGCAATGTCTAATTGGGCATACTGCTGCTCAATATCAATGCCC
>JAAUXT010027658.1_pt1 | contig 17565 bp, 11 predicted proteins | sample 7278171 | NCBI WGS metagenome assembly JAAUXT01 (sample SAMN14350112, study PRJNA611818) | marine sediment metagenome | isolation source: surface marine sediment (1.8m) | place: French Polynesia: Moorea | collected 2018-08
CTAGGCAAAACATGCAAAAATATTTGATGAGGTTGAGAAAATATTAGTGGGTAATATTTGCAATTGGTAGTATAAAATGTACATGGTTTAAATTTGTTTTTGTATTACACATGTAAGCCAGGGTTGGGGGTCAAAAATCATATTTTGAAAATTGCACAAAAATATGTGATTTTCAATATGACCTTTTTGCACTTGTTCAGAATGTTTTGTGACTTATGACTTAATTTTGAAACATTGCGCATCATTTGCTACCAATTCCCAACCCAACCCACAGAAAGTTTCTCTACCTCACCAATATTTTTGTATGTTATGCCTGGCGACAGATTTTGATACTGGAATGAGCAAGCGGAATCAGTTCAAATCAGCGGCAGGCCCATGGGCCTATTTTTTGTGTTGTGTCCGCATCCAAAAGTGCCTCTGTAAATTTGGTTAGTTTGTACTTGAAACAACTCATTTCGCCTGAGCTACAAATGTACAAATGTAACTGCATGAACAATTCTCACCGTGCTCGTATATGTTGATAACTTTGTTACGCAAATCCTGAAAATATGTAGTAATTTTCACCGTGCTTTGACGGCGGCTGGCACACCCATTGATGCAATGTCAGAGTCTGCACTACAACTTCTCTGCACATTCTTCGCTTCTATCGCAAACAGAGAAAGCTCCTCTCAGTCTGCTACACTTCAACAGCGCGCATTTGGGGATTTTTGCCTTCTTCAAATAGATTCTGCAAATTGTCTTGTGTGACCTGGGTCAGTCTGCAAAGGCTGCTCAAACGGGGTGGGGTCACATTGAGGAGAAGTGTGTGCTCAACAGAGGTGAGAATTTGATTCAGAATCTTTGTTTCAGAAGCACTAGAATCTCCAAATTGTGTCTGGTAGCCAGAAGGACTCCTTCCAAAGTACACGCATTTTCTCTCAAAAATGTTTGGCGCTTGCTGTGCAACATTTCTGAAACGGGAATGGAAACTCTTGTGTCAAGCTGTTGAGCTTGCACAGCCCTCAAACGTTTCCATCAACGCAGCACTGACCAAGTGTCATTGTCCTCACCGTCTGTAGATCTGGTGGTTTTTGGGCATTCTGATAAAACGTCCAGTCAAGTCAGAAGGAAAAACAAAGTTTGTATTTTTTCACCAAGATCTATTCTTTGGTCAATTGCACACCACTTTCGTCAGAGTTTGTTGTTGTGATAGGCCACCATGTCAACATTTGCTGTTTGGAAAGAGTTTGTTTCAGTCCGAATTATTTCCTGCAAAGAAGCAGAAAATGATCCGAACAATACCATGACAACCCCCAAAACTTCCACCCAGTTTCTGTGTCCAGGCAAAACAGAAGACAGAATGGTGTATTGAGGTATCAGAAAAAATACAACAGCTGTACTGTACACAATGCTGAAGGTGTTTCCAGAAATGTACAGCAATGAAGACACAATGAAAACCCACACAAGAACAGATGCCACACAATGCACCAAAACTGCCACACCATCAAAAACACTGTCAGGCCACACTAGTTCCTCTAACAAAACAGCTAGTGTGATGCTGATGACAAAACAAAACACAAAGGACCAAAACAGAGCCCTGCATCTGTTTTTATTCAGGCAGGAATACCTCTTGAACACAAAGGATAAAAGAGTTATGGCCAATCCTGATGTTCCTGCAATACAGATCCCTGTTGCAGGGATGTACTCACCAGGTATCTCATAAAGGAGCAATACTGCCTTTATTTCATCTGTTTGTTCACAGTCTTTTACATGTGACCTGTTCTTCCCAGAAACTTCAGCCCAGCAAGATATGAGACGATTGCATAGAACATGCTGGTTAAAGAAAGAGACATTCACATCAGAATGTGTGCACAAGTCTGGTACTTCATAAACGTCCTCCCCATAAACATCTGACATGTTTGTACATGTCACATTGAAGTCACATAATGTTTTCACCAGCTTGGTGCAGTTTGTATGTTGACCAGAAAAATACAAAGTATCTGAGGTTTTGTTGCACATATGTATTTGTTCTACAGAAGAATCGCGCCAGGGTTGAATGACAAGAATCACTCCAGCCATGCAGGACAATACAAAAAGCACTTTCAAGAAGCTGAATTTTTCTTTCCCACACAGTGTGAACAGCAAGAGTGCAGACAACAGACAGACTGTGTTTGCAGCACATTGAGCTGTAGCTGCTGGAATCAGTGCAAATCCAATGTAAGTTGTCACAGAATCAAGTGTGAGAAGAAACCCATACAGAAGCATAGTTGGTATGTCACACAGTGGTAACCTTGGTAACTTTTGCTTTGCCAACATCCAACCCAGACAAAATAACAAAATTGCTACACATCTGAAAACATTCAGCTCCATATCTGGGATTGTTCTCTCCAGCAACTGCACATTGGTCACTCCTGCAATATGGCAAACTACCACCATGAAGGCAGCCAGGATTCCCTTGAGACTCTGAACCCAGGCTCTGGACCTTGTCTTCTTCTCTGAACCTGGAGATTCAGTAGTTGCACCTCCATTGTCCAGGTGAAGAGTGTACACTGAAAAACTCCTCTGAGCCAGGTTACAATGAGTCATGTCAAGCTTTTCCTGTGAGTGAGACAATTACAAGGTAAAATGCAGCTTTGCATAACCTATGATATACAAACCACGCAAAAAGACTTGGGCACTTTGGGCTGGAATTCCATCCAAAGCACAGCCACAGCCGTGTTTGTGGGAAGCAGCAAACACGAGGTCACAAGACAGAAAACACCAAAGTGCAACCAAACAGGATTGTTGATCTGCGCGTTTCACCCCTTATCTTTTCCTGACACTCACCATCGTGTTTTCTATGGACGATACACGATCCTTTGTTGTAGCTGAGTGTGACTGTCTCTGATGCTCGTTGCAAATCTTGTGGTGACTTCGTGGGACCTATTTTTCCACCTACCACTGGGTACAGCTGACATTTCAAAGCTTACATGCAGTCCTTTTTTCCGAGATACGAACAAACACTTTTTTGAAACAATTGAGAATTTCACCACCTGCCTCCAGCCACATGAACACAAAAATTGCACCTAAATTATGTTAAAACACCTGGGTGTGAGTGTTTATTGAACTTTTGGATGCATCGGCATCGGTGACAGGCAACTGGGTTTTCGCTCTGTACAGCAGCAATAAGGGTTTTCACATTGGTGACGCAGCCACAAAACATTGACGCCCGCGTCAAAACGCTCCATTGGGCGTCATGTTGAATTTTGATGCGCGCGTCAAAAATTCTGACGCCGCCCAACCGCGCGTCACCAACGTGAAAAACCCTACTGGGTGTCATGTTGACTTTGACGCCTGCGCATCAAATTTTTGATGCGTGCGTCACAAATTCTGACGCCACCCAGCCTATGTGAAAACCCTTATTGGCGCTGCTCAGCTGTGAGCACAACGCATGCAGCATCAAATGTAACAAACAAAGAGGCACTTGATCCAGCATTGGTCGCCTGCAGGTATTGGGGACAGGCTCATCTCGTGTGCCTGGGCATTTCAACAACTCACTGCGCACGTTCTGGAACTACACGAGTATTCAGAATTGGCAAAAAATGCAGGTGATTGCCTGGTCGGATTTGTTGATCAAGTCGAAAAAAAAACGAAACTTGGCAAGTTCGGACACTTGTGTTCGTCATCTGAATGGACAAGGTACTCTTCTTGGCATTAATGTACACTGTTGCTGCATCTGGTGTTTATTCCTTTCTAGTGAGACACTCGTATAATGTTGGGTGCAAGTGTAACGCAGCTTACAGGATTGCTTGAGACCTGTCTGTTTTGGTTTGTGGTCTGTAGCAGACCTGCCAATTGGTCAGAGAGCCACGTGAGACAACTTTTGACCAAGCAAAATAGGCCTTATGCACAAGAAAATATTTTGTTTTCAGGTCTAATGCAGCAAGCATGTGCACTGTTGGAGGGCTGAATTAAAATATCACACATTCTTTGCAGTTTCAAACATTTCCACAACAGAGACAAATACAGACCCACTCAAAACCAGAAAAACACCCACAACTTCCATCCAGTTCCTTTGACCTGGCATAATGGAAGACAGAACTGTGTACTGGGGTACAAGCAGAAACACAACAGAAGTGCAGAATATCATATTGACTGTTGTACCAGAAATATGCTGCAAAGAATACAAGTAAAACACAAAAACACCCACAGAAGCTAAACAGTGAACAAACACAAGAACACTATCATATGCACTTTGAGGCCATACAGGAGCTTCAGTCACAAAAGTCAGTGCCAAACAACTTGTCAACCCAAACAGAAAAGGCCAAAACAATGACCTCAATAGGTTTTCTCCAACACATGGATACTTTTTGAAGATAGCTGCAACCAGGGAATATGTTGTTCCAGACAATGCTGCAAACATAATTCCCAACATTGTTTGGTAATGTTGTGGTATTTCCAGCAGAAACAACTTGGTCCTGGTTTTATTGTTGTTATTGGTGCCATTTGTAATGGAATGATGTTCCTTATCTGCCAATACAGACAAGCAAGAAAGCCACTCAGTACATTTTTTCTCAAGGAACTTGTGTGTCTTTTCTGTGGTGCAATCAGTCTGAATGAATTCACAAGGATTTGCTGCCTCAGAAAGAGGGAATTTTCTGTGATTTATGCAACTTGTTGAGCTGAATTTGAAGTCAAGTTTTCTTTCCAAGGAACAAAATTTCTCCAATTCCAGAATGCAGTCCCTGCTGTTATTTCTGCACGTATGCAAAGTTGATTTCTGAAAATGTTCATGCCAAGGCTGAACTACCAATGTGACTCCTACCAGGCACAATGCCACACACAACACTCGAAGAAAACTGAATTTCTCTTGTCCACACATCCAGAAAATAATGAGTCCAGCAAGTAAACCTGCTGTGTCTTCTGCACATTGAGCTGCAGTGAGTGGAATCAAAGCAAATCCAATGTACAAAGCTGTGGAACTCAATGTCATCAGGAATCCATAGAGAAAGACAGCTGAAACATCATGCAAAGGTATTGTTGGAAGCTCTTGTTGGACCAGCATCCAAACCACACACAAAATGATCACTCCAGCACACCTGAATGCCTGAAGCTCCAAATCAGGAACTCTCCTCTGTAGCAGCTGAACATTTGTTACTCCCACCATGTGGGAAGCTGCATACATGAAAGCTGCCAGGATTCCCTTCAGACTCTGTAGGTTTGTGCTGCACATCTTTTTCTGGTCCTGGAGCTTCAGCATCCTTGGATCCATTGTCCTTGTGCAAAAGTCTGTGAGATTCATTGGACACGCCCATGTCAGGTCCAGAATCCAAACACCACAGTGCGACAATGTGTGAAAATATCCTGTCTGAGGTCAGCTCACAGTTTGTGGTTGAACAGTTTCTCCAGTTTGATGTTTTGTGAGTTTGCACACAGTTTGCGAACCAGTTTTGCAACTGGTCAGGAAATGTAGGCTGTAACAATGAAAACTGAAACGGCACAATGTTGTTCTTCCTGGCACTGTTCTTAGTCAGGAGTCTTGCAATTTCTGTATGTGCTGGCAAATATTTCAGACGTTGGGTGTGATCTATTCCGGCTTGCCTTTCCCACAGCACATGCAAACCTGTTAAAGTCGTAGCTGGTAGATGTAACGAAAGCTGTTGATGTTTCCCTGCCAGAGAAGATAAGCACCACCTGTTGGGCATATCCAGCAAATCCATATCTACAAAATCCAACAAATTGGTCCCCAGACCCCCTGGTGATTTGAACATTTCTTCCGATTGCCTATTCTGGTTATAGCCATTAGGTTGGCATGAAGGAATAAATATTGGACTCTCCACTGTTAAAAACACCCCAGACCAATCAGGTCACAACCCTCTCTCACTGGCAACACGAATATATTTCCCTTCTTTCACAACAAACTCAGAAGGTCAATGCAAAATGAGGCACTTTGTGCTCAAATTTCAACAAAATGTTTCCTCTATCACATTGCGCATTTCGTGAGACTAAAAACACTGTACATAGACAAATGAACCTGATTTAGACCGAAAAAGGGACCCAAAGCTCTTGTGTTATGTATGGGTGCTCAGGCCAGCATCGTTCCGGAGCCTTTCAGCTGGCTGAGCCGTGTCGCATCATTCGCCCAGAGAGGGGAGCCGATCCCTCCCATCTCTATTAGCCGGGTTGCAATGAATCAGTCACATGCGTGTGGATTGGGGAAAGTATTTATTGGCACTTACCTGAGCTTCAGAGAAGTGAAGCCCAGAGTAAGGAAAAGTGGGTGTTTAAATACACAGGGGTCTGAAGCTGTGCTGAAGGTACAGCTTCAGAGGAGAGCGGGAAAGAATCACGTGTGATCGAACCGGCAATCGAGGGTTCGATTGGAGATGGTTCGATTACACAACACTTGCACACTTCGGCTCAACAGGAGATAGGTTGCTCAGTTTGCCCGAGGAGATTTTGCACTGTGAAGGTCGGCACCATTCAAATCACCTAAAAACAGTGTTCATGCAAAGTACGTAGCATCAGATTGGTGAGAGCCAAGCTGTTCATTCGTTCTCCAGTGGTGTTCAAACCAAACACGACGAACGGCAGAGACTGAACAAACAATAAATATACGTGGCTTGTTCATTTAATTTTGCGCAGACGACTTTTGTACTATGAAAACTTTTTCAATGTGAATGAAGACTTCTTGGTGTCAACTCGATATGTACAAAAACGTATGAAATTGCTCTTTGCGAAAGCAACCCTTTTTGCGACCGGTATGTTGACCACATCCTTCAGTGCGGCGAATTGTATATCTCAGTCAGTTGTGCATGGATTGTCATCAAATTTGCGCAGCACGGACAGGACTTCAGAAGGTCTCTGGACACAAGTCACTCACGCTCGAAGTATGCTCCGTTGGCAGCTATGCATCGGCGCAATCTGGGCACATATCTGTCCATGGCCTGCCTCCATTCCACTGCTGGGATTTGACCCATTTCTCTGTCAATGGTGTGTCGCAACACATCCACGTTTGGAAACAACTGTCCATGCACAAGTTTCTTCAATCTGGCAAGCAACCAGAAATCTGGAGGATTGAGGTCCGGGCTGTATATGCAGGAGGTGGGGCAGTTGAGGTACATTCACAGGGGCATTGTTCAACCACCGTTGCATGACATCTGATTGTTGAGCGGGTGCGCTGTCATGAAGAAGACCCCACTGCCATCGGTGCCACACCTGTGGGCATTGTCTGCGGATGGCCTCGCGCAGAGCAATGAGTGCAAACTTTCATCTGACATTGTTTGGTGCATGTGGCAGACATCACATTTTGATCTATTCTTATTTATTGAGAATAAATACAATGAAACAAAAATAAAATAAAATATATACAACACTGAAATATTCATGTTGACAAGTTCCCTTTGGGTGCATGTCCCCCTTTTTCTGGATATCATCTTGTGGTTGTTGAGTGGTCTCTCAGCTCACAATCAGATTTCTGTTTATTTGCTCGCAGTAAGTACTGTATTTGTGCTGAAACCATTGTCCATGAGCCTAAACTGAACCAAGATGCAAGATGGTTGGGTTGAATTATGTCAATAATGCCACAAAATTGCTCTGAGTTCTCAGATGCCAAACTCCACTTTGGTCAAGCTGGTTGCAGCAGATTATGCTGGGGTGATGTCTGGTGACAAGTCTTCATTGCAACTCTGAACAACACAGTTTTTCTCTTTTTCCTTGTGAATGGTGCTTTTACCTGTGACATGATTTAGCTTGCCTGTATATTCCAAGATGAATGCCCTTTTCAAACTGTAATTTTCAAAACACATTTCACCATCATTTCATTTTGTGAAGCATGGCAAAACATAATCTTTGAAATTTTTGTCCAAAATAATGGGAAATATTAGTGTCTTGATAGGTATCACCAAGACCAGTACCCAAAGAGGAAGGACATCAGGATAATTTTCTCCAAAAATTACAAATGATATCAAAATTCTTCTGCCAAACCAACAAATTGTATTGGCTACAGTTTCAACCAGAGACTGAAATTTCACAGAAAGCAAATATCTGTCAGACTGACTTGAACTAATCTGTTTCTTGTCAAATTTGATCTTGTGATACAGTTTCCAATAAAGACAAGGCATCCAGATACAGGACACAAGTCCTGATACAGAAGAGACAGTCGCAATAACTTTTGTGAAAGCAGTAGAATTTTTTATGCCAAATGGTAAGCATAGGTCTGATGTGCCTCCCTGATTAAATAATACAACTGAAATAATGGTGACCAGCAGTGATGCAGCAAATACAGAGCCCAACTGGAGTGAGACAACTTTCACTGTGAATGATACATTTTTAAACCTGCTCTTTAAAGGGTAGTACACAACCATGTATCGAGAAACTGCCAAAATTATGAGAGAACAATCACCAGACCAGCCAGAGAAATGATATTGAAAGAGTAGGAATTGACACAATACTCTATTCTTCCACTCAAGTTTAAAAATTACAAACATGTCTCTATAATATGCATCTGTGGCTGCTAATTCTACCAACATGGACAACAATATAAAGTGTGAAGCACACAAACAGGAGATCAGAATGTACATTGGATTTTTCTCAGCATTATGAAGGAGAATCAAAATATTTAGGATCACCCCAACAAATCCAATGACCCATGATATAATTTGTATTGGTTTTGTTCTCAGCAAATGGAAACAGAAGTCTGAATTGTTATGTGGGTCAGAAAACCTACTCCTATACACTGAACATAATATGGCAGGATTGGTACTTTGTACAATGATGTTTTGGGAGATGTGTCCAAAAATATCTCTTTCTATTGTTCTGATATTGTTTGTGAGAAGATTTATATGATGAAGTTTTGCTAAATGTTCAAAATAACACTTCTTGAGAGTTTGCAATCTATTCTGTGAAAGTATTAAATTGGTGATGTTGTGGGCTCCCAAAAATGTGTTACATGAAAGTGAAAATATTTCATTGCTGGATAAATTGATCACTACCACATTTGGTGCCACTGTAAAACATTCACTGCTGAGTTTGGTGATGTTATTATTCTGAGCATCAATTTTCTTGAGATAATCCAATGTGAAAATTTTTGTGGCCAAACAAAACTCAGGCAAAGTGCTTTGCCTTATATTCAATTGAGCAACTTGCTTGAAGAATCTTAATGAAGAGTGTAGAAGAGTCATGTTGGCTATGGACAAGTTTAGAAACTTGAAGGGCAATGACTGAATATCACTGATTGTCTTGCTGCTGAATATTTTGCAATGGAAAAAAGAAAGGAATCAAAAACATGAGGGTGGACAAATTAAATTATGCAGTTCACAGTTTTGCTGATCATCTCCTTCAGGGCAATCAATAAAATCATCACATACACTGTGGGTCAGGATAAGAACAACTGAATTGGAGCAATGATAAAAGCCTGGTCTTAACTTTGGTTTGCAATCTTCTTCATCATATCCAAAAGGGCAATCCCAGTGGCCATCACAAACATAGTGCCAAGGAATACAATAATATCTGGGGCATTTGTATGTTACATTGCATGAAAATGACTCACACAAATCTAAATGTTCTCCACCCTCACAGTGCCTTTGAAATCTGTTAATTTGTTTATCATTGATGTCATAAATACATCTAATGTTGGAGTCAAGACATGTCAATTTTAGCTCTGTCACTGATTTTGCTTTGAGGTGAGATGTAATTTGAAAGTGTTGCACTTTTATAGAATAAATTTTGTATCCATTCAGCACAGTTTGACATCTATATTCATCTTCTTGTTTTGGACAGTCTGTTTTCACATCACACATTCTTTTGGAAGAGAAGAGATATCCTTCATCACAGGAAAACATATTGAGCAAAACATGTCCATTCCATTTCCATTTTTGTGTGGATACCTGTGGTTGAAATGTACTGGTATTTGATGTTGTATTTATCTGGCTCTCCATACAATACAAAGATTTCATGTCAAGGAGTCTGTCATCACATGGAATTTTTATCCAGTGCTTATATTTTTGATGCCACAGCAAAAGTAAAGAACAATTGCTATGTCCAGAATGTGGGTTCTGTATCCATCTGTTGATGTATTCCAGCTTTTTATCAACAAATGTGCCTTTGTGCTGCAAGGCTGTCTTATATGGAAGTGTATAATAATCATAAAGTTCTCTGACATGGCTGAATACTGGATAATATTGCAATTGGGTATGACCTTTGTACCATTTCATATATTGTTGGTAAATTTGCCAAGATTCTTTCCAGTTATGTTCACTCATTGTTTCAAAGAGCTGAATATTCTTTGGACTTTTGTTTGTCCATTCTGATTTGTTCAGCTGAAAGCAAAAATAATTTGCAAGATTCATGCTGTTACATGTTATGTGTGGTAGGGAATTCTCAACATTGACACCATTACCTGAAATCCAATGTAAATCCCTACAGTTTCATAAAGAAATTCAATTTCAGAGACTAGGTTATCTGCAGAAGAAGAAATATTGTGCCAAGATTGATAACATCCATGTCTTTCGGTCTGAAATTTTATTATGCTCTGGTCATTTGTGGAATGAATTGAAGGCAAATGCATTCCTTTTGATTTGCATTGAATGTTGGCATCATTCCAGGAAAAAAAATTCTTGGCACATGTTTCTGTTCTACATTGTTGGTGCAGTATGAGATGAATGTTCTTTGCTTCAGGTTGCTTCTCTGGGACATACACTTGGAAATTAGCAGCTTCACTCAAAAGGTCTTGACTGATCATAAACTTGAAATAGCATTTGAACATATTGCTGCTTTGGTAGCATTTTGGCAAGGTCAGTATGGGAACATACACATCCAAAACTTTTGCTGGCCATTTGCTTTTAAATACTGGAACAGAATTACTCAAAAAGTAGCTTACAGTTCCAGTTTTAGAAATATTACTTTGCAGGTATACCCTGTTACTTTGTCTATCAAATGGAAGATTTAGCTTCATTGCATCATTCATGAATACAAGTTTGCTGCCATTTTCAGGATGCCATTGACCAAAACCAGATGATATAGGGCTTTCGCTGCTGAATAAAACCAATTTGTAGCCATTTCTCCTCAAAAACTGATTTATGTCTAAATCTACTTCAAATTGCCTTGCCAATGTCAATTTACAATTTGTTTTTAATACTGATTCTACAAGAAATGTTGGTAGCAAAAGTGTTCCATTGAGCAAAACTGTGCATGTTAATTTTTTCACAGTTACCACAGCCCAACTGTGAAGAATATCATCTCTGTTTGTGTAAAATACAAAATAATTGCGCATTGCCTCTGCAATAAATTTCACAGTCTGGTGGAATTTAGTTTGTGTGGTTGATGTGACATGTACAGTGTGCTTGATTTCATCTACTTCTGGACAGCTGATTTTGTTGCTGAGGTGACAACATTTTCTAATTTGTTTGTAGTTGTGAGTAAAATCTAGAAATCGATGAGATGTTACAGCCAACACACCAGAACTGTTTCCCTCATGCATGTCTGCCAGCATAAAATGTTGCCCATACAGGTGCACTCGATGTTGGAAATGGTAGGTTTCTATTTCAAGTTCTGTCAAACCAAGCACCCTTGTCTGTATATGTAAATACACCCACTGTTTTTTGCTGTTATATCGTCTTTTTAGAAAGTGTTTGAACATAGGTACATTTTTTCTGTCATTGTCAATAGTTACTAGAAGGCAGTCATTCCTCAGATGAATATTATTTAGCTGTGGACACTGTGTCATGTGCTTTTTGGCATAGAGAAATATGTGCTCTTTGTTGCAAAATTTGATTGAAACATGGTGCCCAACACATTCACTTTTTGACAAAGATATTTTGGCACTGGCAAAACAATAAAGAGAAAAATAGTAATACACAAGCACCACAGACACTGTTGAAGCTTTGCTGATTAGAATGAACTGATTTTGTTTTCCCCTGTTTTGATCTGTTGTGTGTCTTGAAACATTGTGGCTGATATCCAATACTTCCTCCTCTGCATCACAAGCATCAACAAAATACACAGCAACCCCTCCAGCTTTGTTGATATAAACTGGTTCCTCTGGCCCAAAATATATAACAGAATCAACAGTGATATTGTAAGAATAGCCAAGAGGTTGCTCAATACAATATCTGTGATATTGGACACAAGGTGAAATATCACACAAAGCATGAAAATGCAGCTCAACATTGTGTGGTGGACTTTGAGCCTTGAAGCAATTTGAATGCTTCTGAGATTTGTAAGAAATGACATTGTTTTTTGTATTTGTCAGCCAGTTGATCACTTGTGTTTGTACAGTTGCTTGGAATGCAGAAAGAGTGATCCATTTGTCATGAGACACTGAATGCTGAATACTTTCAATAGTTGGACCATCATACACTGCTACAAATGCTGAAGAGGACAGTTGCAAAATTAATGTTTTATTTATCATGATATTGATAATGAAAATATAATCAACAGTGTTCAGTATTTTGTGTGATAGTATGTGAGTAGTTCGATAAGAAATTGAAGGGGTCAGTTGGTCAACACATGCAAAGCTTCTGTGACATTGGATGTAGTGGCACACATGAAAATGATGAAAGTATCCCTTGTCAAGAACCTGATAATATAAAACAAACCTGGAACTTAATTTTGCCACTGTAAAGAGTGATACAGCATTACTTGTGTACAAAATTGTCCAAGGGTGTTTCTTCCCACAAAACACATATCTTGGTTTTTCATTTTTTGTGCTGGACCTTGTACAATGCTTGATGTAAAGAAAATCAGTGAAACACCAAGAATGGGAATCATACTGAAAAACTGTAAATGTTAGATTTATTTGAAATAAATTGTTTTCAGTCAGTGTTATATGGAATCCCTGCCTGTCTTGTGGTAGAATTTGTGCATTGGTTGGGTGGCATATTTTGCTGAAGAATATATGTTTTATCTCCTGGTCATGGTCACATCTTTGGATTGAATGCTTGCATGGCTCAAAATTTACCAAATCTTTGATCTGCTCATCTATATTTTTGTAGTATGCTCTGTTTTCCCAGTTGCCTGTGTCTTCCATAAAGTATGTGGGCACATTTGTGTACTTAAAAAATTGCAAATCATGTGGATTATGCCAGCAGTAAAGGTCAATGTTCCTTCTCCATGAAGTTCTAATTTTAAGTAATTGCATAAAACATTGAAAGTTGTTGACAAATGAATGTCCTGAGGTAATCATTCTCAGGGTGACACCCAGCTTGAGCTTCACAACACTGAAGTAAACTTTGGTGTAATTTGTCCTTTCTACTTCCTGTTTTATTGCTTTTGTGATGTCCAGCCAATTTTCAAAACAATTCATTTTTCCACAAAACAGTGCCATCACAAACCAAAACTGTTGGTATTTCAAAACCATTTCACAGACAAGATTTCTTTGCTTTCCTCTGAAATTGTAAACACCCAAGTGACTGCTTAGTCAATTGTTCAAGTAAATGATAGGAGATGGGGGCTGAGAGAATTCATTTGTTTCCTGTCTTGTTGGTCAGGATACCAGTTTGTAACTGCAAAAACTTGTTTTTAGCACTGGAAAGAAAAATGTTTGAATTGTTCTCTCATCATCAACTGCTACAGGTTCTGAATATTAACCGAGGACACAATCCCTTTCAGTTCACAATAGTAAAATCTTCAGTTCGGGACACAATGCATTTTCTCAATATTTTCCGGAGGTGTCACCTGAAATATTTACAAGAATTTGTTGGTGAAGAATGTTCCCTGCACCGAGAAGAAAGTGTGAGTTCACCTGATGGCTCAGACACTCCACCCACCAGTTCAACACCAGTTCCTTCAGAAATCAAACTGGTGTCAGAAGCTGGGTTCTGAAGCCCTCATGTTTACATTTTGTAGCTCGTAGTTTTTGGTGGCCATCTGGCCAAAAAATATTGTCACTACCAGCTTGGATTTGATCTCAAAACCTTCAATGCCAAAAGGATGAAAAACTTCTCAGAGACCTTGTTCTCATCAGCATGCACATCTGACAAAGGATTCTTTAGGTTTTGTCTTCAGCTCTCATTTGGTCATTGAATATTTGAACAGCAATTAGTGAGGCAAGCATGAATCATCTTGATTAAATTATCTCTTGGATATTTGTTGTTGCTTTTTAACAAAACACACTTTCCAACAAGAAAGGTTGGTTAGAGAATGTGACAGTGCTTTTTCATCAAAAATTCAAAAAGGACCAAAAATGTATCCATCCATTTTACTCTTCCAACACTTGAACTTTGCAGAAAGGAGTTTTTCTGCAGGACCAAATTGAATCAGGAAGATTCCATTCAGGTCTCTGATCAATCAGTCCAATTCAAACAAAACCCTTCAACCAATCCAAGATAAATCGAAACTGGTCAAGGAAAAGCAAAGCAGGAGCTTTGGTGTAAGATGCATTGAATCTTTGAAAGTTGAAGCCCGCTCCAAAAGAAGAGAGACATTTCAAAATAACTCTGGTCAAAAGAGAGAGAAAAGCACAAAACTAATGGACACTGATAAGCAGAGTGTTTCTCAACACACACACTGGAAATGGAAAGGCCACACCTAAGCACACCTCACCTTGGCTGATATTTTTTGTACTTTTTATTACATGGGTCACAATTGTTACTTCAAATGTTGGGAACTGATTGTTTGCAAAACGACTTGTGGAAGTGAACTTTCCCAGCAAATGACCTGTTCAAGATGGAGGACCTATTCAAGATGGAGTACTTTGATCCCAATTCATTGTCGAAATTTGCAAACATTCTTTTCTGGTGATTTTTGGCTGTCATTTTGAATTGGGTTCAGCAACCAAACCCCAAATTCAAGCCAATAACATCAGGTGGAAACCAAACTGATAACAATTGTATTGATGAGGAAAACTTGGAGTGAGCAAACACATTTTTTGAAGATTACAAAGCTCAGGTCCAAACGTCTCTCTCTAGATCCCCACCAAGACACACACACACACACACACACACACATATATATATATATATAGCGAGAGAGAGAGAGAGAGAGTTCGGGGGCATCCCACCCCATTTACACAATGAAATAAATCAACATTTGACTTGCAAAATGACCAACAAAGTACACAACATACAGATGAACCAGTGTGCCACAAACACCACCATCACTACTGTGCTCCAAAGGATGAATCTCTTCAATATCAATGTCAATGCCCCGTAGCTGAGTGTAGCAACCCTGTTGGCACGTGTTGAGGTTCAACTCAAGCCAAAACAATATGTGTGACCATTGCCGCTTGAAAGACATTGTGCAAGCTGCAAGGCAGCGCAGCTTCAACATGTTTGTAGACCCAGCATATGCAAGTTACAAGGAGCAGAGAGGTCACTATTCATGTCGGAAACAGCCAGTAATTCTCCCTGCACGCACTTCAAAAGCTATCAAGCACATCCTCTGACAAGAGTGCTTTTAACACCAACATACTTTGGCGTGGGAACCCCCCCCCCCCTCATACTTCAGTTTCAACCCTGTACAATTCTAAACTCCTGTTCACACTGAAGAGCACAGCTTCCTGGTGTTGCGCCCCTATCAGGACTTGCGCAACAGGCTCCCACATCGACAAAGACCCACAGACTTTGTTGCAAATGAAGAACTCCCTTGCAATTTTAACTTCTGAAGGTCCTTGTTGATGACTCATCGCCAGTTGGCACACAACCATGTCTCATGACTGTGAATTTTGTACATTGCCTTGTGTTTGATGCATTTCTAAGACAGATACCAACATACATCCACTCAATACCATCAAAACCCCCACAACTTCAATCCAGTTCTTATGACCAGGCAAAATAGATGATAAAATAGTGTACTGTGGTATCAACAAGAATACAACAGAAGTTGTAAAAATCATGTTGAAAGTTGAACCAGAAATATGCTGCAGAGCATACAGAAAAAATACCCAAACACCAACAGATGTGAAACAGTGAATAAAAACTGCAATGGTATCCTTTGAGCTGTGTGGCCACACAGGAGATTCAACAGCAAAAGTAAGAATTACAGTGCTGGTCAACCCAAACAGGAAAGCCCAAAACAGAGACCTGGCAACAGTTTCACCAATACATGAATATTTTTTGAAAACTACAATGGTGAATGAGTATGCCATTCCATAAAGCCCAGCAAAGAAAATTCCTGTCAATGTGACATATCTTTCTGGTATTTGTAGCAGGAACAACTGAATTTTCTTTTCTTTCGTCTGTTTTTGCTGCAGCAAAGCACACATGTGTTTGGCTTTGGCTGATCGAAACCAGCAGGAAAGCCTTTCATTCTGCAGTCCATTGCTCAAATTTGCTTTGCTCAAATCAAGCAAGAGACCATCACATGGACCTGTTGTCTCAAGCACCCTGAAGTCTGTGTGATTCTTGCAGCTTGTTTTTTTGATGAGTAGGCCAGTTTCCCTTTCCAGGACACAGAACGTTTTCACTTGTGAAATGCACTCCTCACTGAGATCAGTCCATGTGGGCATCTTCTTGGAATCCTTCTGCAAAGCTTCATGCCAGGGCTGAACAACAAACACAACTCCCATGAGGCACAAAATTAAAAGAAAAACCTTTCTGAAACTGCATCTCTCTTGTCCACACAGCCAAAAAATTAACAGTCCAAACAGCAAACTGGATGTGTCTGAGGCACACTGAGCTGCAGCTAGTGGCATCAGAATAAAGAACACATAAAAAGCTGTTGAATTTAGTGTTACAAGGAATCCATACAATGTCATAACTGGAATATCAGGCACAGGTACTGTTGGCATTTGTTGCTTGATCAGCATCCAAAGCACAGAGGCTGTCAGAATTGCTGCGCTTCTGATTGCCTGTATCTCAAGGTCAGGAATTCTTCTCTGTAGTAACTGAATATTCACAACTCCTAAAATGTGGGAAATGACAGTCATGAAGGAAGCCAGGATTCCCTTAAGACTCTGTATCCAGGGTCTGTGTTTGGTCTGTTGTTCTGGTTCTGGAGCCTCAGCACCCTTCAATCTGTCGTCGCGCCGTAGAAGTGTGAGTAATTCTTTTGACATTTTGTTGACAGCCTTCTTCTTTGTTTTTATCTGCCTTGCGGCAAACCGTCAAAGACAGCAGACATGGTCTTCCTTGGACAATGTCGATTGTAGTTCCATCAAAAGATCCTCTGAGTTTCGTTTTTGGTTGTTTGGGCAGCACCTGTGGTCAAATTGTATCCTGCGTAGTCTCAGAAATGAAGTCTGGCACTGAAGGCGTTCCTTTTCTGTGTTTGCCACCTGCATCAGTTTTGTTCTTTGCTTGGTCAAAAACTGTTGTTTTGAGCGTGTGTGTCTTTGCAGGGAATGCCAAGCTGTTTGTTCCTTTACTCGTCGAGTGTTTTGGTCAAGTCCATCAGTAACTGTCACTGTTTCAAGGCGAAAATCAACGTTGTTCACTCAGCACGCACAAGCTTATTTTCACAAGTTTGTTGTTGTGAATAAAATGCAAAGTAAGAGAGAAAAACACTCACACAAGCACAAAATGACTGTTGACAGCTGCATGTTTATCAGACTCTGTGAAGCCTTCATCTTGATTGTGAAAAACCAACTGCTGATTGACATCTGCCGATCCACATGTTTCCCATTGAATTTTTTTCTGGGAAAACCAAGCATGTGAAGTGTGTGGTCAGTCA
>JAAUXT010122159.1_pt1 | contig 17561 bp, 26 predicted proteins | sample 7278171 | NCBI WGS metagenome assembly JAAUXT01 (sample SAMN14350112, study PRJNA611818) | marine sediment metagenome | isolation source: surface marine sediment (1.8m) | place: French Polynesia: Moorea | collected 2018-08
AACTTGTATTATCGCCCATGTCAGCTCTTCTCAGCCGTTTTTGACAATCAAATCTTGTGTTGTCTGTCTGTAAGACACACACACACACACACACACACACACACACACACACACACACACACACACACACACACACTGCTTGATGAATGAATCGGGAGAAAATTTGTTGGCAGTCCGCTTTTGGAGACATGCATCACAGAGGCTGAGAAAGCAGTGATGATTCTGTTGTTCCTCAGGATGGCGAACGCGGACCCGTCAATGGTGCAGGAGGCGCAGCGTATCTGGGAGATGCTCGATGACATGGCGGAGAACGACCCCCAGTCGTACAAGAAGTGAGTCGCAATACAAACAGGTCGCGTCAGAGTGGGGCCTCATTGAGAATTACGTTCTATTCTTTGACAAGTCGCTTGTTCCACCAGGCAGTCATGTGACAAAACACGTTTCCAATTTCCTTTTTCAAGTCTTATGCTCGTACGTTTGGCGAAAGACCGACAATTTGATTTGTGTCGCAGGTTCATAGAGAAGCAAATGAAGGAAGGGAAGGAAAGCATGAAACCCCCGCAACCTCACATGTGTGTGCAGACCAGTATCATTGTGAGTTGCGTTGCTATCCTGCAACATTCCAACAAATGTTCTCGCTGTAGGATCAGACACTGCAGTTTCTCATGTCCAATGTGGCGTGCGATATCCTCTTGCTGACTGCTGTCAAATAATGTGTTTGCCCTCTGCTTTTGCGCATTGAGGCGCAAAATTCGCTTCAGCATCAGCGTCAGCGCAAGAAACCAGATTGAGGCTTCGCTCCCTGAGAGCCTGATCGTTTCCTGGATTCACGCTTGATCTGTTATGCCTGGGTTATCGTGTTTGATGCATTTACTCTGCACAAATCTTTCCAGGGAGACTGTCCGTTGTTCATCAACATCTGCGAATGGAACAAGATTCCAGAACCAAAGAGCGACGAACACCCGATTCCAGTGACCGGAGGACACATGTACGAAGGGAAAGACCAAAACGGTGAGCGTTTCATCTCAATCTCATACCAAGTGTCGCACAGGTTCCCAAGGTCGTGGACCGTTGTGCTGCTTGTCCTGTCTATTGCGTTGCGGTAACACTTGGTGAATACATGTACAACAATGCGCAAAACTAACCGCGATGAGCTTCAGTTGCACAGATCTATTGACAGATGCATCCTCTTTGCTTTCAGGTCGGCACAAACTGCTCACGGTAGCGTTCGGCCCGGGTGTGCTGCGCCAGTTCGGAAGAGACTCGGGGTTGACAGCGGAGCGACGCCTCCTCATCAACCTCGCAATGGACTACATCCAGGTGCGTCTGTCATCATTAGGCTGCAGGATATTGGCGTGGTTTTGTTTCTCTGAACAACGTTGGTTGAAAGAACGAGCGTGGTGATGTTGCTAGGCTGATCTGAATGTCCAGCACACCTTCGTTGTGTTGGCTGGCCTCATGCAGTGACACTCCAATGTGGCAAGAATGTCGCTGACGTGTCAAAACCTGTGAAGCATCGGAAGTCTTTTTGGGAGGTGGTATCACTGCCTACAATATGTTAGAAATTCGAGGTCCAAATGGTGATGCTCCGACATCAGTCTTCAAGGAGAGTCCTTTTGGTGCAGGTTCTGTCACAATACTGGTGAAATCGTATCATTGTGTTCTTGCAGGACCAGTGTCAGGTCAAAGTGTCCAGAAGTTTTGTCATTCTTCCAAACGATCAGCTGTTCAAGGGGCCGAAACACAAGGTGAAAAGCACTTTGTTGGACAAACTGGGAGGCGCTTCTTCAGAACTTGAAGAGCTTCAAGAACTTGAAAACACATTCGGACCTCTGCCCAGCTCATGTAAGGATTCACTGCTGAAGGAAATGTCGGAAATTACACTGGACGGAGACGCTGAAAATGAGTTTGAGCCTCTGGCGCCCAAAAAGCGAGAAATCCATATTCTGGACTCAGAAGCCACCCAGTCAGCCAAAAAGAAAGGACTAATTGAGGAAGTGTCCAGTTCAGTGAACCAGAACAAGGAACCGGACTACAAAATGGAGATTATTGAAAGAACGGAGACGGATTCTGGGAAGATTGTGCTGAGGATTCAGCTTCCTGGGATCAAGACTGTGGCCGACTGCTTGTTGGATATATCAGAGGTGAGAAGAATATTCTTAGAAACGCGTGATGTTTGATAACAAAAAGGGGACAGAGCTGCAGTCTGAGATTTGAAGCCACGTAAATTGAAAAAGAACAACAAGAAAAAACAGAACTTTGGGTGTGCTGTACCCTTGAAACCAAGAACAAGGTCGCTCAATAAATTGACAATTGTTGTTGGCTTGTGCAAACCTGATTCCGTTCACCTTGTTTCAGGACGATGTTCAGTTGGAGGCGGGAGACCAGTACGAACTGAAGCTGAAACTACCTCGACGAATCCAAGAAGAAAACGCAGCGGCCAAATTCAGCAAGAAGTCTTCCACTCTGACCTTGACGTTGCCTCTTGTCTAAAGTCGGTTTTCCTCACGGTAGTTTTGCTTCAGAAGGGTTTTGAAGCAAGTGAACAGGAAATGCGTACAACTCTGCTATTGACAGGAGAGCAGTTGAATACGTTGTGATGCAGCTCGGTGAACTGGATTGACCAGAAAATTCCTTGCTCAGTTGAATTCAAACTTGGGCAGTCGGTGCTTTTTCTTTCTCTTGTCTTGTCCACTGGATTCTGTCACCCGCAAAGAATACTTTCAGAATTTTGGTAAATTTAGATCTACCACACACAAGGCAAGTGCCGGACCCTCCAACCCCCTTTTGAACAATCTGATGAAAAGTAAAGTTTGTCACCACCATGAAAAGTCCTTTTGCCACCCTCACACACACGCACACACACACTTGGTCAGGAAGTCAGAGACTGCCACCGAAAGTTGTGGTATTTGGGCACGGTGCATGTCTAGACCTGTAGGTGTGCTTGTTTTTCCACAAAAGATTGGTGTGCACCACAAGATGGAGTTCGTTTTGCTTCATAAAAAATTCTTCTGAGTCTGGCTCACGATAACGCGGTGGCATAGAATTGATACCAGTGTTGCAAGTTTTGGTTTTCTTGCAGATTTTTCCCGTTTCCTTCTTACTTTCGATAGTTTTTGTTGGAATCTTGGGGTCAGATGTCTTTTCCTGCTGTGAATCACGTCGAATTGTTGTGTTCTTTTGAGTTGTCGACAGTTTTCCTCGCAAATTAAATGGAATGAGAAGGTTCATGGGCAGAGTGCCGCAAGAATTTGTCGGAACTGTGATCTGAAGATCCGTCCACGAAGTCACAGGCAGTTTGATGTGTTCGGAACAAATGTGATTCCTTGTGTCACTGTTTATCTGCGTTGTTTCGTCAATAAAATTTGTTCCTGTTCAAGCTCAGAATTTACAGCTGCAATGTCCTTTTGCAAAAAAAGCCTATTGGAACGTGAGACGGGTCTACTTTTGATATCGCGCTGATCCACATGATTTTGCCGACACTCTGTCCTGTCGGCGAAGACAAATGAACACGCGCAGGCAGATTGAGACCTCTTCCGACTGGGAAATTCCTCGTCATTGAATCTTTGGACAATTGTGACATGCGACAGTTGCCTAATAGACCCCAAAAACTGCCGTTGACCATCAACGTCTTAGAGTCTCGACTCCATTGCTATGACTGGTCCCGCACCAGCCGCCCCTCAGACTTCGGTGCCCGGGACCTTGGGCTCCATGGAGGCGGCGGCGGGGGGCGGCGCCTTCTTCTCGATGCGGACTGCCTCCTCGTCGTCCTCTACCGAGCTGTACATCGCTTTGTACTTTCCGACCACGGACGAGTAGAGACAGGGACACACCTGCGGGTTCGAAACGCCACTGAGGTCAGAGTACCCTGGGCTTCGCATCACAATATGTTGCAACACCGGATGCACAGAAGCGCAAATTGAGAAAATTGAGCCAAGTCAGCAATTGTTTGAGATTGGAACGGAATGAAACGAACATTCTCAACAACAATTATTTCAAGAGAACGGATGTTGTCCATCTCCGCCTCCCTCATACTGACCCTGTGTCTGCACTTGTAAAGGAACAAGGCGAGCGCGCTGCAGAAGATGAAGGTGAAGAGGAGCACGAGCGCCGTCGCGAGCGCCGACCGGAAACTGACGGAGAATTGGCGCGGTTTGCAACGGAACTCGTCGTAGCTCAGCGTGCTCAGGAAGCGATCCCTCAGGCTCAGCGGAGTGTCGCACCTGCAACAGTTTAGTAAAACTGGAACATCCCTTTCCATCCAATTATCCGACTGTTAGTGGCGACATGACTCGTGCGAGTCGTACTCGACAAGCAACGCTCAGTCTGTAAAAAGCAATGGCAACTGACAATCGTGCCTCAACAAATAAGTGCAAGTATCCACACAAAACAAAGTGTTTGCAGTATTTCGCACACCCATGCATGCAGGTTTTGTATGATTCACGCTTCCAGTGGATTCAGCGGCCTGAGAGTCCCTTCCCCAGAAGAATTCATTCAGCTCCCTCGAATTGGGCAGTTTTAATCCTGATTTGCTTGATTGTTATTTTTTCAACTGTTCGGAGTCAGGCGCTGGTCACTCTCTTGCACCCCAATCCTGCATCGTACATGCACGGTCAGTCAGTGTCCTTGTGAAGATTCTTCCCTGGCTTGGTGAGCTGGGAAAATATTTGCAATTGCATGGGGCACAAAGTTGTGTGATGATGAAGGGACCGTTTAATGCTAAAAGATTCTGACGTACTTAATCATGTCGCGTGCGACTTTGTGCATGGTAACCTCCAGCATCCACTCCAAGTGGCAGTCGCAGTCCCACGGATTTCCGCTGCAAAGAAACACCAGGAATGAGAGACACGTGAACACTTGGATCGCCTGTAGCTGTCTGGCTCACTGGCAACATGTTGGAAGACAGACGGACGGACGAACGGACGGACGGAAGGACGGGCACACACACACACACACACACACACACACACACTCACTCACACACACACACACACACACACACACACACACACACACACACACCATTTCAAGAAGGCACGATCTGACGTCTTGAAACTGACCTGAGGTCGAGGTAGACGAGCTGCCTCCAGGGCAGCACCTCGCGGTGCAGGGTTTGCAGATGGTTGTTGCTGAGATCCACGATCTCAATGCTCGTGTCTCCTTCGAACGCGCCCACGTCAATGTGCTGCAGGTTGTGACAGCTGCTGATGTAGACCTGACGTGCAAGAAGAACTCCTCAGGACACAGCAATGACTTTGAGGTTTCTAGGCACCTCTGTCGACACATTTTTGCATGGGCCAATCTATCCTGTGAAAACAAAATCGGCGCCAATCTGGAACCCTTTTTATCTTGGTTGTGTCACGAAAGAGCAATAAGGAGGTGGTCAAACCCTTGGTAAAACGTTTTAAATTTTGATGTTCACCCTGCTTGAATGTTCACAGGTTGAGATTTCTGCAGTATCTCTGTGTTCGACTGAAGTCACACCTCGTTGAGAGCCGGCATCCCGGCGAGGCTGCCGTTCTCTAGGGTCCGCAGTCCGTGCGAGAAGACAAGACTCAGCTTGTTGATGGTCGGCGGAAGCGTTCCCGGTTCCAGAGCTTGAAAGTAGTTGTACCCGATGGACAATTCATTCAAGGACGTCAGGTGGGCAAAGTCTCCAGGCCTTAAAATTTGCAGCTTGTTGTGTTCTATGGACAACACTTTCAGGTTGTTGAGGCCACTGAACGCGTCCTTCTGAATTTCAGAAATGTTGTTCCAATTGACGTTAAGATGAACCAGCTTTCCCAAATCCGAGAACAAGCCGTTGGACAGGGTGGTCAACCTATTTTCCATCAGTTCCAGATATTCTAGATTCTTCAACACCCAAAAGTGCTTGTCTGTGAGCACTGAAATTTCATTGTTCTGCAGATGCAAGAACTTCAGGCTGTGTAGACTGTTGAATGAAGACCATTCAATGGTGGTGATCCTGTTCTTCGAGAAGTCCAGTCTCTCCAGTTCAGGCACATTGACATGAAAGAGGTTGGGCAGCCTGGTGAATTCGTTTGCCTGCAGGTAGAGGTATTTGAGCTTGGACAGGCCAAACAGAGAGTTGGCGGTTGTGGTCTCTTCTGACAGCTTGTTGTTGGGCAGCAGCAAAGTTTCCAGGTCATTACATTCCTGGAAGGCAGAACCCTCGATTTTGTGGATGTTGTTGTCTCCAAGGTTCAGCAACTTCAGATTCTTGTATTGCAGTCTGAAACAAAGAAGCGCCCGAATTTTGTGCACAATATTTTTTCTGTACTTTGGGTCATAAGAAAACACATTCAGGCACCCACAAACAATCTACTCACTTGGGAATAACTGTGATGTTATTGGATTGCAGCAAAAGTTGTTCCAGGTCGTCACCAAGTTCCAGGTTGATCTGAAGAAGACAAACCAGACTGAAAAACGTTCCCAGCCTCAGTTCATTTGGGCCTGGAATACTGGCTGCTTTTCTGCACAGGTGTTTCATCAAGCTCCGACGGGACGCACCTCATTGCAGCCTCTCTGTGGGCAGGAAAACGTCGAGTTCGGGATCCACGTGCAGGGCCCGAGTGGACACGACACAGTGGGGTGCACCATCGCCTTTTGTTCCTGTTGAAGAAGAACAAAGCTTCGTTTGAACTGATGCCATTTAAGAAAGTGTCAAGGCATTCGTAGGAGACCAAGACTCACTGTTGTGGTTCCGTCAAAAGGCCAAATGCCCTCTGTGCTAGCGGAGAACAGGATGATGAGAACGCCAAAGATCAGCCGTGTGTTCGTTGTTGCCCGAGCCATAATTCAGCCTTTTGTCTTGAAAACAACCACGTTTTCTGAAACCAAGAGTCAACAAGCTGCGATGCTTGACGAGACGCATACAATATTTTGGTGGGAGGTTCGGGGCATTTCTCCAAGGGTGCATCTGAGCCCGAACCTGACTGAACAGTTGGAAACATTAAGAAATGACACAAACAGGTGCATCCCCAATTTCAGTCAAGGATAAAGACCGAGACCCTGTTCTGTCTTGGATTTTAAAGCACGAGTGCTTGTTGTGAGTGCTTTTTTTCCAAGACAGAACAGGGTCGAGGTCTTTATCCTTCATATAGAAAGTAACCATGATGAGACATGACTTGTGCATTGAATTTGTGTGGGTTTTTACTCTGTTGTTGAGTCACTGGGTTAATCTGAAGTACGTTCTTGCACTGGCAAAATCGGCAGTGCATGCTTGTGTTTCAATGGGGTAACATGTGTCTTGTCAACTAACACTTTGTGTTTCATGTCGCCATGGATGAGAGCTTCGCCTTTCTGCCATCCACTCAAGGTTTTGACATTTTGGATTGCCCATCCCCTGTTCTGCCTGTGGATGATGACAACCTTCAGCTCCCCCCCTCCCTCCTCACAGCTGTGTGCCTCTGCTTCCCCAGACAAGCCAGATGTGATTCCTTGTGCCTCCAGCGATAAAGAAGTGCTGCCGACTGATGCTTCTGCACATGACCAGACCCTCACATTCATCGACTTCATGCAGGACATGTGAGTGTGCTTTCTTTTCCCCAGTGAATTGAGGTTCATACTTTCTTCAAAATATTTTTTGGGCTTGCCACTGAGTGTGCTCCCTTGTTGACAGTGACTTGGCATTGACTCAGAACTTGCCTGACACCTCTGTTTCCATGCCCATGGGTTGCATTTCTCTGACACAAGTCATCAACAAGGCCATCTGTGGTCTTGTGGATGAAGTTTCCTTGGAGTCAGAGTCAAGATACAAGCCTCCGCTTGACCCAGACAAGCTTGAACTTTTGAGCAGAAAGACTTTTTCTGTCAACACCAACTCCAAGATAAATTGGGCAGTCAACCTGTATTGTGACTGGTATTTTCAAAGATGCAAGAGCACTGCGTGCAACAGCTGCATCAAGTGGTCAAATCTGGATTCCAGAGAGATCTCTCCTTCAAATTTGGCTTACTCCTTGAGTTGTTCCTCTGAGGTCAGACTACCCCGGAGATTCTTTGTACCAATTGTTGATCTGTATTCAGTTCCATCTCCTGCACACTGGTAGACATTGGAAGTTAATTGATGGCAAAGAATTTATTCTGCTCAAGTTTACATTGGATAATTTGATGAAGGAGCGCACAGCTCTTGGCCTTGGCAAGAGGAAATCCTCTTCTCTAATAAGTGTTGCCGAGGAGAACACACTGTGGGAAAAGGGTGTGTTGGGGTCAACTACACCTGACAGTTTGAGGGACACTCTCCTGTTTCTTTTGGGGTTGCATCTGGCTCTCCGGGGTGACAAGGAACACAAAGATTTGCGCACTCCCAGTTTTGATTCACAGTTGAGTGTGCAGACTGATGCTGATGGGGTCAATTACCTTCTTTTTCAAGAGGACATTCAGCGGAAAACAAACCAGGGAGGGTTGACATCTCGAAAAGATCTCAGGGGAGGGAGATGAAAATTTACAGGAACTCACACCCTGAGCGCAACATGGTGTCAATCTTTCAAAAGTACATCAGCCTCCTGCCTCCAAATGGGAAGAATCCTTCTCTGTACAAACACAGTTTGCCAAAGTTCTCTGTGAAGCCCAACCAATGGTACGCCGACAAACCAGTTGGCATAAACTTGCTGAAAAAGACTGTCAAAAATCTTGCAGAAAAGGGTGGACTAGTGGGTCACTTCACAAATCACTCATTGCACTCATCATATGCAACCCACATGTACAATGCTGGGGTCGACAAACAGTTGATTATAGAGACAACAGGGCACAAATCTGAGTGTGTGAGGCAATACAAATGGACCAGTGAAGATTTGCTGCGTGCAGTGCAAGAGACTGTTTCCAATTTCTCAGAGTCCAAGAAGGTCAAAACTGTGCCTTCTTGCACAGTGTCAAAGCCTCCTGATGATGGGTTCAGGGAGGAGATCATTGAGGTCAAAGAGTCTGATTGGTTTGACCAAAATGTCCTCAATGAGGCTGTTGAAGTTGTCACATACAAGGTGAACACAGAAGGCAAACCTAGCCGAGTGCACAAGAATCCATGCCCTGTCAATTAGAAAACTGGCTCTTGTAATGACATGTGTGAAGTACTGAAAGTTGTCAACAAGGAAATGGTAAAAAAATGCTGCCTCAGTCTCCAGTTCAAAAAGGGCAAATAGGCATCATCTCCTGGTCTCTGTTCACAAAGTTGAGTTCATTGTCCATGGCAAATCATTGTTTGAGTTCAGTTTGTCTGTTTGACATTCATACTGTTCTGTCCGGCCCAATAAAGAACTACAAATTCAATGCACAAGTCGTGTCTTATCATCGTTCAGTTCTGTACGGATCATACATTTTTGAGTTGCTGATTTTTGTTCCTCTCACTGAATAATTAGTCGTTTCAATCTCCTTTTTCTTGTTATAGCCAAGAGTAAGAAACGTCCCTCACCTGTCAATTGTAGAATTTCCCAGGATGCGTGTAAAACCCAAACATGACTCTTCGGGATGTTGGCAGTGCTTGAGGAGCACCAAGCGATGATAGTGGACACACACTTGACTATACAGTCTGCAACAAACAAGGTCAGAACGCAAGTTTCCCTGTGCGATCGTTTATCTTTTTGGTATTTATGAAGAGATAATAGTTTATGTGCACAAGTCGGACTTTCAACTGCACTGTGTATGAGTGACACACATGCGCCATATCAAGTATCGCAGAGCATACCTGTTTTCCACCTGGTCTATGACGACTGCATGCTGACTCGCAAAGCTCAGTTGCAATAAAAATAACAACCTGTGCAGACGTGTGTGATCAACAAGCTACACCAATGTCGGCGCACAAATGCACAAATGCACCCGTGCCATAACTCATCTTCATCGAATCCTGGACGGTACACGCCCAGGTGGCCGCCCCCTGATCCGACGAAAAGACCCTCTCCCGACTCCCCGACTTTGCCCCACAGAAGCAAAATCTTCACACCTGCGTTCAAAAATGTTTTCAGAAGTTGGAGTCAGCTCAGTCAAGACAAATGTAACTCTGTTTTGTGCGTGCCTCTCCATAGCGGGCCTCATTGGAGAGGCTTTGCGTGAGCAAGTCAGGGGTAGGCAACAAGGGGACCCTCGCCTCACGCACGTCTGTGCAGAACAGGATCCGCTACAACACTCTCAGAGCCCCGGGCCCCATGGACGTGCCCTTTTGTCTTGAGTCGTGCCAGCAGAACATCTTCCGTTCTGGACCTCTACCTTTCCCCAGCTCGGTGTGTGAAATGTTTTCGTGGCCATGGCTTTGTTTTGGAAATCAATGTTTCGTCACTCAGTATGGATTGCTATTTTCTCGTTCTGCTATTGTTGTTCATGGATTTTTCCTGGGGCTATTTTCTGAACCAGTTCATCAACTTCATCGTCACAACAGAAATTATGATTTGGAGCTGAGGCAAATAACAGGATGGAAGAAGAAAAAATCGTTATTTCCTGATCAACTTCACACTTTTTTCGGAAACGTTTTGGACATTCTGATAATCTGTGTTCCTGTGCCTGTTGCGTGCAGGACTTTAGAACAAGCATTTTTTATGTGGTTCCATTTTGGCGCTGAGTGGTTTGGCGCAAATCCTTTCCACTTGGTGCAGGGTCACGCAGGACAAACCCGCACCAACAAACACGAAGACTCCGGTGCAAAGCGATGCTGCAGCTTCGTCGGTGCGACAACTGTCACCCTTGGTTCCTGTTCCTGCATAATGTGGCAATTAATTTTCAAAAACAAGGAACACAAGACTGATTAAGAGCACCGCGCAACTGTAATTTCTCCAGCAATGCTATGGAACTTCCCAGCAGCTTCAACCAGAATGGCCCTTTGGAGATGGAGAGAGCTGAACACATGGACAAACGATTTTTAGAACTCAACAGAGAAATAAAAGTGAAAGTCCAGAGGGACGCGAGAGCGTTTGAAGCGATCTGCAGGAAGTTGGAGCGGCAGCGAATGGACGAAGAGAAACGACATCGCAAGACACAGGAAACTTTGAGGTGAGAAAAACACACCACAAACTTCCTCTGTGCCAGTTCTGACAGTTCTGTTCGATGTCGACCAATTTCCAAAGCAGAACTCTCAGCGACGAAGGATACGAAGAACTGGCATTTCTTTATCCAGGAGAATCGTTGTTGACAAAAAGATTGGTGCTTGCGCAAAACGAAGGTGTGACTTTCGAAACGCCGTCCAGCCACATTTTTCCTCGTGCAGATCTTCCTTGTAAGGCACGTCGTCAAGGGCAACCTTTGTTCTCAACAGGAGATTCAGAACAAGTGATCTACACTTGTCACTTGAGCGGTTTGACACTTTTGCAATTTGGTTGCCTTGACTTGTGCCTTGTAACCAACAGACAACAGGAGATTAATTAAATCCTCGGCTGTGCCTCGGATTCATGAATCTCCTGTTGTCCGTTGTCTGCCTATAACTTAAGTGTTCACCCTTGATTGTCATTTACAGGGATGAGCTTGAGGCAATCAATGTTGTCAGGAGTGACCTTCCAACTCCGGAACAAGTCGCACCGAATCTCCTGGATGAGACGTGGACCTGGTGGAGCCACAAGCCTCACACTGGGCCACGATGGATGTTGACGCGTTCTTCCAAACTGGATGCTCTTCGTCACAGACCTCAGATCGCGGGAACAGAGAGGTGCCTTGCGGTACCTGAACAAATGTTGATTTGGGACGCTCCACCGCACCAAAACCACATTGACCGGCAAAACCAGCGTCCTTGCCACAATCTGCCAACCCCCAGACCACGCTCACAGCCTGTCAACAAGTTTGAAACTCCAAGCCAGCACAACAACTTGAGATCTCAGACTCAGTTTGCCAACAAACCACGCATTGATTGCGGACCAAATCTCAAATCTCACTCTGTGTCCGAGTTGTTTTGGGTAGCTGAAACCCAGTCAACCCCGAGACACCAGAGTGGACTCTGGAACCCAAGGCCCAACACATCTCCAACATGGGTCAGCAGGTATCATACTCCAGGGCCCAAGTCAGCCTGGAACTACTGCAGGGCGGTGCGTTCTGACCATGTATCACCTGAGGTTCACTCAGCGAGGGTGCTTTTGTTGGCAAGACGACAGGCCAAAGAATCGGCTGAAGAATTGGGACAAAACCGTGACAGAGTCTAGGGACAGAACAGCGACAGGAGCCATGGCAGGTTGGCATCGCCGTCAGTGCGAGAGAACAAAGTCAACCAACACGTTGAAGGTTCGTGACTTGGCGAAGTGGTGGGACAAGAAGCATCACTTTGTATCGGTCAGAAACGGATCTTGCCGTGTACTCCTGTTTTTGACGAGATAATCGTGTGTTGCTGAGCCAGGATTTTTGCAAGTTGACAAAGCATGCAATGAAAACTCAGGGTCGTGTTTGGATGACGACGAATACGCTCGACGTACCAGGATCCACACGATCAAGTTGGCGTCTCATCCAACCCTGCGCGCTGCATGTTCCGTTTTCCAGTGCGCCAGTGTACTCACCGTATGTTTCAGATCTGTCGTGCACTTTTTCCAATGTTTGTTTTGTGAGAGGGGTGGGTTATCAGAGAACCCCTTGAAGGGCAAACAGAGACTTGGGGAACAAACAAGGGCAATGGATGCTCGTAGAAAGTCAGGGTAAAAAGCCACAGCGTCACACGCACGACACCAATACTCGTATCCACCAAGAGCATTTTTACCCAGCAGATTTTGAGTTCTTGCTGTGTGGAATAAATATGAAAGTCAGCACAAACGTGAATGTTCAAAAGAAAACAACAACACACAACATGTGTTTTCCCCCCGCGACATTACAAGCTACAAGATCTTGGTTGATTTGAAAGGCGTGCAATGAAAAGTACAATGCAAGGACTAAACTTCGCACGGGCGTCAACATTACTGGCCTACCTGGTTGGTGAGTGAAACACTCGTGCAGTTGTCATCATTTTCTGTTTTCAGAAACCACAATTGCAAGCGCATAATTCTTGATTGAAAAAAATAAATGACAAGTGTCTTCTTTCTTTCTTTTCGAACAATTTCAACATTCCCCTGGGCTCTTTTAGCTTCCATTGAAAACGATAGATTATCGAAACGAAGTTGCGTCGTTCATTTAGTTGGACGTTGGGGGCATAACCACAACGAAGATCGATTGCATTTGAGGAAAGCTGAGGACAATTTTGAACCGAACTTCAACTGAAAGGACCCGGTTTTCGAATGCGTGTGTTTTCTTGCACCGATATGCCAGTTGTTGCACCAACCGGACCAAGACCAGCAGAACCACCACAATCAGACCAGTGGAACTGGACGGAGTGGACCTGGACGAGTGGACCAGACACGTGCAACCAGACCAGACTGGCACTGGTTTTTCTGGGCTGGTGGCACTGGTCACATTCTTCTTGCTGCACTGGTCCAGTTGTGCTGGTCCGGTTCTGCTGGTCCGGATTCCACTGGTCTGGTTTTGACGGTACAGTTCTGGTCTGGTTCTGCTTGTCCAGTTCCACTTGAACATTTGCGCTGCTCCGGCTGCGCTAGTCCAGACGAAATTAGAGTAAACCGGACCAGCGCAACACTTGACTGGGGCAATATTCTACCTTTGTTTTGTTCAATCAGGTCTCTTTGTTCAACTTGCAAACAGCTGTGACGACACAGGGGTGAGTGCAGATTTATCAAATAACTCAGCGATATTGTGCAGTTTTGTGCTGCATGTTGAAAACCCCGAATTTTTCGGGGACTCCTTCAAACTTCTTCACTGCTTGTGACTTGAATACATGCATGTCCAGGTGGTGAACTGCGTGCAACAGTTCGGGACGGACAACGCCAATGGACTCCTCGTGTCGAACAAAGAGCTGAGCAGCCTGTGCGGGTGAGTTCGTGGAGCAAGACCTGACCGTACGTTGGTTGTTTGTGTCCGAGCCCTGTTGTCTGAAGTTTTTGATAAATTGCAGCCGTTCCCTGCGACAATATGAATCATGTCTGCGCTCTGTGGACACCCAGGAGTGCTCCACTGTAATCAGAACTCTGTTTGAGGGAGCAAGAAATGCAATGGAATACATCTGCGGCGACGGATTACAAGGTGAAAGGAAAAAAGAGCAAAACCGACACACATTGCACTCAACACCCTCAAACGGACAAGTGCATGCACGGCAACCGCTTCACGGCCCAAAAGTCGTCGATTTCGATTGATGAGTCTCAGAGAAACACCCACTGATGTTGTCCACACTAGTTCTGATCAAGAAGATTCTGTTTTTGGGTCAAGACTGTCTCGTGTGAAAGACCCTGTTGGTTCTGCCGTCCCCTCTGACAGATCAGCGGCAGTATGCCGGGTGTTTGGCTGGCACGAGGAACTCTTTGAAGACGGCTCTCTGCCGGAATGACCTGGAGACTTCGATGAACTCGGTCGTCTTCCCGAGCAAGGACGAGCAGTGCAAGTGCGTTGTTATATCGCGAGAACATATTGTCTGTTGTTGTTACACGAAAACCGCAAGCTGTGTTGTTTTGCACCCACGCAAGAATTTTGTTTTTTCGCCCTTTACGTTTGCGCAGAATGCTGGAGACGTTTCTGAGCTGCATGAAGGCGGCGGCGACGGAGTGCGGCCCGGACGCCGCCGAGCACCAGCACACCCTGACGCGGCTGCTGCACCAGCCGACGCTCGACGCGGCCGAGTGCTCAGGTCAGTGCCCACGTCCAATCAGCAGAGGTCTTGCGAATTTGTTGAAAAAATCAAAAGGCAATTTTATCTGGAGTGTTTTATTCGCATCGACATCTGCAACCAATCCAGGCTCGAGCAGTAACGTGGTCGGTATCGTCGTCGGCGTCGTGGTGGCGCTGCTTGTGCTCGGCGTCATCGCCGTCGTCGTTGTCTGCTGCATCAGACGCAAGTCCGCGCGGAAGGTCAGTTCTCCAGCACAGAATCAGAAAACTGCGACGACGCCCACCTATTCGGGCGCAATGCTTCAGAGTCACGACAGCGACCATATGATTTCACTTTGTTGTTTCGCTCATCACAATTTGGCCTCTTTCAGAAGTCCGCGAAAGCTTCGGCTCAAGAACAGCAACCTGAAGGTACCTGCAACTTATCTGTCGTCTGCACAGCTTTTGTGTGCACAATTTTGACAAGCGTCGTGTCTTTGACTGTTCTTCAAACACGACATCCCAACAAAGCCAGCGCTACTGAAATGCAGTTTGTTTTGAATGCAAAGAGGCAAAAAAAAAAAAAAAAAAAAAAAACACGCCACTTTTTCAGACCGGCCGCCAGCGTACAACGTCTACAATCCGGCCCACGCCGCGCAGGCGCCCGCCGAGAAGGCTTCCTATCCCGGACCGCCCGACGCTGCGTATCCAGCTCCCCCGGGTGTGGTCCCCAACGCCCCCGCTTACTCTCGACAACAATCCACCGACACGCACCTGTACATCGAGATCACCGATGACAACGACCAGCCGCATGAATACATCGCCATACAATGACTGAGGTTTTGCAAGAGCAAAGTTGATTCGTTCGTAATTCCCTGCGGTTGACACAAGAAAGGATCCACAATAAATGTGTTTGAAGTGATATCACAATCCTGTGCAGCGGCGGATCAAGGGTGTCCTGCCCCCTTCCCATGTCAAGTGAACACAGCCCTCCCAATTTGCACTGTGGGCGCAAAAAATCGTCACCGTTGGAAGTCAGCACGCCTTGGGACCCGCCCTTCGCAACTAAATCCTGGATCCCTCTCTGGCGTTGCTGCCGTAGCTTCCATCATGCGAGAAATCTGATGTCCAACTCTGCCTTGCAACAAATAGACCTGAGCGTGAATCAGCAGTTCAGTGCATTTGCTCTCATTCTGTTCTTCCACACACGGGAAAATATCCTGCATGGGGATATCCTGCATGGGTCTTTTTTGACCCAGTGCAACCGATGATGACACACCACTTGTCGGGGAAAACATCACGTGTGCAGATTAGCTTCAACATTTGCCGCACGCCAGTGCAGCGTGTCTGCTGAACCTTTCGGTCTCAGTTCCTCCATGTTGAAGAAAACCCTCCAGTTTTTCACACCCCATGGGTCGTGCAGTTTTGTAGCCCACGTGTGCGTCCAATGATGGTTTGTGTAGGACCTTTCCGTGGGAGTGTTACTGAACTGGAACCCCATCATTCGGAGACACAGTTTTTCCGTGAGACCGGTTGTGTTGAATGCGCCACGAAGAAAGGATGTGCTGAGCAATCGAGTCCAAATGGATTCTCCACGTTTGGACGGATAGGTGCACATTTCTCGAATTCGGTCCACCATCGATTCGTCGATTGTCGGCAAAAACGTCTCAGGTTCCGCCAAATCAGGAAGCGACGCGACCCTGGAAGGACAAACAATTGTAGCAAATGACAGCGCGCAAGTTCAAGACAGCCAGAACAGGTTGAGGGTGAATTCCAGTTGATTCTGTGGCAGTTGCCTTATTCACATCCATCCTTTACATTTTCCCTCCCAATGAACCCCACAACCAGAGAAAGCGAAGTTTTCTCTTGTCCTTTGAGGTGGGTGGGCGTTGCTCCTCACATGGGGTCAGGATGGCCTAGTTATGACGGAGAGGCGGAGAAAATAATCTTCCGGTGTCGGTAGGGAAAGAAACAGACACCCGAGGCCCCCTGAACAGGGGAAGGGTTGACTCGGAAACTCGAAAAAGTCCGAAATCCCAGAGATCTCCATTTTTTTCCACAAGCAGGGTGGGCTGGGGGGGGGGGAGAACTCAGAAACTTGGAAAACTCAGAAAACCCAGAGATCTCCGATTTTTTGCACATGCAGAGGGGGGGGGGAACTCGGAACACTCGTATCAGTGCCAACTCGTCGCCAAGCCAGATACAAGGGTAAATCCAAATCAGCCTTCGCGGCTGCCACACACTCACGTGTTATTTGATGTCCACCTGTACCTCTTCGTCAGCATGTATGGCCCTGTTGCATGCAGTATATCGGCCCAGTCGCGCCACCCTGTGTGTCGGTGCAGGTTCGCAATGACGCTTGCGAAGAACGGGTGTCGCCTCTCACACGCCATGATCGCATTCGATACCAGAGGAACGCCTGAGACCAGAACAGACCGGAAGACTCATTGTTCTCGCACACAGGTGATGTGAAAGAGACCGTGTGCCAGTCTGAACAAGAAACGCAAAGTTCTCCAGGGGACACAGGTCCACCCTGACCCCTAAAAATGGTTCACCTCACAAAAATAAACGTCAGAGCAAAGTTGAACTCTAAATGTTTCTGTTTAAACTCGAAAGCCTTGCAGTGTCAATTTTTCACGAGAAGTCAGAGCGGTACCTAAAGGTCCCAGGAAGTGTGCGTGTTCCAGTGGCTCCTGGGCGAGAATACAGGAATGTATCTCCGTGATGGGCTGGATCGGCTTGAGACACTCAGAATCCAAGTCAGCATAGATTCCTCCGTGTTCGTACAGGACAAAATATCTGGAAAGAAAAAGCGTTGGAAATTCCTGTTGTTTCAAGGATGGATCCCGGATCTTGTCGAAAGGGTGGGGGGGGGGGGGGGGTTGGTAACAGGGTGCAAAATTGTTTTTTTTTTGTGGGGGTCGGGGGGGGGTCCAACAAATTAATAACCGTCCGTGGTAAAAATTTACCAAGCCCAG
>JAAUXT010042977.1_pt1 | contig 17553 bp, 8 predicted proteins | sample 7278171 | NCBI WGS metagenome assembly JAAUXT01 (sample SAMN14350112, study PRJNA611818) | marine sediment metagenome | isolation source: surface marine sediment (1.8m) | place: French Polynesia: Moorea | collected 2018-08
GCTTGTGACACCATAGAGGAAGGTAGCCTAAACCACTGAGCTCCAACTCATACTCTACAATAAACTATACTACAACATCACTACTGGGCCTTCAATCATATATATAACACTGCAAGGATCATTTTGGGTCTGATCATGTTTTTTTTCTTTTTGAATTTGCACAGAGCAAAGGACCAGACCAAAACTCCAGCGTATACCTTCTTTGCTCGGGCTTGCCTGTCTGCAGTCCCAGGTCCCCTGAGGTCGTCTGTGTCAACTGTAGAGATCTGAGTACAAACCTGGTTGACTTTCTTCAGATTGGGGACACTGGGGGAGAGAAACCGATCATCTGGATCGACGCCGGGATCCACGCCCGAGAGTGGATCGCTCCTGCAACTGCGCTGCACCTCATTCACGTGGTGAGAACCGGAAGCACGTGGTGAGGTGAAGACCGGAAACACGTGGTGAGGTGGAGACCGGAAACACGTGGTGAGGTGGAGACCGGAAACACGTGGTGAGGTGGAGACCGGAAACACGTGGTGAGGTGAAGACCGGAAACACGTGGAGAACACTTAAAACACGCAAGCAGTGAGTTCGTGTGCAGCACAATCCGTGTTGAGTGGCCATAAAAAAGTAAGCTAGTGTGACCAAGGGTGCTGAGAAAAAAGGCAAGTCCACCCTATTTCCAAGCGTTGCGCTCACTCTGCATATGATTGACAGCTGCTGGCCCCCTCTGGTGCTCGGAACACAGAGAAGGTTCGGCGCATGCGTGAAGAGTTCGCCTGGTACATCCTGCCCGTAGCCAACCCCGATGGATATGTCTACACATGGACCAACGTGAGCTCCAAAACTACCCATGGACACACACGCACACACACGCACACTTTCACACACACCACAGCGGCGTGGCTGAACTGATGCCTCCGGGAACAAACACCTCTCTTTTGAAACATTTGAAACAAGCACCCACTCGCACGCACACACACGCACACATACACACACTGATCTCTGCATGACAGCAGCGTGGCTGAAAGCCTTCCGGTGCAGAACATATTTCACAGTGTTTTCTTGCCTGCAGGACCGGCTGTGGCGGAAGACGCGGTCTGTGCGTCACGGAAGCACGTGCGTCGGGACCGACCCGAACCGGAACTGGAACTTTCACTGGGGAGGTGGGTCAGGCCGTGAAGGGGCCAAGGGAACAAAGGAAAAGATCAAACACCAATCAATGATGAAAGTTGAATTGAGCGCTTGTGCACAAAAGGGCATTGTCCTCAGGGATGGGAGCAATTATCTCTTACAATGTCCATGGCAAACCATCGCGCTCTGACGGTGACTAGGCACCGAATGTTCATCAATTTCTTTCCGAGTTTGATCATGCAGCGTGCAGTCGATCACCCGATCACGTTGTGTGTGTGTGTGTGTGTGTGTGTGTGTGTGTGTGTGTGTGTGTGTGTGCGTGTGTGGTGCGTGCACGCACGAATTTCCGAGTCGTCAGGCAGAGTGCGCAACAAACAGATTCTTTCACCACAGAGGTCGGCACGAGCGCCGACCCGTGTTTCGACAACTACCACGGCGTGGCGCCCTTCTCGGAACCGGAACCGGCCGCCATGTCGCGCGCCATCTGGGGCCTGCGGGACAGAGTCGCCCTCTACCTGACGCTGCACTCGTACGGACAGTTCTGGCTCACGCCCTGGGGGTTCACGTACGACGTCCCGGACGACTACGATGAGATGGTACGTGACGCGTGGCGCTTCCACTGCGCTTGGACTATTTTCACACTTGAAAGACCCGATCAGGCGTCATCTGGTTGTATATATCACGCACTCGTTTGTGGGATTGTTGTTCTTGTGAACGACCTTGGCCCCACCAGTTAGTGTGGTAAATCTGACCACACCAGTTGGTGTGGTGGATCTGGCCCCACCAGTTGGTGTGGTGAATCTGGCCCTACCAGTTGGTGAGGTGGATCTGACCTCACCAGTTGGTGCAGTGAATCTGGCCCCACCAGTTGGTGTGGTGGATCTGGCCCCACCAGTTGGTGTAGTGAATCTTACCCCACCAAATGGTGTGATGAGCTCTTGGAGATTCTCGCAAATGAATGATATAAGCACCAGGTACGTCGACACACAACGTGTTGATGTTGCTTTGGCAAGGACCACAACGGAACGGTGGGCAAGAGACCTCTTCGTTACATTTGTCTTTTGCAGTCTCCAATGAAGGGCTGCTCCAGCAGACGTGAAGGGTTCCACTCAAAATTCGGGAAGCAGCACGTGACTCTTCCATCCAGCTCATCTCTATCACGTTGCAGGTGAAAATGGCTCACCTGGCGATCGGCGCGATGGGAGCGGCGTCGCCCGGGTTCGACGCGCATGCGTACACCATCGGATCGTCCGCCCGACTCCTCTGTGAGTTCCTCGCCTCGTTGTCAATGCACAAGCGCCACCTGGTGGATCTCTCCCCAGGAGGGCAGACGCGGGGCGGGGCGGGGCTGGGCCTCGCACCCAAACGAAAACGTTTGAAAGTTTGAAGACGAAAAGAACTTGCATTGTGCAGCGCAAAGATTTTGCAGGGTGATGTGCTCAATTGACACACTTAGTGCACATGATTGATGCACACACACACACACACACACACACACACACAGAAACACACACACACACACACACACAGACCGACAGACAGACACACACACACACACACACACACCACACACATACACACAACTGATCTTGCTCTGGCGTTGCAGACCAGGCGTCAGGTGGCGCTGACGACTGGGTCAAGGGCGTCGCGGGCGTCAAGTTCGCGTACACGGTGGAGCTGCGCGACACGGGTGCGCACGGCTTCGTACTGCCTGGCGCCGCCATCCCCGGCACCGCCGCCGAGCTCGAGGACGCCGTCACCGCCGCCGCCACCGAGCTGCTCGCCCTGCGGCAGAGGGAGCGACACTAGCGCCGCGACGCGTCGCGGGAACATCGCGCAAAAATGTTCTGGTAAAAAACACCGACGATTCAAACAACAGAGAACAGATCATGAATCCGAGGGGCAGCCGAGAATTTCAAAACTTCACTGCGTCTATTGTTTCAGTGACTTCAAGTGAGAACTGAAGTTACTTGTTCTGAATCTCCTGTTGTGAACAAAGGTTGCCCCTGACGACGTGCGGAAAACAAAGCTTCAGACCGTGTCTGTCGTGAAGGGTGACCCACGTGTGACCTCGTGAGAGTTGTCTGTTTGCGAGTATCCAATACACGTGAGAAGCCGCTCAGAGCGACTCCTGCGTCAGTGGAGGCGGCTCACACCAATTGCAATGGCCAATTGCTAACTTCAGAAAAAAAAAACATAGCAACTAGCAATTGGCCATTGCAACTGACGTCACTACACATGCGAGAGTGGGGTCCTCTGGTGGGTGGCGCTGTCAAGTGCGCTGCGTCACCCAACAGTCTCTCTGGAATGTTCAGTCTCTCTGGAATGTTCAGTCTCTCTGGAATGTTCAGTCTCTCTGGAATGTTCTGTCTCTCTGGAATGTTCTGTCTCTCTGGAATGTTCTGTCTCTCTGGAATGTTCAGTCTCTCTGGAATGTTCTGTCTCTCTGGAATGTTCTGTCTCTGGAATTTTCTGTTTGTCTGTTTTCTGCTTGCTTGGTTGTCAGCCGCTGCCGAGTTCTGAATTCAACGAGACCTTTTGTTGGAACATTTATCAAGGTTACGACGTGTCAAGGTGCATGGAATTCGCACTAATCACGTAAGACAATACAAAAATCCAGAAGAAACATCTTTGCACAGCTTGTAGCTTTCACATAGTTGGCGCACTTCAGTGAATTGAGAGATCCTGTGCCCTTTCACTGACCTCCAATGCAGACTGAGGTTGTGAAGCAACTGTCTTTCTGACACCGAGCGACGCAAATTCTGGAAGGCGTTCTTGGCAGTACATGTACATGTATCGGTGTCCAAAACCTTCAGTAGCCGATGCCGCGACAGACCGAACACGAGAAAAAGCATATCCTCTGTTGGGCTTTTCATCAATTTATTCGATAGTCGCCAACACACGAGTCTCGCATCCCACAAAAAGAAAAAAAAAAGAATTAAATCGAAAGTTGATACCTTGGAGCTAGTATAGAGGTTGCCAATTGGCGGGAGAAGAAATATAATTCATACAAGACCCAGTTGTCACTGTGAATAATTTAATATATAAACAAATAAATTGATAAATATTTGTAATATATTTTCATAATTGTCAATGCCAGCCTCTCTCTTTCCGTGTTTAATACCCACCATTTGTCTGTTTGTTCAATGATGAAATTTCTGGTGTAAATTTATTTTTTGATCTGTATTTACCGCTTCTCTGTTGTCCATGGATACCGGTGTAAAATATCCTGCATTGTATCCTGTATCGCTCTGCTTTTGTTTTTATTTGAGACATGGGACTTGTGGCCACAGTCCTGAAGGGGAATTACTTTTCTGGCAGAATGGTAAAAAATTACATTCGTACAAGAACCAGTTGTTACTGTGAACAATTTAATATATTGATAAATATTTGCAAAAATATAATTATCAATGCCCAGCCTCTCCCTTTCCATGTACAATACTTACCATTTGTTGTTTGTTGAATGATGAAATTTCCGGTGTAAATTTTTATTTTATTTACCGCCGATCTGTTGTCCACGGACACGGGTGAAAATGTCCTGCATTGTATCCTGTAGACCTGTAAAAATTGTATCCTGTATTGCTCTGCTCTTGTTTGTATTTGCGACGTGGGACTTGTGGCCACTGGAAGGGGAATTATTTTTTGTGGCAGAATGATCAAAAATTGGCAAAGGGATTGGTGAGAAGGCGTTGACGTTCTCAAGGCCCCACCAGTTGGTGTGACTGGTCTGTGGGTCTCGCTTGTGGTGAATCTGGCGCCACCAGTTGTGGCGTATCTGGCCAACATATGAACTAATGGCCATTCTCTCGTCCTTGTGAAACAAGGGACTTTTGCCCCTCCTCCCCCCCCCAAAAAAAAGAGACACCGCAAAACAGGGTTTTGAATTTTATTGTATGTTCACTGAGATCGAACACGAGTACTTCCGCAGAGAAAAAAACATAATAAATTGTGAAAATTTGCAGCAGAATTGGTTCAAACTTCCGCGATATATTTCAACTTGAAAATTTTGGTCGAGACAATTCTTCGTGTTTGTAGTTGAGAAAATAGCGCAAAATTCTTGAATCAAACGACTCCAGATTCGGCAGCGGAAGTTTCGTCTGACGCTAATTCATCGTTCTGTAGCCATCGCTTAAAGCTCCTCAGAGAGGATAAAAGACCCTGTCCATCAATGCACTATCACACCACGTGACCTGACGCCATCACACCACGTGACCTGACGTCATCACACCACGTGACCTGACGTCATCACACCACGTGACCTGACGCCATCACACCACGTGACCTGACGCCATCACACCACGTGACCTGACGCCATCACACCACGTGACTGACGTCATCACACCACATGACCTGACGCCATCACACCATGTGACTGACGTCATCACACCATGTGACTGACGTCATCACACCACGTGACTGACGCCATCACACCACATGACCTGACGCCATCACACCACGTGACTGATGTCATCACACCACGTGACCTGACACCATCACACCACGTGACTGACGTCATCACACCACGTGACCTGACGCCATCACACCACGTGACTGATGCCATCACACCACGTGACCTGACGCCATCACACCACGTGACCTGACGCCATCACACCACATGACCTGACGCCATCACACCACATGACCTGACGCCATCACACCACGTGACTGACATCATCACACCACGTGACCTGACGCCATCACACCACGTGACTGATGTCATCACACCACGTGACTGACGTCATCACACCATGTGACTGACGCCATCACACCACGTGACCTGACGCCATCACACCACGTGACCTGACGTCATCACACCACGTGACCTGACGCCATCACACCACGTGACCTGACGTCATCACACCTCCAATCCGACCTTTCGCCCGCGTTCTGACCGTTCTTGACACACAGGCTTTTTCACACTGAATGCGAAACTTCTTCAAAACTACCTCCATTTCACAAAACCACGTGTAAAGAATTCCGCTTACGGTGTGAAGAGGCCTCGAGACTGACCGCTGCTGCAGCAGCAGCTCACGAGTCACAAAAATATTGCAGCACAAATTGTAACAAAAAACGCACTGATTAGAATATGAACCTGACAACAATAGAGAACTGTGCAACATGAGTGAGTGAGTGTAGTGCGTACAACTGGTCCTTGACTTGTTTGTTAATTAATACTGCAGGAAAGTCCGAATAGACGGGGTCCTTTGAGACCGTCTGTCAAAGCAGTGCTCGCATTTTTTCCACTTTTTTCTGAAAACGTGATTTTTTAAAACTCATTTTTTTCCCAAAAAGTCCAGAACATAAAGTGATGTTTTCATCCCTGAACACTTGTTCAAAACAGGCAGAAACAAACATACAACGCAACTTGGTCCACGAAACACCTGGTGCTGACAAGTCGCAGTCATCTTTTTTCTTTACAGTGTTGGCAAGGTTGACCATGTGTTGAAAGTGCGCAAAAACCAGCAGTTCTGAAAAATGCCCCTCTCTTTTATCGCCCACCTCAGAATGCGGTTTTGCGCACCGAGAAAAGGCAGCGAATCTGTATTGCATTGAGTTTTCGGTTCAAGAGCACCTCTTCGTGTTTTGGTTTCAAACAAATAGAGATATCTAACAACAAGTGTTCTGTACGTCACGAGTTTAAACGATCGTTTTGTAAACACATTGGCACTTGTTACACTGAGCTCCTTGGGATATCTACAACATTTCGATTTTTTTGGCAAAAATTTTGAGATTTTTTGTGGAGTCCTTTCAAGTTTTCATAAAGTTTCCAAGTGTCCCGCAAAAATCGAATTTCCTTCCTTATCTCCGTTTGCCAAAGAAATTTTCACGAGTGATACTCCAAAAGCGTTTGATTTTCGTGCTCCGTAAATTTTGGACGATTCCATCATTTTAAGATCAGCTTTGAGAATGGGAAGGCATCGAGATATCATTTGATATGCAAACGATACACGTACAACCTGCTCCAAATCTGGCCCTGCTTTTGGCCCTAAATCGGAGCTCTACAAATGTTAACACATGTCTCCAAAATCACAACAGTTGAAAACATCAGAACAATGATAATACAGCACAATGTCAAAACTACTGTTTGCACGGTTTTACATTACATGTAAAAAATATGGTACAAAAGGCAACGCGAGGACCTGACCACTGATACGGCAGCTGTCCACGAAGCTCGGGTCCCATGATACACGGAAGAGTCCAAATTTCCCACTTTGAGTAGAATCGAACAACGCAAGTCACACAACAAACAAAACGACCAAAACTTTTGAGAAAAAAAAAGAGTTTCAAACCAGACTTTCCATTATGGCTTTTTTTTTTCATGCTTCCAAAATCTCAGATGAAAGTTTCAAAAGCAAATTTGAGGATATTTCTAGGATTTGGCATGGCAGTGCCTTGAATATGGCTGGCCTGAAGGAGAGACTCGTCTAGAATAAAACTTGAATTTGTAGTCCAGGCAAAAGCATTTCGCTGGATCACTGCAATGTTAAAAACACCAATGTACAACTATTTTGTAGACCTACTTTTACCCTCAACGTTTGATAGTGCTCAAAACTCTATCTTGAGTACTGGTTTGATTTTTGGTGAATACATAGCAGACATGACCGGACCGGCCCACTGCGCTCCCCCACCCCCCGGGTCCTGACGTCATGTTTCTGGCAACATATGTACAGCGGAACGCTACAGAATTGGACGGCGCGTCTTGTGCGCGCGCATGCGCGCACGCCACTTCGACACGACCGCTACAACAACAGTATCACCTCATCAGCGTTACTCTGCATTTATGCGGCACTCTAATGCTGTCCTTGGAAATGTGGCTAATTCTACGCGTTTTGTGATCAACAAACTGGTGAATACAGCGCAACCAAGCTGTTTGTACAACCATCACGTGACTCCGAGGTCCCCGCCGGGCGTCCGGACTAGTCATGAGTTGCCCGGCGTCAGAAGACGCTCCACTGAAAGAGAGAGAAGAAGCGAATGTAGCATCGCGTGGGAAGGTGGGGCACCCTGACCCTTTAGTACCCGACTGAGCGATAAAAGGGTCAACGTGCGAAACGCCCTACAACCATTTCACGAGAATTTCTCAGTTGCAGAAATGTATCAATGAACAGGACATCTTTTCCTATGCAGCCATTTTCACATAGTCTATTGGTGGAGAAATTCACATTGAACACACTTTTGTTAGGAACTGGGCAACTGAAATGCAACACACAACACAGCGATCGTTGGCAAGGCGACCGAAAATGACTGCGTAGGAAAAGATGTGCACGTGATGACGTCACAATACAAATGGAATCCCCAATAATTTAGCAGGACTGTGTTGCTCAAAGAGCAACCTCTCCTTTCGTTCGTGAAATGAACAGAGAAACTGCTGTAAAATAAGAGAGATTTTCATCAGTTAGTCGTGGAATGGACAATGTATCCATGACAACGATATCGAGTCGCCAGGGGAGCGATGACGTGCGGCCGCTGGCGCCACCTAGACGTGAGCGTGACGGGTACGTACCTGGGGAGTCGACCGGCGTGCGACGTGCACCGGGCACACGAGGGTTAGCGCACACACAACCTTACCCGTACAAAACATCCTCTGTGGTTAAAACCAGGAGACATAGAAGCTTGATTGTAACTACGGAGAAAATGTCTGGATGGCACAGCGGCCGAGTCATCACACCACTGGCCTTTTATACAGAACCACACGAGCCACAGGCCCCAAGAGGACCATGCGTGTGACCGTGGAAAAAACACATAGAACTCTCAGCCTTCACAGCTTGTCCAATTCCAAGATGCTACGAGAAGAACAGAATTAGTTTCCACGAGGCTTTGGGGGCCAGAGTTGCACCAACCAACTACGTTCCCCGAAGGCACTTACAAAACGCACAGGTCATTGGTTCTTTGATTTGGCCGAGAGGTGGCAGTGCGAGCGAGTCTCAATGATTTCATACACACACCGTGTTGAGTCTAACGGAGCAAAAGGTGATGTAAGAGGCTATAAATACCATCATCAATAGATATGTTCGGCAAAGAAGCCTGGTGCTGTCCAGGGGCAGTAGCGACCGAGGCAGTGGTTGCCATAGTGACGGTGGGGCCAGTTGCCATGGAGACGGGGCCGCCGCCGTCGGGGCCAGTTGACATGGAGACGACGCTAGACGCATTGGTCGTTGCTGTGGCCGCCACATCGGGGTTGGTCAGTAAATGCATGAGAGCGCTAAGCTCTCTCTGCGGCTGCGCAGGCGGCGGGGGCGGGAACGAGGCTGCAGCCTCCGCCCCGCCCCGGCCGTAGCATACTTCCCCCATTGACACATCACTTGTAACACGTTCTGAAGTAGCTGGAGGGACGCTGGTTGTTGCAGCCGGCTTTTCAACAACACTACTCTGCTTTACCAACAGCATCTCGCCTAAAATAGTCGGGGAAAGAAAGAATCACATCCATTAGTTGTGCCTTTTGCACTGAAAACATTTTGATAATCTAAAGGTAAGCTTACGTGAGGTGTTGCAACAATTCTTCTGCAAAAGACATAGAGCACAAGAATTTAAGCTGAAAAAGAAGAATTTATTAATTTGTTCCAAATATGTGAGTCTCAATATGTCATAGCTGCCCTTCAATCAAAGTTGTGTTTATTTTGCACATTTTCAATGTCACGACAATTGATCAATTGCAAATTGTTTACTTTCAACGTTTTCAAAACGAGGCTGTGGAAAAACCGCGTGGGCGCGGCGCTCTTACCGTTGAGTTGGCAGAGCGCGAATCCCGGCGGCAGCGTCACGTTGCTGGTCGTGGTTGGCAGGGTGATGTTGCCTAGCGACCCGAGCTGCAGGGGCGTGGTCGTGGTCAGCGTCAGCTTCTGCAGCTGCACCTGCTGCGTCTGCGGTGCTGCCGCCTGGAGGACGGCGGCGGGGATGGTGGCGGTGCTGACCGCGGGCGGTGGCGCCATCTGCTGCGCTTGCTGCAGCACCGTGATGGGCGTCGGGGACTGCGGCGTCGTGACGGCTCCACCAGGGAGCGCTGGCGTCACGTGCTGCGCGCCGACGGGCGACCTCAGCTCGGGGAGGGCGCCACTGCCGGCGGCGGCAGGGGGCAGCAGCAGGTTGTGCGCCTGCGCCTCGACGGGCGTCGGGATGAGCGGCGTCGCGTCCGCGCCGCGTCCCGCTGACGTCATGGCGACGCCGCCGCCGTCCTGCGCCATGTACAGCCGGTTCAACCGCAACGCCTCTGCAAACATCAAGAGAGATGAAATGTGCGTCTCACTGGCCGAAAGAGAATATGATTCTGCACTCGAGTGAAATCTTCACAGAGCTTGTTTTTGTCTGTCCAACGAACACACGAAGTAAACGTTCGGTCAAACTGCTGCAGAGAAATGTCAGAGGCACTGAATGCTTGCCCTCTCGTTCACATCTCGTGGACCGGTCCGCGGCTGCGTTCCAGATCCCCGCTGCTTCCCCCAAAGTTTCACAACGACCGGCAGGGACCAAAGACTTCGGGGGTGAAAGGGGAAGAAGGTCTGCGCGTCACAGATTGACGAAAGTCGTGCGCGCAAGTTGAGATGTTCTGCCAGACGAACACGCGCAAATGCGAGAAAAAGAAACAAACTTCCTGTAAACTGGTCGATCTGCGTGCGAACTTTCCCGAATATTTTCCACCACAGAAGTTGCCCAATATTTTTGAATCGTAGAGCCAGTTGGCAACATTTGCAAGAAGTGGAAAAACCCTTTGTTTGCACAACGGGCTCAAAAGGAAAGGTGACGTCGAGGAAAAGTTTCTCTTTTCGGAAAGCGACCTTGAATCGCGACATGACTGATGGATGTTTGCCTGTTGACATGCAAAAGAAAACTTTCCATTCGGATCCAGTCAATGGTTTGCACAATAGGCGAGAACAATTGACACTGTATCCCCTGGATTGGCAATGGAAAATTTTCCATGGTTTTGTCGTGTTGCTGACGGCATGGCATTTGCGTGTCTGCGAGTGGAAGACAACGGGGTCGGGCTGTGACACTACAACCGAAGACTTCCACAGGAGCGCAGTGCAATGCGTGTCAGAAACTCCCAAATACCCAGCACCCCCCCCCCAACGCCCAGCGAGTGTGACCCCAGAATGACCCTGACGCACCTGCCCCCCTAACGTTTGACGTGGCCCCGACGTACCTGGCGAGACGTAGGATTTGTCCTTGACGTCCTCGGAGATTTCCATGGGGCTCTCCTTGAGGCTCTCCACCGTCACGGGGAGACTTCCGCTTCCGGGCATCGCCGGCGGAGGCGCCACTGTCATCCGGGAGAGGGAGACACAGGTTAGTCCGCGGGAAAGATGGAGCGACACAGGACGCGAGGTGAACGAATGATGGAATGATGAGAGTGTGTGAGGGTGAGGGGCTACAATGCAGCTGGACAAAACTGCTGCTGCTGCTGCGTGCATTCTGATGCAGTTTGCTTCGTTTTCCACAGGCCGGGATCACTCATTCGAAATCAATGAGAGTCGTCCCTTCACTCGTACCGTGCTGGGTTGACTGACAGGCCTGGTTCACACTGGATGCGCCATGTGCTGTGTCCGCATTCAAGTCAATGGGTGCTGCGTCGATTCAAATTAACCAAGCGTTGCGTCCCTGTACAAGTCAATGGGAGCTGCGTCGTCGACTCAACGACCCAGAGCCCATTGGACTTGGACAGGGACATAACGCGTCCAGTGTGAACCCGGCGACAGACGGGCGCATTCATTCGTATGAGATGAGTCTTAACGAGTTGAGCCGGTGGAATGTGGCGCCACTTCAACGTTTGGATCTCGGGTCTAAAAAACACGCCGTCCGTCAGTCGGTGAGACCCCCACTCCACCGGCTCTTGTCCGAGGCCAGTCTCGCTCTGGGTACGTCACGCGTGGCGTCACTGCACGACTCCAGGCGCAGGCGCGCAACGCGTGCCGCATCCACCGTGAAAAAGGCCCCAAGCAACTGAAGAGACTGCTTTCCTCTCAACTGACAGCAAAACTGCTTGAGCAGGACAGGAGTCTTTTCGTCATGAGGGGTCTGAACGCAGCATGTACACCGTGGGGGCTTCAGACCCGTTGCAACTGAAGACGCAACACGACGCAACTATAGACGGACATGCCGACACCAAAACGAGGCTCTAACTTTTTGTCCAGCTGAATTGTGGGCCCGTGTACATATGAGGCAACTCCTTGTACCAAACTACGGGAATTTCAATGCCATCCTTCGCCCCCCCCCCACCCACCCGCAGTGCAGAAAGTTCAAATCCCGCAGTAGCTTCAATTTCACACGCTGAAAGTTTTGTTTCCAAACGCGAAGGTTCGTGCTGGAGAAAGCCTCACATGCACATGTGCGAGGGGGCGATAATATGAGACGTGAGCGCTGCTCCAAACTCCACCTGGTGGCGAAGAGCTGCAACGGAATGTTTGACGATCCGCCCGCGTCCCTCCAATTCTACAATACTGCAAAGCAAAACATCCACAAACAACCGGACGTCATCAAAGAAAATAAATAAATAAACAAATAATTGCACGAGAATGCCATTTCTTCGTTGATGTACGTTTGTCAAAATTTAGGTATTTGTGAATCCTCTACGAAAACGCTACACGAGATCCGTAGACAAAAATGGGATTTTTTTTTCTTTAGCCTCAGTCCTTTCTCGTTTTGACGCTCTTTTGAGCTGTCTTTTTGTGCGGTATGGAGATGAGTTGGAATTTGGAAGAGTCTAAACAGATCCTGGATCCATAGGTTCCAACCAGTGGCTGCCCACCGGTCAGGGTGGACCCAGGAACTGTGTGCGAACGTCTACTTTGCGCTTGCGCCGAAAGTCCCAAGACGCGCGCATGCGTGACCGAAACAGCGCCGTCTGGCGACCGCCAACACGGTCGAGCGATTTCAAAGCTCATAGAATCATGAGTAGTACTTTTACTGAACCGTCTATACCCAACTGAGTATGTTGCAATCCTTGGTGTTGCTTGCCATTTACAACACTTCAAATTGATACAACCTACGCTTTTTTCAAATGCTGACCAGCGCCGCAAAATGCTATACGTCTGTTGACGACAGACAGAACGCTATGAAACTGATAAACAGGACGAACTTGAGTGAACTTTCGCTCTCGAAAACAAGCGACGTCCCCCAAAGGTCTTTAGCAGGATGCAGACATATCAGTTTGATTCGGCTATAGACGATTATACTTTTGTAATAAAATTTAAGTAAATTGAGAAAAAACCTGAATCGGACTCTGACGTGTGTTCAGAGGCAGACAGTAATGTCTGCCGGGTTTTACTTAAAGCTCCAGGGCGAACGAGGCCTCAACCGCGAGAGCGAGGCTAAAATAGCCTCCAAACGCGCTCACTCCTCTGCGCTCCTAAAATAGACGGGTTAGTCTCAAACCCCCCTCAACTCCACAAAAACGTCACATGGTCGGCCTCTACAGGACGTAGTGCACACGGGTCGCACTCACGGCTAGCGGTTCTTTCGTTCGTTCTCTCACCAAATTTTGACGCCTAAAATGGGAAGTCGTTTGGTCCAGAAAACGACGAAACAGACGTGGTGGTAAGGAGGTTGGTTGGGCATAACGTTTCTATGCGGCCTAAAAGTGTAGCCATGGCAACAGTTACTCAGCAAGTATTCTGGCTGTATCCGTGGAACCTGGAAACTATGGAAACGATGACGTTCTGTTTCCAGGCCCCAAGATAGAGCCAGAGTTTCACCGAGAAATCGGACACAAGAGTCGGTTGTCTTGAGTGAAATTGCCGAAACGAATGTATCCAGGGGTCTCTCTCAAGTGTTCAAGGGGCAATTTCGATTTTCATTCAAGACGCGTTTGAAAAAAATAAATTCATGAGATTTGAGTAGCAATCACACAACCCTTCGCAAATGAGATGAGCGAGTTTACCGTCGGATGCAACAACTGCATTGAGAAAGAGATGGGAGAAAATGACGCTACTTACGCCGCAGCAGCCGAGCTCGGGAAGTCTCGCTGGACTGTACATGATTAAAGCTTGAAGGGTTGTGAGGCTACCATACAGACACAAAGTCGTCCATATTGTGTTAAAAATACCAAATATGGCACGAAAAAACTAGAGAAGCTGATGTGTTTCAACAACTATTCTGCAACTGAATTTGCAATCACGTGGTTTTGGAGCCCGGGGAGGCGGCGTGGTTTCTTTTGACCACGAGGTGGCGTGACAACCACCAGACCGGCTGAAGGGGGCGTTGCAAGCAAATTGTTGAGAACACACCAGCTTTTTTTGTAAAAACGTGAAACCAGTCCTGTCGTACATTTCTTGGCATTTTGAGACACAAGAAGCGTAAATGGCGCTTATTTTTCAACAAGTACGAAAACTTTCTTCAGTCTTGTGGGGTGGTTGGTCTACAAATCTGAGGCAAAATTCAATGCCAAATTTGCACATATCTGCAAGAATTTAGAAACTTACACAGCTAATTTCAAACAAGGAATTCAACTTTAACAGCTGTTCTGGTAAAACTTCAGCTTGAAAGTTGAAAAGAACAATATCACAAAAACGTGTCTCCATGTGCACGACAAATCGACCCTCATTTATACCATGAGCCACAGATCGGCATAAAAAGCATTGATGTTATAAAGCGAAGTGTCTTTGTGAACATAACGTTCCCAGCTTCGACTTACGAGTCGTTATTTTTGACCAATAGGCGCTGCTTCACACAGAGATTTTTTTTTGATTTGTTGTAGTTTTGTTAAGTTTCTCCTCGTCAAGAATATTGTAAGAGTATTGCCATGCAGACCAGTGAAACGGTTCATGCTTTGGAAGCATCACGTGGCAAGTTCAACGGAGGGAAAATTTGTGGGGATCTTGGTCCAAAGAGGCGTTCTTCATTCCTCTGATGTTTTGTTTGCAAAACGGGACAGTTTGACAGGCAGCGAGGAAGCTCAGGGCAGACATTTTGCACAACTGAAGAGGGATGGGGGCAACAGAAATATGTGTGCCAAATTCAAATTGTGAAAGGAGGCGAAATTATAAATTTGAAGGAGAAACAAGGGAGGTTATGCAATACCTCACAAGAGAGCTGAGAATACTGGCCGTTTCGTTTCAGAAAAAATCAGAATTCTTTTCGTTGCCATGACAACAGCAGCAGCAGTGCGTAGCAACTGAGCTCCAAACAGCAGAATCGAGCAGGAGCCAAGAGACCAAATTTCCAGTGTAAATCCAACAGAATTTTGGAATGCAAAAACGATTCTTGCGAAACAACAGAAGGCTGGACAACGGGGGGTGCTGTGGGCAGCAGCCATAAGCTTCAATGTTTGTAAAAAGATTCTATCAACTTTTACACAGTTCTCATTGAAGTTATACAATACACACGGTTGAAACATGGTAAAATTCTCAATATCTTCTCATGTCATGAATGAGGGACTTCGACTGGTTGTTGAAATGAAAGATAGGCGGAGACGAGAGAGGTTCCACATACCAGGGGTATAGGTGAAGACCTGCGGCTCGCTCAACTTGCCGCTACTGTTCTCCACCACGATGCGAACCTCGACTGGCTCAGTGATGCCCTCGTCCCGATACGGAGGCACCGTGCAGATCATGTGGCCCTGCAGTCAGAAAACAAGAACACCGCCTAGGTGAAGACGCGCGATCTCAACGACGATTTCAAGCGCAGCTGCTGTGGCTCCACAGCGCTGACATCAAGAGGCCATGAGTGAGAAGACTGATGCAGTCACACCTGATGCTGCTTGCGCTTGTGAGTATTTTCCTCCAAAAGAAACAATTCAAATTTCCTCTGCAAAGATCTGCAACAGACGCAAACCAAAGTGACCTCACAATCTGAATCAGACCGAGGGTTGAGGTCGGGCAGGAGGGGTGCGACTGCAGTTGCTCGCTATTTTGGAGCCACATTGCCCAAAAATTAGCTGGATTTAAACATTTCTTGGAGCTCAGCCCCTCGCTGACCCCACCTGGATCTGCTACAAATTTGAGAATGAAGGAAGATGACGCACCTGGTTGAAGTACTCCATGTCGACCGGGGCCTCTGCTTCCCACACGACGTCGCCACCTTCCGCCATCTGGCGGAACCACACCTTGGTACCGCGCGTGAAATTCTTCCCGATGATGAAGAGTTCCTTTCCGCCATCGACGGCACATTCCGTCATGGACTTCTTGCAGAGCTCCGGCATGCCTGTGGGTTGCGCTGTGACGGGAGCAGAATGAGGAGATTGTGGTGAAGCGGTTCAGTTTTGTACAAAATGCGGACGCAGCATGTATTTTTCCCCGTGAGAGTTGGGCTGAGTCACAGGCGCAGTTTCGGACACTTTTTTGATCAATGGATCCAAAGGTGCTGACGTCAGCGTCTTGTACTCGTAATATTTGGCACAATCCCCTGCCTGTCACCTTTTGTCATTCCCTCAAAGCAGGATGCTAAATTTAGATCCTGTGTACTATTTTTAGACTGCCTGTTGCTATTTTTAGAAGCATGATTTACCCTGCTTGACGTCAATGGCAACCGCAACATCCCCTTTCGACACGCTCGGTGATTTTTCACAACAACGAACCCAGACACATCTCAGGAAATACCATGTTCACAAAGATACCTGGGCACACCACACCAGAAAATTTCCCATCATCTTCACCTCAAATTTTTGGTGGGGAATATCGGGTCGGTTGCTGACAAGGCGAGTCTTGTGCACGACTCTCAGTTTTGGGGCTCTCCAGCACAAAAGTGCAGCCCTGAACATGACAACGGTGACGATCCAAAGTTATACAGGGCGAGGCCGTTTTGTGGAACTTTCCCAACTTCCAATGTTTCACTAGATCTGCCACTGAAGACGGTACGCGAAACGAGACTTGTTTTTGTCCAACTATCATACGAGTACAATCTTTCAATCTGATACATTTGTTACAAGCCAGACAAACTGATCAACCGAAGACCCAAGGTGTCAATTTCCAGCACTGAAATTCCAGAACCTAAAGTTTTGGCACAAATTCATTTTGAAGCGAGTTTTTCTGGACAGAAGATCACACGTCTGCGAGTCTGTTCAGGGACCGTGTGCGTGCGTGTGTGTGTGTGAGTGCGCAAGTGTGTGTGTTGTGTGTGTGTGTGCGTGCGGTGCACAAGGCCCTACTACTCACTGCAGGAGATGGAGGTGGAGGCTGGTTGTGTGTGTGTGTGTGTGTGTGTGTGTGTGTGTGTGTGTGTGTATGAGTGTAGCAGGAGACCCCTCTACTCACTGCAGGAGATGGAGGTGGAGGCTGCTTGCAGCGTCTTGTAGCTCCCGTTGGGCAGCGGCAGGTTATGTGTGTGTGTGTGTGTGTGTGTGTGTGTGTGTGTGTGTAGCACAAGGCCCCTCTACTCACTGCAAGAGATGGAGGTGGAGGCTGCTTGCAGCGTCTTGTAGCTCCCGTGGGGCAGCGGCAGGGAGGGTGAGTGCACAAGTCTGTGATACTGTCACCCAGGTCACAGCGAGTAGCGGTAGGCGTTGTGTGA
>JAAUXT010145072.1_pt1 | contig 17553 bp, 17 predicted proteins | sample 7278171 | NCBI WGS metagenome assembly JAAUXT01 (sample SAMN14350112, study PRJNA611818) | marine sediment metagenome | isolation source: surface marine sediment (1.8m) | place: French Polynesia: Moorea | collected 2018-08
AGGTCAAATTTGGAAGTGTGGAAAAATAGGGTGTGAATGTAGAAATGTCTCTGTATCTCAGAAGGTACAAATTTTTGGTGAAAGAAGTATATTGATGAAATGTAGTATATTGTATGGGGGTTTGAGAGGTAACATTTAATTTTTGATTTTTGAAAATTTTTATATAGTTTTTAGGTATAGCTATAGTTTGGGTTAAAAAGTCATTTTTCATAGAAAATTTAAAAATGGATACTGGGCAATTCTTTTGGTTGATATGTGGATATTGTTGCAAAACAATAAGTAAAAGTTCCATTTGGTCAAATTTGTTCCATTTGGGTGTGTGCTAAATGAGTTCCCAAACTGCAAATATTGAGTGAAAAAAGTAAGAATTTTGACACAAAAAAAGCAAGCCAAATCAGAGTGAGCCAAATCAGAGCAAGCCAAATCAGAGTGAGCCAAATCAGAGTAGGCCAAATCAGAGCAAGCCAAATCAGAGCAAGCCAATCCGAGTGAGCCAAATCAGAGTAGGCCAAATCAGAGCAACTGAAATTTCCTCAAATCACCGCGAGCTCTATGGAGCTATTTTTTGTTGAGCTCCCTTCAACAGCTGTATGCCAAAATCACTTTTGGCCAGCCCTCTTTGTTTTGGCCACGAAAAATGTTGAGTGTCAAGCGCGACTGATCTCCCATCTCTTGTTGCGTTTCTTGGGGTGAAGAATTCAGCGTGCATTCTCCCCGTCTCGTACCTACAGTGACGTTTCTCACAGCTGGTGTTGAAGTGAGAAGAAAGAACGGGCTTGGTGTGAATGAATGTTTTGGCTCTTGGTTGTTGTAACTGCAAATACATTTTCTCTGTCTGTTTTTCAGCGGCTGGGTTGGACGGTCAGGCCGACTCGGACACAGATGGATTCGTCAGGTGAGATACTTTTTCACTTCCGAAATTTTGTCGCTCATTCTGAATTATAACTGTGCAGTTGTATCTGTAACCACATTGCGGGTCCGCGCCTTGCAGCTCCATTCGGATGGGCTTTCTTCGGTGAACTTCGCTAAGTTTTATAAATGACATTTGCCATAATTTATTTGGCCGTCGACCCACTTAATGTAGCGTGCTATTCTAAATGGAGATTTCTTTCAGATGTAAGGAGTGTGAAGTTCATTTGAAAGTTTCGCAGTGAGAAGCTGTAGGTTCTGGCGCTTATCACCTGCGAGCGATGCTCACATGAATGAACAGACTGAAATGGGCACGGAGCTGCCATTCAACTGATTATGGGAGCCAATTTTCAGATGGCCCAAAGAAAACCTTTAACCCTTTTGGCCAGGGAATGCACAATTGCAGTTGGTGACACAAAGCTTCCGAGAGTGAGTGGAGCAGGCAGGATTCAGATGCCCAAACCTCGAGACGTTTACGCCACCAAATTCGTTTGTTTCATGCACAGCAGATTCCTTCGTTTTGAAGATGCGTATTCGGTGTGAGACTGAGTGCATGTGTGCATGTGTCCGTACGCGTTGCTTCCCCGTCGGAAACAAGAGGGAAAGATGGAGGACAATTTGGGACCGAAAGGTCAAGATTGTATGGTCGCTGCGTGCGAACCTTTTTGAGAATGACCCTCATTTTTCGCTGTACTTATTCACCATTGTCCTTTTGGGCACGTTTATGTTGTGAATTTTTGTGTGGAAATGCAAGCTCAGTGAAGGGCAAGTGAGGCATTTGACAGGTTAAGGATAAGAAGTGATTATAATACATGTGCCTGACCAGCATTCAGAACAGGTGTGAGTGTCGAAGTCTGTAATGCGAGTTTCCTTGCGAGGACGTGATTCTGTCTTGGGCTGGAGATCTATGAGCTCAGATCAGCTATAAAGCTTCATGCTTGAGCGATGCTGAATCAAGGCGGCTGGGGACACTACGTTACAAATCGCTCCATCATTCCGGTACATGTCGGCTCTTTGTGAAGCCGTTAAGATTATCAGCTCGGTTCAGGACCAAGGCAAGCTTGGTGATACCGCTGCTTTCACCTTGCCGTAATGGCTCTGCACTTTTCTTCATCTTTAGAAAAGGTCTGCTCCCTTCGGGCTCCGGTTAAAACCGCTGGAAATTCATCATTCTCTTGTTTGGCTGCTGCAGAAAGTGGCAGATCCGTTTGTGGAATGTGAGATATTTACTCTTGAGATACGACTTTAATTTGGCTGCTTTCAGCAGACCGTAAGTAAATTTCCAGCCCGAAAAAGGCTCAACATTACTTTTCGCAGACGGAATAAGGACCTGTTTGCATAATCTTCACGAAGAATTGTCCTTTCAGACTGCGGAAAAAACTCAATGTGAATGTGGTTCTTGAAGAAGCAGAGTGTATGCAAGAAAGTTCCTTTCGTGGAATCTGATTTCAGGACGTTACGGTTGAAAGTCTTGGCCCAGGAGAGAAATTTGCGAAACCGTTTGAGTTCATTCGTGATCAGTTGGTGCGCATTCGAAAGTGTGATAAATCTGACCCGTTTGAAGCCTCCCGCATGTACTGGAAAACCAATTCAAGTCTTTCTCTGATCATTCTCTTTCATTCGCAGACGAAGATGACGTCCATCAGTGCGGCCGATGCAAGGAGGTGTTCCGCTCCATAGACGAGTACTTTGCGCACAAGAAGTCAAAAGTGTGCAAGAAACCAAAAGCCAGTGCTGTTTCTGAACCAACCTTGGCATCAACTGAAGAAATTGCTGTGAGAAAAGTCTCATCAAACTGACACTCATTTTCTGTTGAAACAATTGTTGATGCTACAATGAATTTTTGCCATGGTCAGACATCCAAACGGTGTGTTTCAGTCCTGTTAATCTGCATGTTTTTTTTCAGGCGACTGTGACTGCAGATACGAGTCTTTCAGCTCTTGACTCTGAGGAACAAAACCAAAGCGATCTTTCAAACAGAATTGAGCAAGAAGACACCACAACTGTGGAAGCATCAAAAGGTAAACTTGTTTCCACCCCGCCCCTTTCCCCCATCCCCACCCCTATCCCAACAAGAGGAAGAAGCGGCGTGTCAATTCGACCTGCGTTCTTGTTTGTAGAATTTGAAAAGACTGAGGGACAAGATCATGGGGAGGACACACCACTAAAAAGTCACGGCGGCACTCGAGAGGACGACAAGAATGTGACTGGCATCGCGTGTCTTGGAAAACCCAAGTGCAGACCCAAGAGAATCAAAAAAGAAACACAAAAGGCGGATGCAAACTCTGCGGCAAAAAGTGATGACGTTTCAGGAGAGCCGCAACGCGAAAACGTCGCTGAAAAAGTTTTCTCGAGCGACCTGCCTGAGGACGGAGGCAAGCGGAAAAGAAAGCGCAAACCGAAGGTTTGAACGTCTCACAGCCAGGATGTCTGATAGTGCTGAATGATATTGTTTGAAACTGTCTGCACGCAATATTCCAGAGCAAATGCGCTTCAAATCTTGTCTTTTTTGCAGTTCGACGCCTTGTCGGGCGACGAATTTTCCGTGGACGAAAACGACCCTGATTTCTCTCCAAAGAAGTTGAAAACTGTCTCCGTGGAAGCACATGTAACACGGAGGAGGAGAGGGAGACCTCCGAAGGCGAAGATGTTGAAGCAACCAAAACTTGAACCGCAGGACTCACCCCAAAAGGAGCTGTATGTACAAGTTCTCATTCCACGAATTTCTCTCAGCATGAACAAGTGAACAGAAAACTTCAAATGGTTGGGTACATTTGTACGCCTTTGGTTGAGTTTGTTTGTGTCTGAAACTGTCGTTTGTGTCGATGAGGCAAAGGCCCTGCATTTCTCAGTGGTGAAGAGGGTACCATCAGCGGGCACATGGCAGGAACCTTTTTGAAAATGAAATAAATCTGAAAGCAGTCCATGCCCATCAGCGGGTGAGGCGTATCGTCAGTGAACACAAGAAGGGTGACTGCAGAAATTCACGTTCACCAATTGATACGAATGGCACCCAGACGACCACGTACATTCTGATCGCTGTCGTCCATCCATCCACCTGAAGACCAGGACTTCTCACCACCGCCCCAAGGGAGGGTCTGGCCAACAGCCATGGCTCTTCAGCTCTTGATGTTTTGATCGTGTCAGGTCACTGTCTTCCGTCTCGCTGGCGACGCAGCGCAAGAGAAGAGGACGTCCGCCAAAAGAGCTGTGGACGCCGCCCGTAGAAGAGCAGCCGACGACGGTGACCGTGTTCGCGTGTCCGCTCTGCACGTTCACCATCTCCTGCAGAGATGAGCTGGACCGACATCTGCGTCGCCAGCACAAAATGTCTCTGCACAACTGTGAATTCTGCAAGAAATCGTTTGCGGACAAGTACAAACTCCAAAAACACATTCTTGATGGTAAATCAACGTTTTTGAAACAAGCGTTTTTCAGGGGAAGTTGGCATTTCCAGCCACAACGTTGAAAGCGGCTTGCAATCCGAGGGAACACGTGTTGTTTCAGGGCGGTGCCAGCACAAAGCGGAGGCGCGAGGCGGTGCGGACGAGGCGTACGACGCCGCGCTGTTCGAGGACGAGCTGGATTCCGACGACGACGGCGACATGACGCTCGAGGAGGAGCAGGAGATGGCCAGGAAACGGGTTCGTTCATTTGGGCGAAAATGCGCGCTCGAAAGAAAAACTGGAGAGAATCTGCGGTCAACAGAAAAGGAGGAGAAAGTTGACCAGATGAAACACCGAACCAGAGCTCACCACCATCAGAAACCACGATTGTTATCGAAACTAAGTGAATTGTCTGTGGTAACTTGGTCGTATTTTACAGGCTGAGCCACTTTTCAAGTGCTACGAATGCGACAATCTGTACAGTACTTATCCTGAGGTACGCCAACATGTGGACTTGCGACATTCAGATGACAAAAGATGTTGTCCAGCAATCTGTGAGCTCTGCGGCAGGTGGTGAGTACAAAGTTTCACCTTCGGAACGCAGCATATTCTGGTGGCTGTCAGTGCAAATAGAATTCGTTTCGTTTGGTTTGCTGACAGGTTTGGAAAGAAAGAGAAGTTCTGGAGACACCTGACATCCACTGTGCATGACGACGTGCCCGATGAGGATCTGGCGAGAATAAAGCTGCAAACGCTTCACATCAAATTCAATTGGAAACCACCAGCCCTGTGAGGACTTTTTCCTGCTCTGTGTTACGTGTTGTGTGCAGCCGAATTTTAGTTGCAACTTGGTACGCCTCGTACTTTGGTTTTTGAAATGCTCTTTGAATTTCCAGGCGAAAGCCGAACCAGCCTGTGTTCCAGTGCGATCAATGCAACAAAAGTTTCAAATACCGAGAGGCCTTCAACAAACACATCAAGTATCTGCATCCCGAGGATGGGCAGCTGCTCTCCTACAAGTTCACCTGCAGCAGCTGCAACGAACAGTTCAACCATCGCAGAACCTACCTGTCCCATCTCAGAGTGGAACATGGCATCAAGGTGTGCTGAATGATGGAGTTTGATGTTTTTGGGAACAGCGAAGATTGAGCTGCATTGGCATGTTCAGCTTCTCCTTTGTTTCGTTTGAGCACCCGAAGTTGTATGTGCACTGGCGTCTTTGCAGGATGGAGGCCCAGAGGACTTTAGGTGCCCAGTCTGTGTGAAGAAATTCAAGCAGAAAGCTCACAAGTACCGACATATAGAAAGTCTTCACACCCCAGTACAAATTGTTCCTGACGAAGTTGTGCTGTGTTTGGAGAGCGAAGGGTTCGTTTGGTTTGGTCTTTCAATGTGTCATTTCAGTTGCATTTTGTCGAATTTTGGAAGAAAAAGCTTTTCCTTTTCTGATGTGTTCAGGTATCAGCAAGAGATAGCGTCAAACGCGGATGAATGCGACGTTGTGGAACCATACAAACAGGAGCAAGATTCCCACAGAACGAAGCCTGAAGACAACGAAGACGAAGGATTCAGTGAGGCCACGAGACCAGTTGGCGGGTTGAACGGCGGTGAAAATGACAAGAATGTGGGGGATGAGTCAATTGCGCTGAAGCTGGACGAAGCAGGTGGTGAAGGTGATGCTGGTCTGAGGGAGAAAGATTCGGACACCGTGACCACCGTTCAGGAGCCGCAGAGTGACAGCATCGTGAACAGACTGAAAGAGGCGAAGAAGACAGCAATGCCGCACGTCACCACTTGGCTCACTTGTCCCATCTGCTGTGAAAAAGTGACGAGCAGGTCTCTGCTGCTCAAGCACATGCAGCTACACCGTGTGTGGGTCTTGTGTACCTCAAAAGGCATCGCAACTGAAGGTGTGCAAGGAGTTTACGACGCTCTCAACTTGCGCATGCCCAACATACCTCAGGGCTTGACCGACAGGGAAACGGGTTTGAAAATTGAAGACGTCCTGGTGCAGAAAACAACGCCTGATGGCATGGCAGTTCCACAGCCTGAAGAACATTTTGGCAACACTGTGACATTGAATGAGGAACTCGCCAATTCCAATTCCCATCCAAACGGAGTCAGTGCGGTCGGTGCTGCGACACCTGGCCAAATGCAAAGGGAAGCGGGACTGAACACGATTGACCAGTCCGTTGTTCGGGACTTGGTCAATCAGGAAAACAAAGGCGGTGACAGATATTCCGGAGGAACTGATCAGTTGACAGTTGCGATGGACCGAGATGTTATCTACAAAACAGTGCAGAAAATTGTGCAGGATATCAGGATCAAGCAGTTGCTGGGAGGTGGAAGAGGAGAAGACCAGGAGACGGCATACGATGAGGCTAAGAAAGACGACACCCATGTTTGCCCCTTCTGCGTCCAGGTTCACAAAACACTGCTGGAATGTTACGAACATGTCGTCAACGCGCACAACATGATCGCAGCTTTTCAATGTGTCCACAAGAGCTGCAGACGAGTGTTCGGAAGCGTGTTGGACTACGAGAGGCACACGGAAGTGCACCGCCAGGCGGCGTTCATCTGCCGCGTGTGCAACGTGCACTTTGAAGCGATGCTGGATGCCGTGTCTCACAAGAGCAGCGCGCACAGAACCATGAACCAGAGCGAGGTGAATCGCTGCGAGCTCTGCAACAGGACTTTTGCCTCCAAGGACGCACTGAGCAAGCATGTTGCAATGGACACACATCATCACCAGTGCGACCAGTGTGGCAAGGTTTGTTCAGCCACGTTCTTTGTCTTTCGTGTGCAGTGCGATTTAACCTATTCCCAACAACGTTGGAAATATTGTGTGGTGTGAATCTCTGCCGGTTGGTAGTGATTTCAGTTGGAGAAAGATGTCAGAATTTGGTGTGTTGTTGTGTGTTGATAACACATCTGCTGAAAGGTCACTTCGAAAACAATCTGACGTGGGAGCTGTGTTTTTGATCTTTTTGTTTCAGAGTTGCATTCGAAATGGCCTTTTGCTGCGAGCATGAGAATTTTTTTTTTCTTGATTGTTTTCTCGCATTTCAGGTGATGAAAAACGCCTCCGAGTTGCGTGATCACGAGTCCACACACAGGGGAGTGCGACCGTACCTGTGCGACCAGTGCGGGGCTGGGTTTGCGAACAAGATGCATCTGAGTCGCCATCGGCGTCTTCACTTCACCACACCTAAGTGCCTTCAGTGCGACCAATGCACCGCCACATTTGCGAAGCGCGAACACTTGAAGAGACACATGCAAACTCAGCACACGGACGAGAAACCATTCACTTGCCAGTACCCCGGGTGTGACAAGGCGTTCAAGCGCAAGGACAAGCTGCAGGATCACTACCGAATGCACTCCAACGAGACGCCGTACCAATGTCCGCTGTGTGGGAAAGCCTACAGATACAGGTCTGTCAAGTTACCTCATGTTCCATGATTTTTCAATCCAGTTCAAATCGCGTGGACACTTTCGATCGGAGTGTTGTGTCAGGTGTTTCAGGTGCAGGAGTTCAGTGTTTGAAATGACTGCCTGAAGATTGGCAGATGATGTGGTCTGTTTCAGAAAAAAAAACTTACGTTTACCGAAAGATGGATTGTCAACCACCTTTGCTTTTCAGAGAGGCCCTGAAATATCACGAGAAGACTCACTCGAAAGAGAACAAACACTTCTGCACGATGTGCGAGGCCGGGTTTCCGCGCCCCGCCGCCCTGAGGGCGCATCTCAAGGAGAAGCACCAGATCCTGCTGAAACACGCGCACAGCTACCCGTGTCCGCAGTGAGTACAGCGCTTTTCAATGACCGTAAGCACAGGAAAAGTCACAGTCGATTCAGGTGAAGTCGAGATTTCATTTGATCGAACGAGTTCCAGATCAGTGATTTTATCGTTTGATTCTTTGTGGATGAAATGTTGACTGCCAACTGCTCGTTTGTTGTTCACACTTCTTCACTGTTCATGAAATCTTTTTGAATCAAAACCGGTTCACATCGAGGAGAAATTTTTGCAGGTGTGGGAACATCTTCTCTCGCCCAGAACGTCTGAAAAGGCACATGGAATTTCGACACTCAGTGACGGCTGACTGGAAATTCAAATGCCCCGTGTGCGGCAGAGGCTGTGCGGGTAAAAAGAGTTTCAAAAGCCACATGTTACGCAAGCATTCTCTGGAAGGCACCATTGAGCAGCTGCAAAATGTTGATGTCACGCCCCTCATCAATCTCGAGAAGCCGAGAAAGAAGCGAAGTGAAGCAAAAGTGCCAAAGATGGAGATGGCGATGGTACAGGAACTGCAGCCGCATCCCGTCCAAGACCCTTCACAGCCGATGCAGCATCACCAGATTGTAACCGTGCAGCCACAACCGCAACAACAGCAACAGCAGATCCAACTGCGCGTTGACGACAGCATGTCGCAGTCTGTGACAGCCATCATTCAGCCACAGCAGGCGCACCAGAGTTTCACGCTTCAGGCCCCGCCGGATCCAGGCAGCACCATTTACTTGATCCCCTCCGCTTTGTCAGAGAAGGACCAACTGGTGCAGAATGTTGTTGGATTCCCGCAGCTGGTCATGACCCCATCCGGCACCATACAAGCCCAGCCGCTACAAAACGCTCAAATCGCACCGGCGCAACCGCAGAACCAGGCCGTAGCGACGGCAGGCATTCCCAGTCAAATCCAGAACGTCACCTTGACAGGAACGAACACTGAACTTTCAGGTCAGGTGGCAGCCCCAGTGCACACTGTTTTCATGGCAACAAACCAGACGGTTCAGAGACCCGAGGTCACTTCGACTCCGGTGAACGTGCAGCAGGTCGCCACGTCGAGTCCAGTTGTCCAGCAGCACAGCACGTTCTCAACGATCGCTCCGTACAGTGGTTTTGTCAACAGTTACGAACAGTTCTAAATTGCTTCCAACATCCTTGAAGTTTTGGTCATTTGGTGCTTCAAGGATTTCCTAAAGGGACGGAGTGACAGAACGCGTTTGCCCGACAAGGTCAGTGAGTGAGTATCACCAGACGAAGATTCTCTTCGAGTTCCCAGTTTGTTTCGTGTGCAGAATGACAATCATCGTAAAAAAGTCGCTTTGAGGTGAAGCTGGAGGAAATTTTTGTTCATTGCAAATTTTCAAGTTGAATGATTTTCTCTGCATCTTCGTTGTATGTTGTGCAAAATATATTTGCCTTCAAGTTAGTGGTGGCCTGTTTTTGTCAAACTTTGGAGGGAGTTGAGATCCCCCGGCGCCTGCTCCCTTGCGACTCGTTTCCAAGGCCTGTTTTTACCCCATTTTGCGTCCTTTCAAACTTTTCTTCCAGCAGGTCAGCCACGGACCTAAAATTCCGTGGTTGGTGTTTCCTTCCCACTGTTCTCACGCGAAGGGGGCGGTAGGAGTCAGTCGAGTTGGTCTTTCAAAGTGCCAAAACTACGGGAAAATCCTGCACCGCAGCCTGTTCCGGTTTCAAAATTCGTTCAAGGCCTGCTGACTGGTTGGAAATTCAACAAAATTGACTTTACCTTTCAAACTTTTCTTCCACCAAGTCCTTTCCGCAGACGATTCTCTTCGCACAATTCAAGCCTGTCCCACCAAAACTAGACGAGTCCTGTTGGGAAACCCTCGGATAAGTTTTGGTGTTTTCAGCCACTTGCGCTGACATTGTTTTCGCTCGTTTGTCGGGCACCTGTCCGATGTCCTCTTGACAACTTTGCCTCCCTCCCCAATGGTCTTGTCCAAAAGTTGGCGTCCCCCTCCCCCACCCAATCTTGTCTGAAAGTTGGATTTGTCATGTTTGTCCATTTTGACTCCTTGTCTGAAAAAGTTGTGCGAGATAGCTGAGTTGTCCAGTTTACTCCCCCCACCCCCCTGGGTCACCAAAAATGTTTAGACTTGCCAAAAAAGCTGTCCAAGAAAGCTAAGTTGCCCATTTCCCACTCCCCCTTGACAGTTACATAGTCATGTGGACTTGCCATGTTTGTCCATTTTGAGTCTTGTCTGAAAAAGTTGTCTGAAAAGCTGAGTTTGCACGCCCCCCGCCCTGCTGGTCATATTCAGGACACACGGTAACTTATCATTGAGTGGATTTTCTCAGTGTGTTGGATGCAGTCTGCAGGCGATCTGCGCAGCGGGCGGCTGATGTTCTACTTGAAAGTCTAGTTTTATTTCGTTTCCATCCATCGGCAAAAACCTTGAATGCTGTAAAAACTCGGAAATAACATGTGCGTCAAAAACTTGGACCTGAACAGAGCGCCAGACTTTGCATGCAAGCAAGTAAATGAAATGCTTCTGTTGTCCTGTGCAATTCCGTTGTGTCCACCGTGCTCAGAGCTCAACGCCAACTGAAGTTACTGTAACTCGAGGCTCCGTTTTCTTCGTTGCCTTCGTTCAAGTCCTTCCACGATGAAATATCCAATCATACCAACTGCCAAGGTGGCCATTAGGATGAAGATTTTGGTGTAGACACACAGATGATTGCTGTACGCGAACGAAATGATGAAACCTGTCGACTCCCACAGACGGTAGTTTGCAAACGCTGCCTCTGGGGTCCGAGGGAACACGCACCCGTACAAAGCTAGAACAAAATGTGTGAGCCTTCATACATCTCGCCAAACTTGAGTTTCCATCTTGGCAAAAAGGCACTTGTATTGTAACAGCAGTTTGACCACACAAGAAGGTGTGTTCTGCAACTGCAACACCACCACCCCACCCCACCCCCAGCAGAGCCCAAGAACGTACCATTGATTTGCGTTTGCCATACGGCGTCTGCGACGCCCCAAAACGCAGCGATGAGGAAGAAGGCGTAAAGCTGGTCGGGGTGCGGCTTCCACAGAAATAGCGCCAAGAAGCAGCCGCAGTGCACTGCCGTGCCTGGAAGTGAGTTGACCGCGTGACAATCGTGCGGCGGGTGGAGAGTTGGCGGGCGGAGAGACAAAATGCACGAACCTCATAGAAGGGCTCTTCGGATGGCCCAAATTCAGAATACCGGCAAACCTGACCTGTGACAAAGATGATTTCTCGCCCTGTGTACCGCGCTATTCTTCCCGATAAGAAGGAGAAGAGAGAGTTTGTTGCTCCGAAGCAGATCAAAACCAACCCAATCATCCAGACACCAAGACTGCAACTGACGTATGTCTGCCAAAGGAAAAGGCCTTTTTGGTATCTTTTCAAAAAGCCAGCAACTCCAAAATTTTATGTCACCAATGTGCTTTTTCAAGGCTTCTGTTGGCGTCCTGGGCCTTTGTCCCCATTGACGAAATTTTGAAACCGCTCCAGCAGCACGATGAGTGTAGAGAAGCGAAGTTTGTGTGACACGACAAACCTTGGTGAAGTCCCCAGCGAGGAATGCTTGCTCGAGTCCGCTGTACACAGTGAGGGGAATGAGGAGAATCTGAGCAGGAAATTTCAGGTGCATCACCGTTTCCACCAAAAGGTTGCACCAAGCAGGGCATCTGAATTGAAAAGGAGGACATGGCACAACATCTGTTGTTTGGTGCACACGGTGCAACCTTGGTGAAGTCTGCTGGTTGGTTTTGGACAGAGCACGCACCTCTTGCAGCACAACTGTCCTTCACGTCGTCTTGGCAGATTCTCGGCAGAATCGTATTTGTTCAGACTGTCGAGGCTTGACCCCCAGGCGCGATTGGCGATGACTGTAAAAGATAAAACACCGTTCAAACTCGAGGAGTAGTCTTGACAAAAGAAAGAAAATCGGCAGCAAATAGCCCGAAGACCCGCTCGTGTACCTCTGCTGGTGGTTGAAGACAGTTCATGCAGAGGACTTTGGCGGGAAACACCTGGGTTTTTGTCAACCAGCAGAACAACCGTCAGGATGGCTAAAATCCCACAAGCGATGAAAATTCCACACAGAGTGTAAACCTGTTTTTCGAAAAAATTATCCAATAGAGAACACGAGTGTGGACACTTCAACGGTTGGTGAGAAATTTGGTTTCTTATATTCTTTGCCTTGAAATCTTCCGGTCGATCCAGATTGGTGTTGCCCTCGACGTCTGTGTCGCTGCAGTAAAGAACACCGCATTTTGCAAGTTGCGAGTCGGGCACGTCAGAAAACCAGGTTCCGTTTTCTGGGGCCTTTTGCAGAATAAAGCTGGACATCAAACTACCCCAAACCAAAGCTGAAAAACAAATTCGCATCATTCTGAACGAAAACATTGCGCCGTTGGAATCTGCTTCCAGAGATAAACCGATCACAACCAGCGAACCGCTTGACTTCATACCTGACTGGAAAGCCATGAAAAATATCCCAAAGAACCGGTTGATCGCAGCTTCTTCCGTCAACACAGAAACTGCAGCGTAGCGTTTGCCCAGCTCTGTCAGATACGTGCACTTTGCCGCCCACAGAGGCGCGGCCGCCAGGCCCATCAGAACTGAGGCGGGGATCAGTGTGCCCCAGCGCGCGTACAGGTTGGCAATCATGTACAAAACGTAGGGCACAAAGCAAACTGCAATTGTCCTTTTGCAGCCGATGGTGCCAATGAGAAGTGACGGCAGGAAAACGCAGGAGACGATCAGACTACCGTAAACAACACTCAGACTCGTGGTGCCCAAGCCCTCTGTTCGGTTGAGACTGCTTTGCAAGTATTGCATGCTCTGCAAAAAAGAAGTCCAAAAGTTTGCAACACGTCGAACCTTGCTGGCTGGTATCATATTCTGAAGAGAGGGGCGTCACGACATCGGACGATCACCTGAAAGGCTGTGAAGTTGAGAAGGAAGGCGATACTGAGCAGCGCGACGTTTTTCATGATGTTGTATCTCTGGCCGCGCTTATGGTAATCGTCCTGGAAGGTGTCGCGTCGCACCCCGGGCGCGCGTCGTCGGGGCGCCGGGAAGTCCGTTCTGCAAAAGGACGACGCTAACACTGTCACATGGGTTTTCGAGTTGCAGACAAATGCGGTCTGCATGCACACGGAGTTCCTGAGAAGGAAACGAAAATTGTGACAGGATTTTTGTGCAGGGCCAAAGGTGAATTCGTCCTCCATTGCAACGTTTTCTCGGATGACATCCCACGGGAAAAGAACACAATGCTTGCAATGTGTTTCGGGCATGCAATCCATGCAGGACCGACGTCCACGGTTTGTTTGTCTTGGTGCTTTTGTTTGAAGAACAGAATTGGATAACAAACCTGTAGTTGAGAAGTTCGCTATCGGTGTCTGAGAAAGACTGAGGGGACACCGGCGTTTGCGGTTCAGTGTCCATGCCCAACTCGTCGACGCTGGCGTACGGATTCTCTTCGCCCTGGTCTGACATCTCGTCTCTCTGCCTCAAGAGGGTGTCCATTTCGCTTTAAAAAATTCTGTTTACAGTCAATCATTTCAGCTGCTCATGCATGCTTGTGAGAATCTGTTTTGCATCCATTCTTGCTACATTGCTGGTCCGCTTGAGGACGTCTGTTTTGTATTCAAAACAAAGGCAGTAGTGCGAAGCGACCCCATTGAAACGGATGGAGAAATACCAGATCACTGCACTAAGAAACTTGTGATGACAGGGTTTCTCGACGTGGACACTTGAGATTGCAAAAATTCGAAAAAAATTGTGTTTTCCCCTGAAAATATACCAAACAATGGACGCAACCGAGATTGGCAAACTTTGTTTCCACAAGAATTTGCAAACTTTTGAGAACCGTACAACCTACAAACCGTCAATGCCACACTTCTGTATTCTGTCCGATGCCTTGACACAGTGAACAAGCGCGTGTCACAGCCAGAGTGATGTACGACAGCTTGAAGCCGCGCTGCAGCTGTCTTGTTACCGCAGTTCTTCCGCTTTACAAAACTTCGGACGATTCGACGATTTCGTTCTTTTTCACAACGACAGTTGTTTGTGCGGGACAGTCGAGTGTTGTCAATGCAAGCACATTTCTTTCCACACACACGTCTCTTGCCTTTGTCTGGAGTGAAAACAACCTCTGGTGAAATGCGGACTGAAACTGGAAGAATTACGGTTGACGAAATGCGCTGCATTCCACCCTGATTTGGGTTTGGAGGTGCAGCAGAAGAGTCAAATCTGTTCACCACTTTGGACCAGAGCAACACAAGAAGGCTGTCGCCCAAAACACGCGCGGTCTTACGCCATTCACCCAAAAGATTTTTTGGCCATTTCAGAAAATTTTCATGTTGAGTTAGCCAACCAGCCCATGTTGAGTTACTTGGAAGGGGGGGCGGGAAACATGGCCAAAAAATGAAAAATGCTTACAATAGCCAAAAAATTCTTGGTTGAATATCATAGTGAGGAGTTATCCCCCCCCCTCTGGCAACTCAACATAGGCTAGCCAACTCAACAAGGTCAAAAAAAAAGAAAAATGCTCAAAATGGCCTTGAAATGATCCTGGCTAATTTTCAGCATGTTGAGTCACCCCCCTGCCACACACACACACATACAGACTGGTGGTGATTACAATAAGCGCGCGTCCTATCGAGGACCGCGCGCTTGAAGAAAAAATAGCTCATTGTGTGTGTACATGCAGTTTTGTTTTGTTCGATTCAGGCGCAGATGCCGCGCATTCTTTCAAATGCTGGTGTTTGCAACTTCGCGTGAAAAACCGGATCAACGAGTCTTCGTTGCACAAATCGTGCTTTCCAATCCGTGACGAAAGACAGAAAACTTCGGCCCTCAGTGGTCACGCACACGTCAAAACATGTGGCCACAAAGTAGGCCACAGCGAACTTCGACGACGAGGAATCGCAACTTTTTATGTTCAACAAACAAGGACATTTTTTTCAATAAGTTAACAAACAATGATTATTGTGACTTTTACAACACAGCTGCATGCAGACGTCAAGAGGATTGCAAACCGACGTCAATGCACAGACGTTTGGGTTTTTCGTGAACAATGCAAGCCAGCAACGAACGGACTCCGTCTTCATCGCACGTGCATTGAAATTCCTTTGGTCACGTCACATCTTGTTCAACTGGGATGACACCGTGTGTAGTTTATTTTTCGATCCAAACGAAAAAGAAACGCATGCGCACACGCACCTGCCCTCCCAGTGAGCACAAACGCACTTCCCATTTCGCACGTGAAAGTATCTACTGATCAGAATCTTCGTTGGGCTCGGATTTGAGGGCCTCAGCGCTGATGTGCATCGTGTCTCCGTCCTCTGTGTTGATCACCTGAATGCTGCCATCCGGACTTTGCGCCAAAGACACGGACACTTGAAGAGGTTCGGTGCCGTCTCCGTGCTGCAACTGAACACAATTCGCTTTCATGTCACAAGTACAGGGAAAAGTGAGATGTTTTTTGTGTCTTGTCATTCATTCATTCGTTCATTCTCGTTCTCATCTTTATGGAGGTATTGCGAATGTATTCGAAAAGCCAAGCTTACCCCTGCTATGACTTGCGTGGCGTCTGCCTGGAGAATTTGTATTTGGTGCGCCTGCTGCAGCTGTGCCACTTGTTCCGGTGTCGCCTGGATAACTTGAATTTGTCCACCATTTGACTGCAGCAAGGCCTCGGCAGCCGTACTGTGCATCACTTCAGCTGCCGACAGGTCAACGCCATCCTGCAACGAAACGCACGTGTTCAAACCTGCGTCTGCAGAGGCGCGTGGGACGCAAAAATATGAACAGGGTGCTCCCGATAGCAATATGATTCAACCGATCAGCCCCCAAGATTCGTCCGGTTGGTCAAAGACAAACACAGAGACCACCGACCTGTTGGATGTGCAGCTCGCCCTCAGTCAAGTCGTCCGGTTGAATCAAGTCCACGTGACTCTGACCAAGAGTTTCGCTGGAATGAACGTATTCGGGCTGAGATCGCCCTCTGAAGGACTTCACCGTCAACGGAAGTCCTTTGGTCCGTCGTCTGTGTGCTGTTCTGCACTTCGAGTCAATGTTCAGTTTTATCCGAGACCATTCTTGTTCCGAAACGCTGAATCTGCTAATCAGGTGACCTGCAAAATAAGTGGGTAACACCAGCGTTCACAGTTCGGAAACTGCATGGTGAATCGTTTGCTTCTTCAGGACAACGCGTGAAAGAGAACAGGAACTCACATCTGATGCCGTAGATCATCAGCGGGTCTAACTGCTTTTTGCTGTGCTTTCCGAGTCCGGAGAGATTCGATGATGCTTGAGTTTCGCGGTCGAACAAGTAATCCAGCAACGTGAGCGCCATCTTTTCAGGTGTTCGACAGTTTGAATGGATGTGCAGCAAATCACTACAAACAATCAACGTTTTGGATTGTTCAGGATTGTGTACGCAGCTGTTGATTGCTGAACTTGACAGCCATTCTCAAAGACAAAACACCCACGCCGGTATAGAAAGATAAAAACCCTAGTTCTCAAGACAAACAAAGATTGCTCACCTTGGTGTGATTGGAACACGAACTCTCATCTCAGGATTTCCCTCATCACCAAGCCAAACGCCAAGAGGGAAATCCTCTGAAAGAGAGAAAATCCTTGATGCACAAGGTCCCGCAGCGGGGTTTTGGGGGATGATTGATTTGGAGGGGGTTTGCATCGCGGTACTGAGTACTCACCTTCCGTGTTGAGGGTGATCAGTTGAACGTTGGGACCAAGGTTCTGAATAGATTGACCAATTCCATCGACGCTGGAGTTACTGTCCATATCGCATGCACCTGCAAAATAGGAACGTGTACTTTCTTCTTTCATAAATCTGTAAATTCCAAGTGTCAATACACACTGTGAAAATAAACGCAGGAGACATACCGTCAAATTCAGCTTGATCTCTTGCCTGAGGTAGCCCGACAATCACAGCGCCACTTTTCTTGTTCGTTGGGGTTCTGCCGACAAAAAAACAAAACAAACTGTTTTCTTCTCCCTGGGTCAGCAACATAAAATGGCCGCGCCGCATTGCACTGAAGTTTTGAAGGTTTTCAGCTCAGTTGCACTGCTTACCCTTTCGCCTGCGACAGCAACACGTTTCCACTTGCCTTCACCTGCGCAGACAATTGGTCAACCTTCTCTTCCAGTTGCTTATTGCGAGTCGTGAGATTGTCCAGCTTGTTTTCGATACTATCCAGTCTCAAGCAAATCGCTTTGTTGATGTTGAACAGTATTTGCTGCAACAGAAAAGACGAACTTTCAATCAAACCTGTTTTGCAGAACAATAGGGACTTTAAACACGACGTTTGAAATTGAAAACATCAACGTCAACGTCAATTTTTTTTTTTTGCATACTTTGATTTTTCCACATTTTAGAAGTGCTTCTGCCTTTGCAAAACATTTTTGAACAAAATTGACCAAAAACCCAAGGTTTCTTGTTTTAAATTTTCTG
>JAAUXT010136942.1_pt1 | contig 17552 bp, 9 predicted proteins | sample 7278171 | NCBI WGS metagenome assembly JAAUXT01 (sample SAMN14350112, study PRJNA611818) | marine sediment metagenome | isolation source: surface marine sediment (1.8m) | place: French Polynesia: Moorea | collected 2018-08
CTTTCGTGACGGCCATGTTGGTAAGATCCAGCAACAAGAATGCTACGCATAAAAAGCGTGTGGTCACACAAACGTTCGTTGTTCATAAATGCCTGCCTGATCCTTGTGAGAAGCAAGATATTACCATTTGGAAAATGATCAGTGAGCATCACTGATCATTTAAAAAAAAAAAAAAATTTTGAAAACGGGTCTTGGAGGGGGGGGGGGGGGTGGTGGACCCACTTTGGGAAAAATGGCCAGAAATGATTAGTGATGTTCACTGACCATTTTTTTCAAAAGCGGGTCCAACCCACCCCCCTGGTAAGACCAGCTTTACACATACAGATGGACGGACGGACATACAGACTGATGGTGATTACATTAAGCTTGTGGTACACGGTCCTCCGGGCGACCACACGCTTAAAAAAATTGTGAAATGAACCCATTTCAAAAACTTGTTTCACGACGCGCGTCCTCGTACGACGAGAGAAATCCACACGAAAACGAAAGCTGCCTTTCAGCACCAAGCAGCTGGCAGTCTTTGCACAGTTGTCCATTTTGAGTTTGCGCCGTCAAACTGCTCAATCAAATCACACAAGTTCGTCAATTTCAAGTGCATTGATCTTTTGCTGCAAACACAATGACCATTGACACTCAGTCGGTCCAATTGTTCGAAGGCATTAGTGTTTCAATATTCAGTGGACACTCGAACGACGCCTTTCTTGAGCAATTTGGACCAAAACGCCACAAAGAAACTGATTGAACAGAACTCAATATTTCCACGAGGGTCGGAAGGACGACGTGGCATCAGAAGCACCCTCCATCAATAAAAGTGCTTTTCTAGCTGTAATCACCACCATTTCTGCGTGCTTTGGCAACACACTGCCTTCACGGAGCTCAATGCGACAAAACATGCAAAAAATTGCAGACGGGAGATTGCAACAAATGATGCCACAATTGAACGCAGGCTTCATCTGATTTCAATAGAACCCGTGTTCGTGGGAGGGGAATCAGAAGTCTCATTCATCGCGTCTTGCCTTGACACAATGTGGCGTCTTCCTGATTCAACTCCACCTGACCCAAAGCATCGACACCAAACAAGGGACGCATGCGAGCGTGCATTGCCAGTCGTCTATTCCATTCAATTGACTGCATTCGATTCAAGGACATACACTCGAAAAGGAAAAGAGACAGGCGACCAACAGCGGGCATGTCATCGACATCCACAAAAGTATACGACCTAATATATGGTGAACTACACACGAAAAGCCTTCTGTCAGCCAAACTGACGGACGTTCTGTAGACTCTGTGAAACACCCGCTTTCATGGTGAAAAGAGACCTTGCCAGGCAAAAGTCGAATGCTATCTTTCAAGATACAAGGCTATTATCATCTTCAAATTACGTCCCATTTGCATGGAAATGCAAAAAGTTTTGCCTTACGCCTCACAAAGGCCATCCTGAATGGTGCCCTATCTGTGTTGCCCCACATGACCTTCAAAATTCAGGTAAGATGTTTTGCCTCTGAGGAACATACAAACGGCGTTGATTTACAGCAGGAGATGCGTCATTGCATAAAATGAGCATCTTTTTCTTCACAACAAAATGCCACACAATGACTTCTGCCCACGTGAAGGCTACACATCCACCAAGAATCCTTGTTTGCAGCGAAAGTCGTTTCGCCCGCCGAAATCTTCAACAGAAAGAAAGATCATGCGACGGGTGCAGGAGAGAGGTGGAGGATCAAGAAAATAACCCCAAAATTGAATTTCCGTTTCCGGAGATCTCTCAATTCTTGGAGCTCCAGGCGAGGAAACGAGAAGACTCGCGAATCCACAGTTATCCACCACAAGCTCATATGCTCACTTCCAGTGCGCCCACTGAAAAAAACAGTCGGACACGCAGTTAGCGACTTCGCCCCCGCCGGTCCACCACGGGAATGCATCCAATTCTGGACAGAAAACACATAACTTCGGTTCTTGAATAAAATATGAGTTTGCACAACCCCTGAGCCGTACGTGGAAACATTGTGAGCAAAGACGCTGGCCTGGAATCAGTTATTTCACTCGGAAATTTGAACCACCCAGGTGTGTCGGGGACCAGTGTACAGAGCCAGTTTGATGTGTGTCGCGCATGTTTGCCATGCATGTACAGCACAAAGGAGCTCCACACAATCTGTCACCCAGCCCACCGTGGTTCACACAGACAAGATGCTGAAAGTACTGTGATTTATGCTTTGTCTGGGGTGTCAGTCACTCTAGCCATACATTATTGCCCTGATTTCAAGTCAGCTGTCGCCAGGCCTGATTTGCCAAGTTTGCAAAAGTTCCTAACAAAATGTTTTACTGTTTGCCCACTTCCTGTGTGTTATACGTGCAACAATCCAAATGACCAAAAAGAACAGGAGATTCTCTCACATCTCCAACAGCCAAACAGACGCGGGTTCCATTCACACAAAAAATCTGAAGCACCGTGAATTGTGACTGCACGTTCGATGTCAGATTTCTATTTTGCACGGACGATCTAGATCTACGGACTGTGAAAATGCCCTGAAGACACAAGACCACGCAATGAACACAAGAATGTTCCCCCAAGAAGCCCAAATCAAGCACTGCTACTTTTCACCGGAAGCACGTCGTAAAACTGGTGGGTCCCAACACACGCTAGGATCTGTAATCGACCTGCAAAGATACTTTCAGCTGCGTGATGCCACCGTGAGAGCGCCAACGCACGCACCACGCAGTCAGAGTCAGCAAACGTCAAAAATGGCCAGTTCATTTCAAACGGTTAAATCCAGAGAGTTTGCTTGTCAGATACTTACGGACTTTGACAGCCTTCGCATTCAGATTCTCGACTTTGACGGCGATCGCGAGTACTCTATTCCTCACTCGCTGGGTCCTGTAGATCACTTCTTGACATTCTTGAGTGAGCTCGCCGAACAGTTCATCAGCGTGTTGAACCAACGACCCGAGCTGAAGAAGCACTCCAACCAAGGTGCCGTTAGACACAACATCAAAATCACACTGACTGTCGCCCCCAACTTTCCTCCGAGTCAAATGTACGGGCTGGACGGCCCTCTTTACAAGGGGCATCGTTTGTGTTTTGTTCACATACTTTCCTGAAGTTATTCCAGCAAAAATCACCCGAAAGACTTCCTCCTTCGCCTCTGTCCGTTTGAACAGTTCGCCATTTTTCCTGAGTTTGCTGGTTTGAGGGGAGTGAGAGGAACAGAAAGACGCGATTGGCTCAAATTTCAGCACCAGAGGAAGCAAACAGAACAGCCACGAAATGAAAACTTTTCTTGTGCCGATCAGCGCAGCGTCGCCATCTTGTGTTTTTCACGACGCGTGAAGCGGAAGCGACGGGGACCCGCAGCTGCGGGAACCAGTGCAAGAGCTTCTGATCTTGAGATTGTAGATTTGAAAATTGCAATTTTTTGGCACTTGAAAGCTAAATCGGGGGGCATTTTAAGGTAGGAGTCTTCTCGTTAGTGCTGTACATCTAAAAACGTAAATATTGTCTCTCTTTTTGTTCGGCTGATGAGGTGAAAGCTCCGCAAATATGTAGCGTGATCAGAATGCTTGGCAGACATCTTTGTCTCATTTGAATCAAAAGAGGCGTGAATTGTGTCTTCGCAAAGGAGAGATTCTGTAGCAACGCAGGCTATGTCCGTGTAGTCTATGACGTCCCAAAGACGTAGTAGTGTGCTGCACCCAATTTCACAACTGCACACGTTTGCCCGACTGCAGATTCTTTTGTAGATCGAATCTACGAGATCAATCATCCTGATCAGATTTGCCCCTCACAGCAAACAATTTTGCTTTCAGGCAACACAGGTTCTGAGTGAGAGACCGTCAAAATGGCCCGCGAAGGTGTCAACGCCAACCAAGTTTTCGCCACCGGTTTTCCCAATGGGGTGAGTTTTGATAATTTTATCTCCGGGCAGTCTCTCCCAGAGAAGCCAAAACCTGTTCTAAGTTTGGGTCAGCCTCGGGTGTGAAGGGCAACTCTCAACTCCAACAGGTTCACACAGATGTTTGTTACTGGTGTCAGCTCCTCCCCAGATCCGCTGCGACTTCGTGTGCGCATCTGATTTGTCACAATGGAGAATCCTGTTTGGAAAACACTTCTGATCGCTTTTCAGATAACGGAATCTGACCTGTACCTCTTCTTCGGTTCGTATGGTGAAGTGACAACAGTGAAACTCTTGCACGACAAAAGGAAGCAAATTTTGTAAGTTATCACGCGCTCGTAGCTGCCAGTGAAAAGAAATGTGCGGTTTCATGACTTCAGTGTTGCAAGTGATTCACTGGAGTGTCAACACAACCATTCTTCCTTGCAGAATTGGAGCCTTCATCACATTCAGAGATTGCCGCTGTGCAAATCTGGTGCTGGAAGAACAGGTCAGTTGCTGACTTTTGATGACCTGCAAGAAAAAGAAGAACGACATCGTGCATCATGCCGTCACCAAGAGAATGATATTATTCCTGTCAATTTCAGCAACGGAGGGAAATATTTTTCCACAACCAGAAAATCTTCGTGCGAGAAGCGTATGCAGATGTGAGTGTTCATTGAAATTGTTGTTGAAAGAAAGTGCCCAGCTTCGTGTTCCAAATCGCTCATTCTGAGTTGCGTGCAACAAGAAAAAAACACATTTCAACATATCTGGGTTGTTTTATCAGAAACAGGGCAAAAGTGGTGGCGGCGGCCGAGACTACCAGCGACAGACAAGTGGCCCAGCCCAGCCACAGGCAGGCGAGCGCCGTGGCTTTGGGACGGAGAGAGACGATCGTCAACAGACTTACCGGAGCAGTAGCACCTACGACCGCGGCTATGCGAGCGGAACGGACACAAACAGAACTTCATACGGACAGCAGCAGTCTGCCTATGCACCGGCGACCTCTCCAGCGACTGGATACAGCAGCACGGGCTTGGCAGCAACGCCTGGTGAGCACAATCTTTGTGTGTGTCTGTTGAATTGTGTTTGCAGAATTGTTCATACGGTCTGTGGTGGTTGCCATGTTTTTCGAAATCGTTGATATGCGTGTAACTTTTCAAACATCGCAGCAGCAGTCTAGAGATTCACGGATTTCTTGTGCTCTCTTTCCGTCTTGTGGAAGCCTGGTTTACCAGAGGAAAAATGTTTTTGAATAGGATACAGTGTCGACAGACGGAAAACAGCACCAACTGAATCTAGCATACCTGGTAAAGAAATATTGCAGCAAACGCCTCAATTAAGTTCTGTTGCTTTGACGTTTCCCTGAGTATTCTCCCAGTCTAATTATCCAATTTGGAACAAACACGTATGTTCCTCGTGACAACAAATTATTCACGCAACTGGTGGCTGTCTGCAACTGTTGAAAGCTAATTCACTTCGGGTGGTGGGGATAGCAACCTCATGCTTCCAAGCAGATGCTCCATATGAGGCCAACTGACTGCAATTGGAACGGACAGGATCCCTGTAACCATAGAGAGAGCACAATTTTACGAAGGGGTGCGCACTTTCACGTTAACGCCTCTGACGTTCGCTTTTAGAATGTAAGATTTGACAAGTGAAAAATCAAAAAAGAACAAAATCCCACCAGTCTCGCATGACATGCAGCTGTAATTTGTTGTGGCAAGTTTGGAAAATTTTCTTTTGTTTCAAAAAGTACCCCCTGCAATGGTGTGTGGGTTGTGCAGGCAATAGTTTGCAACCATTTTGAGAAATACTGACAGGTTGATTCATCAGATTGTTTTGTTGGTTATTGGAGGAATACCATTCATTCCAAAGATTCAGGGATTTGGCATTTGGAGTCAGAAAGTGCGAACGTGATCTTCTACAGGTTACAGCGTGGACAGGAGAGCCGGAGACAGTTACGCCACCAGAAGAGACGACGGCTTCAGTCAGGGCTACAGCAGCAGCGCCTCGTCCCGCGCGCCCAGCTACGCGGACAGTAGTTACACGAGGGCGCCTCAAACTGGCTTCGACAGACAGGACAGCGCAGCGCTGGACAACAGCCGTCAATATGACGACAGAAACAGGTGCAGTTCCCCATTGCGCAAGCAGGCTCCACAGGGTTGTTCGTGTCTTATTTCAGAGTAAAAGCAGACCCTCGGAATGTGTGCCGGTATTCTTCCATCAGGTCAGGGTACGCTGACGACTACAACCGCAGTGTGGGCGGCGAGTCGACACGTTTGCAGCAGAGCGGCGGGTTGACGAGCTGGGGCGACATCATGGACCGCGAGGACAGGTTCACCGAGAGACGCACAGCCGACAGGTGAGCGGGAAATACTGGTGTTTACCGACGCTCACCTTGTTTAGAGGATGCACAGTTTTGAGAACATTGGATTTGCTCCGGTTTCGGTCCAACCTGAAAAGCCCGAAATGAAGTGATGGCGCAGGATCCTGTGAGCACCAGGTACATTTGAATTTCCAGATCGTTCGAACGCCGCGAGTCGAGCATGAACCCGGATCCGTACAGCCGTGACGCCGGTGTGGCGGTGCGGCGCGACGACTTCCACGACACGTACAGTCGCGACAGTCGCCCGTACGAGCGTCCCAGCGCCGCGCCCGTCTACGACGGCAACCGATCGGGTGGCGCCCCCAGCGCTTACGACAACTACACGACAGCTGACGGCTACAGAGCCGAGAGACAGGCTCCGGCGCCGACGCCCAGTAGCTACACGGAGCCCCCGAGGTGAGCAGCCGTGCACTGCCTTTCTTCTGGTTGAGGTGGACGCTGGTTGTGTTGACGTTGCGTGTTGACGTTTGGTTCCCTCTTGTGCAAGGTACACTCATGAGCCTCCGGTGGACCGCTATAGGGACCCTGGGATGGACCGTCCGGTGACTTACGTCCGTGAGCCGCAGATGCCGCCGGCGCACGGTTACGGGCGCGAGCCGGAGCGCTACGATGATCGGGACACCAGGTGGGACATGTTAAAGTATTTGCTGAGCCATTTGGGTGTTTGGGGGCGTGGGTGAAGCAAAAATAAGAGGAACAACGCTCTGAAGAAACTGGACTGAAAATCGCGTGTAATGTATTTGTATTTGCGTCTGATAATTCGCCCGTTCGGAAATTTCTTGGTCAACCGTAAGATTTGCTGTGTACTTTCAACAATCTCTTGGAATACTGAGGGCTGGTGGAGCCAAGCCGCGTCCGAAGTCATTTCTCAAATCACGATGATCTCCCGAAAATCTCACCGCACGTTTTCTCTTTGCCAGGAAACGTGGATCTGAGTGGGTGGGCGGGTTTGAGGAGTCTCCTAGGAAGCAACTGGCCGTGCCGGATCCGAACGACAGGCCGACAGTTTACTCGGCGCGCGATCAGGGCAGCCCCTTCATGCACACAGTGAACAGATATGAGCCGCGGCCTGAGGCCCCCAACACGTTCGTCGGGAATGAACCCATGTCACGAGGCGGTAAGAGAAGGAGCAAGATTGTTTTTTGTTGTGCTGTGATAGGTTTTTGGTGAATGAGTTCGTATTCTTCCAATTGTGCTCACAAACGACGATGTCGAAGTCTGTCCGGACGAATGGTCTTCGCTGCTTGACTCAAAATCGCTTGTTGCGCGCAGGTCCAGAGACCACCTCGACTCCGCGAAACTCGAGGTTTGAACCGAGCGAACCTCGAGGACAGGGACGCAGCGCCTTCGACAGACACGACCCAAAGAGGTATGTTTTCCGCACGGTTGATTCTTTGCCAATTTCTCTCGACATTTCGGGCAACTGATGCTGTGCTGATTCGAGACGAGCAGCTCAAAGCGAGAGAGAGATGAGATAGTGAGTAAATCGCTGAGCACTGGTTGACCATCGAGGTTTATTTTCAGCAGTTGCATTTGCCTTGTGGAGATCCGACAGACACTGCTTCACATGATGCTTTGATTTATGCTGTGATTTCTGACTCAATGAACGTGCAGAGATGTCGAAACTGTATCTGCGGAAGAAAATCTTGCGAATTGCCACTGAGAGCAAGCTGTACTGCTGGGCAATTTTGACAAGTCCCTGTTCGTAAACGCTCCATTCCTTCCGTTCCCATGGAACAGAAATACCAAGCAACATGTCATTCAGACAGGATTGCAGTCCCGAAATGTTCTCCGTTCAGAAATATTCACAACTGCGATGGAGATTTCTTCTCTGGTTTGCAGCTGTTGAGAAGCCTTGTCTCAAGGAACTGATTGGACTTTTGTGGCTTTGACAAACATCCTTGTGTAAATTGCCACTGGCAACGGGTGGAGGATTGTACAGGAATATTTGACCACAAACTAACTTGACCTCAAACTGCGTTGGAAAGATTTTTGCCACGCACAGCTCTCGACACTCACAGCCCTTCGCTGCTGCACTTTGTGGCCATCAGCAGTGGTGGGCTGCAGTGTCCCAGACGAAAAGGGTTTTCCTTCCCGACAGGGTTTGGTCGACGCTCGTTGAGCACTGCATAATAGCGTCCCTGAATAGAGCTGCCGTTGAGCTCAAAAGCACCGACGGAGTGTTGGTTGGGCCAAAATATGAGATGTTTGCTAACTTGAGATTTTTCTTTCGTCATCGACTGCTGCTCCCACGGAGCATTTGACCCGTGCACAACCCACACGGTACCAGGCTCATCGCTACACGAGACAAGCTGCTCCTGCCTGTTTTACGCGTGGACTATTGGTACATGTGATGTTTCCAGTGGATTTGTTGGAGGCCCAGATAGAAAATCTTCAGGAAGAGGGCGTTTGGCAAGAAGAGGAGGGGCCTTTGCTGGCCCCAATGCTAGACAACCCGTCAATCAGGTAATGGTATCGCGGAGTTGAAGGCTCTGCTGGAAAACGTCACGCTCAATGACCGGTGGTGAACATAACCACCTTTCTTCACGTTCGCGAACTATTAGACGCGGGGAGGGGGTCGAAGAATTCACATGCGGGGAGGGGGTTGAGCGGGACAAAAAGTATGAATCTGGGGAAGTGATGGACAATGAGAAGTCCGCAGAAAGGTCTTTTGAGCAGTCTGCAAAGAGGGTCAGAGAAATATACTCGAGAGTGGTACACGGCTCAGCAGGTGAAAAGTCAAAAGTTAAACTTGAAAATGTGTTTGCTGTACAACTTCCACAAGTTCTAACTCACACCAGCGATTCGACTGTCATGAAAAAGGGTCCCACAACCTCGTTCAAAGGTTCTCACGCATGCAAGACACATTTGTCTCGTACCACATAAGCGAATTCCCAACACAAGAAGTCATTATTCTGGCTCAAACGTTCGGGAGCCTGGTTGTTACAGCAGAAAGGCGAAGTTGTGACTGAGCAGGTGGATGATGCTCGAGCACTTGTGGTGAGATGTGCTGAGAGACATGGATTTGGAAAAGAACACGGGATCGGAATCTGGGTGTGGATTTGTGCTCCAAAGGACACAACGGTCGATTCCAACATCAAAGCTTTGATTGTTCGATTCACCGGTGAAAGTGGAGGTGGTGAGAATGAACAGTTCGGCAGCGCAACTGGGATGCGCCGAGAGTTTGATCTACAGGACCAGCTGGACAGCGACGTGTCCCAAAGTGCTTGCAGCCCAGAGTTGAAAGACGCCAGTGAAGCCTTGCAGTTCAACCTGGACCAAACACAACGGCAGCAGAAACTTGGCTTGTGACAAATTGGTAGAACTCTTTTGTCTGTTCAATGAGAGGTGGTGGTCCAAAACGAACATTCTCTCACTCAAACAAAGCCGCTGTGCTTGCCAGAGGAATCAAAAGGACCAGTCAGTGAATGTTCATTGTCTCCTTTCTCGTGGAAAAAGACTGTCTTGGAAACCATTGTTTACGAGAATTGGCTGTTCTGGCCGGTCAAAGGACCTCGAAGTGCTCCTCACATTTGTTCGTCCTGCTGTGTTGTGTGGTAGAGACAATTCCTGCTTCACCCTGTGTCTGTCTCCTGTCTTGCTTTTCTCAGGTCCAGATAGTTACTGAGCCTAAAACTCGTTTCCACGTGCGGACGCACAGTCGTACCGAGTACTCGAGAGTATATTTCTTGTTGGATCGAGCAAAACCCCGACCCAATGACTTGCTCAGACCGCAACGAACTTCTGCATAAAAAATTCCACATCTGGGCAAATTTTTGCTTTGCTTGATTTGGGGTACTTTGGGGGAAAGAAGCGCAATTCTTTTGCTGCAGAATGCACATTTTCAAGTTCAGAGCCAGTTGCACATTGAAGGGAAGATTTTGAAATGAGCGGATCGCAAAAGCGAAAAATCGGGCAGCTTTTGTAAAGCCGTGATCTTGTCTATGTGTCAAAAAGAAATAACCGTCGCAGAACGCGAGAAGTTCCAGACAGTCGCTGAAATTTGTGGTGGATCGTGCGTTCGTTCTCGTGGCACGTGCTGGTGTTTGATCCCGGTGCGGCCACTTTTCGGATTGGCATTGTGTTGGAGGAAAGAAATTCACGCCAGTCACTCGGACGTGGGCGGGGCGAGAGAACCAAGATTGCAACGATTGAAAACAATGCAATCGAACAGGAAAAAAAAAATAAAACAACTGAGGTTGCCCCCTGGAGGCGCAACCGACTCCATTGCTTTGCCAAGTTTGTCACGTGTTGGTGCACGAAAGAACTGCTATTCTGCATCAGAACTTCTAGATACGATCCACAGAAGTATTTCTGCAGGAAAAAACAGTCTTGAATATGAAACGTGCTGTCCAGACAAAGGATGACTGAGCTTTGAAGGAAAAGAGAAGTTCGCTCGTGAGGTAGGAAGGATAGGCAACTTCTCCGAGGGAACAGGCATGAAGCATGTTTGCGTGTTGTAGGGTCGTCTCCAGGGAGAGCCGAGGCCTTCCGACAGACGTGGCTGGGTGGGCGGCGGAGCCTCGGACTCTGACTCGCACAGAATGATGAACAACTTGAGTCCGCAGCACGGTAGGTGTGGTCGAGTGAAAAATAAAGACTATTTTCTCAAGTGGTGTTTGTGTGTGGAACGGTGGTGTGAACTGTTGTCGTTCCCTTCAGGAATGAACCAGGGCATGGGAGCGGACGGTTTCCACGGAGGAATGATGCAGCCGCAGGGCATGATGGGAGCGGCGCCGCAGGTGCAGCAGCAGGCCATGATGCAGCAGCAGCAGATGGAACTGATGAAGCGGCAGCAGCAACAACAGGCCATGATGCAGCAGAGAGGAGGCAACATGCAGCAACAGGTATTGGGACCAACGGCTTGGCGTGGAAATGCAGAGAACTGACTGCGTACTCTGTGGAGGCCGGACATTTTCGCGTTTGATCCGTCGACGTATGTGTTGTGGAGAGCTACAGCACATTGACGTGCGTGACATTTTTTCAGGGCCCGGGCATGCAAGGAATCATGTCGACGCTGGCGAATCTGCTGCAGAATATTTCTTCGAGAGGACCGAGAGCACGCGATGTGAGTTGAGCAGTCGGTTTTGTTTATCAAAACAAAAGAACGATTCTGCGGCGGTGTCACTGTGTGAGGCACGAGGTACAGAAGTTTTGTGCTCGCAGGCGCAGCAGCAGCAGATGGCGATGATGCAGCGCCTGACTCCGCTCGAGCGCGACGTGGTCGCCGAGGTGCGGCGCGCGCTCAAGGTGCAGGAGGCGGGCCTCTTCGCCTCGGCCATCATGATGATGCGCAACATGACCGACGACGTGAGTAGCGCCATCTAGTTTGCTCACACAGCAATATCTCGTTGGTTGGATGGTCAGAAACTTGACCATCCTCCTTGTTTGTTGCAGGTGATCAAGTTCTTCGTGCAGATCCCGCAGGGCATCCTCATGAAGATCCTGCGCGGCGCGACGCCCGAGATCATCCAGGCGGAGCTGGCCGAAGTGCGCAACACCAAGTCGTACGATAACAGAGACGAAGCAAGGTAGGTTCACCGAAGAGGCCAGTGTGTGAAGGACACTGCTTTTTGTGAAGCCGCCAAGAAAGAGACCGAATCAATGCCTCTTTTTCTGTCGTTCTTTTCGGAAGGGTGTTGTGCAAAACTCAGATTTTGGTGCACTCGTTTCAGATTCCACGTTCTGCGGAAGTTGTGCATCGTCGTGTTCAAGGTGTCTCAGGAGCAGATGCGCCCACCGCCGCCGCCGGGCGTCGTGCGCAGTTTGATGGGACCGCGCGACATGTACCGCCGCAAAGTGATGCTCGCCAGACGCACCGTCAACAAGAGGTACGGGCCGCCACCGCTGTTGTGTGGGAACCGTCTCTTCAAGTCTGACAGTCTTTGGAGTCATTGTTTCTTCGTGTGCCTTCGATAGCTCTGTGAAATTCTGACAAATTTTGCACCAGGTTTGAATGGCACGGAATCTGAAATTTCCCTTGTGTACTTTGCAGTGACAAAGCCGGCGACAAGAAAGCGGGCGAGAAGAAAGTTGAAAAGAAAGCTGAGGACGACAGCAAAAAGGAAAAGAAGGACGAAAAGGGCGACGAAAGTGAGAAAACAACCGAAAAGAAAGGAGAGGACAAGGAGAAGAAGGAAGTGAAACCCCTCGGTCGCGGCGGGTTCAAACGCGGATTTGGGCGCGGGTTCGGCGCGCGCGGCCGTGGCGCCGGGCTGCGAGGTCGCGGCTTCGCAATGAGGGGGCGCGGAGGATTCGTGCAGACGGGGGGTCGCGGGGGCGCGAGGAGAGGCCGGGCTGGAGCCGCCGAGCGTGGAAAACCGAATGGTGAGGTGAAGAAACCAGAAGAACAGGCCAAGGCGACGCCTGTCGTCGCGAAGAAGACCGAGGCTCCAGCGAAGAAAGCCGAGACTCCGGTGGCGAAGAAACCCGCTGCGAAGCCAGTTGTGAAGAAGCCCGTGGCGACAACGCCGACAGTGAAGAAGGCAGTCGTGGCGAAGAAAACTACACCTGTCGCTGTCAAGAAAACAACACCAGCAAAGGTCGCAGCAACCAAAGCGACACCAGCGAAACCCGCTGTCAAAGCGACACCAGTAAAAATGGCTGCAAAATCTGCGGTGAAGAAGTGAAGAGACCACTGTGTGTCCATCTGTACAAAACTCTCACCAGTTTGTCAGTCGACAGACTCTACACATGGTCTAGCGAGCCCATGGTCTCACATGTTGTGCGCCAAGTTTCTGAAACGGATCGTGGCTGGCTGTAGATTTATTGTGGTAGTCGAGGTTTTATGCTTGTTGTAGTTTTCCTTCTCGATGCGTGTGACGAGTTTCGGTTGTATCCAGCAGCCGATTCGGTCGTCCGACTGGAAAATGTACGTCATGGAACCAGTTTTGTAAAATGACTTTGGAATGTGCTTCGGTGTAAATGGTCGTCAATGTGCCAGCGTACTTCGTCAGATGTTCAATGCACACTGAATTTCAATGAAAGACAACCAGTTTTGATCGCCAACATTCATCGTGGCGCCGGTGTTCACCTTTCACCTTCGTTTGTCACTCATTCTTGTGAGCAATTTCTTCATTTGCTTTTATTTTCAGTCATCAATGCTTGTACGTGAAGATCTGGATATTATGAAACACAGCGTTGAGGAACAGTCATCACACTTTGTAATTGACGTATTGAGTTGAAACGGTGGAGATGCTCAACAGAAAGCAGCTGTGCATGTGTTTGTTGTGGCACTGTGTGCTGTACAGAATAAAACAGCAACTTATGAATCGGATGGTCGTGTTTACTTTGTGTCTCGGTCAAAGCTTTTGGTGCCTGTTCACAAGGGAATATTGAACAACACTGAAGCGATCGCGAGACTTGCAGCAAAAGGGCATCCAGCTGCTTGTGGGAACAAAAATTGCACCTGAGGTGCCCTGTTCTCTGGTGAACAAGTTTTTGGGTGCTAGACCAGGCGCAGACTTGCGTCGGAGGAAAGAAAACGCCACACATGCACCTCTGTGTGGATGGCGTTTTGCATTTGGATGGTCCTGATTTGTCGGTGAGAACAATTTTCTGAATCGGGTGAACATCATGAGAGAAGATTTATTTTTTCTCGAGACGTGCCAAAATTGCACTGGCTAGCTGACTCGCACAAAACGCGCTTCAGCACGTCATGTTCTTGTTTCGTGATGATACGCTGTCGCCATTATAAGGCAGACAATTCAGTCTGCAAATTCTCGGCGGGGTTCGTGCCAAAGAAAAGCATCAAATGCCTGTCACCCGAGTAAATGCGGTGGTAATTGGATAAAAGCCGTGCTATTTTCTCATTGGTTTGCCAAGGACGAAGTGATTGGTATTTTACTTTTGTTCACTGCTGAACCTGCAAGTTTATGGATTTGTATTGGCGGAATTAATTTACACTGTTTCAATTGCTGGTAGCAGCGGGTACAGCCGCCGGCATGCTCAAGGCGCGCATGCGGAGGCATCGACAGCTTCAAGTCCTTGTTTCAGGTGGAAGAGCTTCATTTCACAAGACTTGTCGAAGTCGCTGACTTACTCGTCTAAGCTGCGTTAACAGGTCCTTGAAGACGATGTGCACAAGGACACTCAATGCTCGATAAGCGCATTCACTTCCACAGGATACACGGTGATTAAAATGTGTTTACTCAGCGATGTTGATTTGTTTAGTTGCTACAGAGATGAACATTGTGGTTGTACGAGGCCAACGAGATCAATATCTGTGGCTGCAAGACGAAAAGCGCTTGGGAAGAATACAGGGGTTGGTCGTGCTGCAGCTCTGTATGGGTGTGTCGCATAGGCTCCAAACATCACAGGTAACGATGCCAACTAATGGAAGCCACCGCTGTGTGTGCTTTCGTTGTCACCTTTCACATTTCGCAGTGATAAATACCAATAACAAACACTTCCAAACGCGAGCACGAATATTTCGCAGAAGAGGCTTTCGAGCAATGCGAGAGTTGGACTCAATGAGAGCTGATCTGCAGAGACATGATGGCGGGAGGTTGTTGTTTCGGGTCGCCCTCTGACATCGCGCCTATGGACGTGGGAGAGATGGAAAGCAGCGAAATTTACGAGGACGGGGACATTTGCGACCACGAAGTGGACGTCTACAGAGAAAAAGTCGAGAAGCGCATCACAGACACTGAATCAATTTGCAGTGAATTCAAAGTTGCGGCCACGATGAATTATCACAACAAGCTGGAGGTGCTCTGCGAATCAACGCTCAATCAGTTGGAGCTACATTCAGACAAGTTGCTGGGAATGAACGGGAGGACTTTGCTGCATATCGCTCTGGGATTGAAGAACATCGAATCTGCGAAGGTTCTGATCAAACATGGAAGCAAAGAACTGGTCTTGGCTCAGCTGAGCGGACGGGACTACGGAGGAATGACCGCGCTACACCTCGCCATTGTCAACGGTGAAACTGAAATCATCGAAAGTTTGCTGCAAAAAATTGAAGATGAACGTGAAAAAGTTGCGTTCGTCAACTTCCAGACGTACGGGAAGAATTTCAGAAACATGACCAACATCCCGGTCGCGCTGTGCCTGTGGTGCGGCCACGGGGACGACGTGTACGGTCTTCTCGTCGACACCGGAGCTGAGCTCGACGCCGTGGACCGCACGACCGGGAACACGGCCCTGCATTCCCTGGTTCTCTACTCGACCATGGACAGCGATCTGATGATCGAGAGTCTTAACATGGCGCTCAATCACGACGCGACGAGGCGCTGGTGGTGTATGAAGAACAACCTCGCGACCGACAAGCTCAAGTTCGGACCCAAGCACTGGCAGCAGCTCAAGAAGCACCTGCTGAGCATTTCGAACAACGAGGGCTACACGCCGCTGACACTCGCCGCGCTGCACGGATCACCCGACATCCTGATCCATCTGTGCAACATTGAGCAGGTGACGAAAAACACCATTTGGAACTACGGACCATGCTCGGCCAATCTGTACGACGTCTCTGAGATAGATCCACTGGTCGTGGAGACGGGCAAACCCGCGATTCTCGACATCGTGGTCTACCATGGCAACGATGAGATGTTGTCGGTGATAGCGAGTGAGCCTATCTACACATTGATCCAAACCAAGTGGAAAAGTCACCGCTTACTTTTTCACGGCTGGCTGGTCTATCACTTTCTTCTCATGTCCACATTCACTTGGTGGGCTGTGGAAAGACCCCTGCAAGATATCTACAACAACTCTACCGCCAAGTTTCTGCCCGGGGACCTGACTGAAACACAAAGTCTCGCCGTCGAATGCGTTATCCTGGTTGCTGCGTGTCTCTACATCCTGACAGAAATCATTGACATCGCGTCCAGCCTGCATGACGTCGTCCAGTTCAGGCTGCTGCGGAGGTCGACAGGCTACTACAAGGCCCCGTGGAGCGTCCTTTTCCGTTTCGACGACTTCCGCGTGATACTGATGACGTTCAGCGTGTGCACGGTGATCGCGTCTATCCTGCGGCACCGCGAGAACGAGAACAGCGACATCTTGTCGTGCGTCGCGCTCACGTGCGGCTGGTACTACATGCTCGCCTTCCTGCGCACCTTCCGCGCCTTCAGTTACTACACCGTCATGGTGCACCGCATCATCTTCTCCGACATCCTCCGCTTCGGCGGCGTGTTCATCTTCATCCTCCTCGGGTTCACGGCTGGAAACATGGTCATTTTTGCCACTGCACCGAACGGCGTTCCGGACCAGCTGAGCTCCTTCGAGGTCGGGATGCTGTCGCTGTTTCGCCTCATGATTGGACTCGAGGAGTGGTCGATTCCCGAAGAGGCCAGATCTGAGGTGACGGCGCAGATCGTGTTTCTCGCCTTCGTACTCCTGACCACGATCCTTCTGCTCAACATGCTGATCGCCTCCATGACGGATACTTACGCCGCCGTCTCGGACAGAGAAAGCCTCAGACTCAAGTTCCTCGCCCTCACCTGCATGACCATGGAAAGGCGCTTGATGCCCTTGGAGTGCTGCCGAAACTACCAAGCGTCGACTTATTTGCACCGCCACGAAGGGAAGGGAAAGCACATCGCCCTGTTGGTTGAAAAAACAACATCCAGCTAGAAATGGATTCGATGGATTGGCCGAGGAAGTTGCACCGGCTGTCTGCGAAAGTTATTTTTCTGAAGTTGCTTGTGATCATGACAAGAACCAAGTTGGGCCAATGATGACTGCTTGTGGTCTCTTTTGCAAAACGCAAACTATCTTTCCTCGAGGTTGCACAGCTGTACACCGACTCAAGATATGACGACTGGCGAACTCAGAAATTATGTCCAAGGTGTTCAACTTCGTTGGAGTTTGACGGTTGGATCCACATCCCACGGATGCGAAACGGCATTCAGTTTGCTAACGCACCAACACACATCCCTGCCAGGAAACTGGCTCGCACCGTCCGTGGTGATCCGTGTCTGCCTCCGGGGAAGGTGACCTGCAACACTGAAATCCTCAGCACGCCAAGAGACCAATTCGTCTTGTGCCTGAGAGTGCCAGACAAAGAGGAGCCATGGAGTTGTCTGAATCAGGATCGACGGCTCGCTTGCAATGGATATCGACGAAAGGGCTGGAAGGCCAAACCGAAAGAAAAGGCACAATGGAGTCGATATCGCACGACAATTCAAATTCTTGTGGGCCAATTCTCTGACGCGAAATTGAGTGTGTGCCAAACGCGGGCGTACGAGGATGTATCCAAATATTCTGAGACTCAGCATGTTCACGGGCGCACAAATTGACATGGTTGGTTGACCTGAGACAAGAGCTGACCAGCAGAGTCCATTGTCCTTCGC
>JAAUXT010099846.1_pt1 | contig 17551 bp, 15 predicted proteins | sample 7278171 | NCBI WGS metagenome assembly JAAUXT01 (sample SAMN14350112, study PRJNA611818) | marine sediment metagenome | isolation source: surface marine sediment (1.8m) | place: French Polynesia: Moorea | collected 2018-08
GCAGCAGTTTTGAAGTCAGTAAAAATCGGTCCATACCAGTTTTTGACATTAACTGCAAAGTTGCAGTTGTTGCAGTGAAAAAGACTCATTGAAATACTATGTATCAATTCATAACATCCACTGCAAAGTTGCAGTCACTGCAGCAAAGTCATGACTGTAAATTTGCTGTTATCCCAATGTGAAAACAAACCTGCAGTCAACATCAAAAAAGTTGCAGTCGACATCAAAATAAACATGACGGCGTCACCAACGTGAAAACCCCTTTACGACGCAAGCGGGATTCGAACCCCGGACCTCCTGATCAGTAGCCCTGGAGGCTGGACACATGCGTGAGGGACAACGACACACACACACACACAGAGACACACACACAGACACACACACACACACAGACACAGACACACACACACACACACACACAGACACACACACAGACACACACACACACACACACACACACACCGCTTGCGTCTCCTGTTGAACCACCTGCCTCACCTGAGCGCATCGTACAGCGGATCAAACAGCTGCGCGTCGTATTCAAACGCAGCTTGTTTTTCCCATCAAAACATCAAAACACGTGTCACTGCGCAGATTGCGCATCAGAAAAACTCAGCAATGCATGGACTAAACACCAGAGGTTGAGGCAGTATGCAACGCAAGAAAAATCCCAGAGCAATGCAAGGACGTGTCCATAGGAGCTGGGGTCAACGTGATAAACGTGGATAGAGTCTGGAAACTGTGTCCGTGCGCGTGTATTGCTGTGGATCTGAGATGGCGAGGTGGGTATAACGGGAGGCATGGGGGGATCCCATCATTGGGTCCCATGTCAAGATTTGACGTCAACGTCAAAATTTTGACGTCAGCGTCAACACTTGAATGTCAACGTCACGAACGTGAAAACTGCCTGTTGATTGGCTCAGAGAGGCAGCGCGTGCAGTGTTGACCCAGCATGCTTCGCAGCACATGACGCAGCACATGACGCAGCAAAAACGACGCACCCAACACACAATGCATCAGGCAGGTTCTGCAGAAATCACCAACGTAGACGTACATATATGTCCACATTGATAAATCCTACGTTTTATCAGGTGCTACGTTTGCCAAAAATGTAGCTTCCATCACTGTCACATCATGAGATAACGTAGCACACCTTCAAGAAATTCTGTCCTCTTGTTCAACCAACTATTACACCACTCTATTCAAAATAGAATTACAAAAAGGAAGGGATTTTCTTCAAAATAATCTCCAAACAACTGGCCAGCAAAAGTAAAGGTAGCTGTGGAAGAACAATGCAAAATAAGAGCTACGTGTACGTCTAGATACGTTTGTGGTGTTTCTTGCCGAAACTCCCTATTCAAGGCAGGCCCAACGTGACGCAGGGTGGAAATGTGACGGATCCAGTGGGGCCCCTCCTGACACAGCGCTTGAGACGCAGCACGTGGCGCAGCACGTGACGCAGCTCGTGACGCACGTGGTGTGACCCAGCCTGACGCAGCTCGTGACGCACGTGGTGTGACCCAGCCTGACGCAGTGCGTGACGCACGCAGTGTGCCCCCCGCCTGGGCTGTAATCAGGGCTGATGTAGTGGTTGTCCTGGTGGAGAGGAGAGCTGCGTTGAGAGACGAGACTGCAGCCTCTCACAAAAACTCACTAACACTCACCACTCCAGATAGATCTGCAGGATAGAGAGAAGAGAAAACACTTCAGGGCAGACAGACAAACAGACAGACAGACAGACAGACAGACAGTTAGACCGATGCATCAATCACGCACAGGCGCACTGATCGGGACTTTCTGTCACGGCCTGTGTCCTGTTTTCCGAGGGGATTGGAAGAAAAGCGCAGCCAGCAGGACCTAATATCCTGCTCCTTGGAAGGCCTCATTGAGATCTGAGTGCAGAAAGCCATGTTTTGAAATTGTTATTGGGAGCGTCATGTGTTTTGGCCATGATGGCAATGGCCTGCACGGGCGCACTGTGATTTCTTCATCTGGACAAGAGAATCAGAAGCTTGCGTCTGGTATGCGGTGCTCCGGAGAGTGACCCTCTGTTTCCTTCTGGAAGACCCAGGATTCAGGCAAATGTTCGGGACAAAAAGACCCAACTCCAACTTGGAACTAAACGTGTTGGGCTGCAATTCTGCCCTGAGGTTCCAATGATTGTGAGGCCTGTGGTTTCTGGATCCGCCTGAGTGCTTGCGTGACTCAGTGAGCGGATCGCTGAGACTGTGGAGGCGGAGGAGGGTCCCGTCTATTTCTGCTCCCGGGTCCGTTTTTACTGCTGGGTCGTGTCGAGTTTCTCTCTCGCTGCGCAGTGAGAAGCAGAAGCTCCAGATAAATTCAGAACAGGTTCTCATCACGTGGGGGTGAGGTTTGGTTCGGTGGGGAATGTGCGTGTGTGCGTGTGTGTGCCTGTGTGTGTGTGTGGTTCGTGATGTGTATGTGTGTGGGTAAGGAACCTGACGAATCAAACTCTTGTCCTTTTCTCTTATTTCCTCTCTGTTTTCTTCTTCCAGGTTGTGAACGGATAAAATATAACCGGAAGTACTGCAGCGCCCTCCGCGGGAACCGCAAGAACTAGGAGCGTTACACCCCACGACCGGAACAAGAAACGAAGCACTGCGAGAACACACGAAAGCACTTCCGGTTGACGAGCGACGTAGCGCCCTCTACCGACACCGGAAGCGACGTCGCAGGGCACTTCCGGTGAAAGCGACGCGACTTCCGGTATGGCGACGGCGCGGACCGGAAACGGCGCGAGTCGCCACCAGGGGGAGAAGCGACGGTCGCTGCAGGACCGGATCGAGGCGCTGGCGACGACGCCGCACCCTGGCGGGGAGGCCGTCGGGAGGCTGTTCCGCGCCGTGTCGACGGGCGACGCGCAGGTCAGTCAACGCACAGCGGCACGTGTCGTCGCCAGCGGTGAACGTGAATGTGGACGTAGACGTGAACGTGGACGTAGAAGTGAACGTAGACGTGGATTGTTCCAACGCCACGTTGTACACACGTCGCGCTGCGTCGTCACGAGACGCTTTCAGTGACGCAGTGTCTCCACTGTGAACACCCCCTCTGACACAGCGTGTGACGCCCCACCCCAGTAAATAACCCCCCGCTCTGTGCTCTGTGTTCATGATTCATAAATACCCCATTAAATTAGGACTTTTATGGGCGAAAATTACCCCCTTTTCTGAGGGTGGAAAAGGGTGAGAAAATTTCTTCAGTCACGAACCTAAGATGGGAGTCAGACATGAACGGGTGGCGAGAATCCACAGGCGAGCAGAATTTGTGTGGGCGGGTGCATCCAGAGCCTTACTCCTACACGTGTAGCTCTTTTTTTGGGGGCGGGGGGCAGATCCAGGATTTGGTCCTGCAGAGTTCGATCACAATCATGGTGGGGCGATTGTCGCTTCGATGAAATTGAACTTGAAACTGAAAACAATGCTGTCACCTGATCCCACAGGCAGAGGCATCACAAAATCCCTTTGCCACAGGTCTGTGTGTGTGCGTGTGTGTGTGTGTGTGTGTTTGTGAAGTGAACAAGTGTCAGCTCAGCTGCTGGATTCGTTCTGTCTGTGTGTGTGTTTGTGTGTGTGTGTTTCTCGGTCGAAGTTGTACTCACCCTTCCCACCTTGGGGTGTCACCCATTTACCACTCACCCCCTCCCTCACCCACCCTGGATCCACATATTTACCAGTAGAACGGCTCACCAGTGGTTCCCACGTGACTGTGGAACTGTCCGTGTTCTCCTCGGGTCCCCATCAGTATCCCCGCTGGAGATCCGCGCCGTGTTTAGATTTCATTACCAATCGGGCTCAGCACGGCGCAAAAAGACGGGGTATGGGTGGAGGGTGAGTTTCAGGTCTAGGTACACTGGAGGCGTCGTGCGTTGTGTCACTGTCTGTGGACGCTGCGTCGTCAGGCGAGGGGCATCTGGTCCTTGTGCTGAGACGAAACACACGCAATGTTTGAGGCAGTCCAGTGTTGTTTGATTGCCTCCCCCCCACACACGCAGTTCACGCGGGATACGTCACGTTGATGACGTCATGCGTGACGTATGCAGTGAGAACCAGGCTGAGGCCCCCTATTATGTTGCGCGCCAAGCAACGCGTAACGCATGTGGTGTGAAGTTTGTCTCTGAGATGAATTGCGCAATGACACAACGTGTCGTGCCTCCAGCGTGAAAGAGGCGTGCGCGACGCATTTTAGGTGTCACAGTGATGTCGCGCGTGACGCATCTGGTGTAAACGCAGCCATGCGCAGCGCCAATATTGACGCAGCGCGTGACGCAAGACGCATTGTGGGTATGACGCAGCACCTGACGCAGCACGTGACGCAAGACGCATTGTGGGTATGACGCAGCACGTGACGCAGCACGTGACGCATCTGACGTGAGCGCAGCCTCCCTCTCTGTGAGCCGAGTCACAGGAGGAGTGAAGCCAGAGTGACGGATCAGTGTCAGGGCTTCACAATGGGCCGGTGCCTCAGTGTTGGGGATCATGGCGATTTCCAAGAGAGAAGGCCTGAAGATAGGAATGCACTGAGGCAGATCCCCGGGTGTCTGCTGGGGAGATGGGACTGGTCAAAAACACACGCATACGTACGCACACGCACGCACACACTGACATGCAGGTACAAATGCTCAAATACACACACTCACACACACACACACACACACTGTCAAGCACGTTTTGCCTCACAATGTTTGGTGCGAACATCACGAACCACAAATGCACACGCACACACACACGCACACACACAGAGACACACACATGTCTTGCTCACTGTCTCTGTCTGTCTGTCTGTCTGTCTGTCTCTCTCTGTCTCTCTCTCTGTCTCTCCTTCTCTCTCTCTCACACACACACACGTACACACGATCTACATTGTTCATATCAAATGGCCAAAAACCCTGGCCAAATTTTCCCTCAAACTCACACCTCTCTCACAGACAGAGAAGAATCCTCCAAGACTTTATGCTTTTTTTCAACACAGTCAACAGCCCTCGGAGCTCGCTCTTTATTTCTGCACGATCCTCACCCTCTTTTTCACCAGGGTTCAAGGTCCCGCTTGAAATGATGGGAAACTTTTTGTCTGAAAACTCTTCACTTGCCAAAATAGCCGAGGCTATCTCTAAATTGTGCTGGGGTGGATCCAGGGCACCATTGACACTGTTGTGCCCGTGTCCTCGACAAAAAAATAGATGACCCCCCCCCCCAATTTGTGCACCACAGACCAATGGTCAAATTTTGAAGCTGAAGTCCCCCCCCCGCGCGGTAAAAGACCCTTGTTCTGTCCAAATGAAACTTCGTCTCAGGAGGGGGGGGTCGGGGGGATTTTGAGATCAGACCCTGGATCCGCTCCCGTCGCCTTTGTGCGGAGCAATAGATCTGAGAGAAGAAGAAACAACACCTGGAGTTTTTGCCTTTTAAAGCTATTGTCGGGAGAGATGGTAAATTTAGATGGTTCCGCACCACGTGTTTCTCTCGAACTGCGCAGAAGCGTGAAATGCCATTTGAGGACTGTGGTTTGGAGCAAAACAACTGCTCAAGTGGATCCAGGGATGGGGCCGGGGTGGGTCAGTGGTGGGTTCAGGGGTGGGTGCAGGGTTGTGAGATGCCATTTTAGGACTGTGGCTTGGAGCAAAACAAGTGCTCCCAACGGATCCGCGGGTGGGGCCGGGAGTGGGTTCTGGGATTGGTCCACTGGTTGGTCCAGGGGAAGGTCGCTCCAGGGTGCGTGATATCACGTCCAGGGTGGACCCAAGGGGGACCAGTGACAGGTCCAGGGGTGGGTTCAGGGTTAGACTTGGTTCCAAGTGACACAGTTGAACATGCCCCACCCCTAAAGCAATCCAAAGGGGCAAAGGGTCAGAACCCAAACACCCATACAGGCCCAAGTTGAGCGTGACCTCAAAATATACCGTTGTGTTTCACACTGTGGTTGTTGCCCCCTGCCCCACCCCCACTTGGTCTCGATGAGGTCAAATCGCGGCTCCAACACCGGAAGATCTGCTGTGTGTTTGTGGGGGGTGGGCGACCAACCAATGTTTTGCTGCCCAGATCTGTCATGGACAGAGCACCAATTGTCGTGCACTTCTCATTGTGGTTCCCCCTGGGCCCTTGGGGGCCAATTGGCACTGTGCGTTTTGTTTCTGCATTTCTATGCGAAGAAAAGTCATTTGGTTTGCAGAAACGCACAACACTGAACTGCCATGCGTTCTGCTGTATTTTCTTTTTTTCTGATTGCGCATGGCAAAACAGGTGAAATGCAGCGCATCGCAGCAAAATGCAGATGTGAACGCCTGCAGAAAAATTGGAATTTCAACGGCCCCTTGGATCCGGCGGTCCGACTGTTGTTGTGCTGACATTGTTCCCCACCCACGTGGCCTGATTGTGTGAAGGTCACGCGTCGCAACCCACGCACCCCGAGGGAGAAAATGGTGAAACACGACAAACACGTTGTTGGGTCAGGTTTTATGGGTGTTGGTGTCATTGCCACCCTTGTTTTTGGGTCCGGTGCCAGAACATATCAAATGTGAGGGGTTCATGTGCAGGTCATTGACACTCACTCCCAAAGTTCTTGTGTGTGTGTGTGTGTGTGTGTGTGTGTGTGTGTGTGTGAGTGTGTGTATGCGTGTGTGTGTCGCATGTGGTGTGTGTGTGTGTGTCACACGTGGTGTGTGTGTCACATGTGGTGTGTGTGTCACATGTGGTGTGTGTGTCGCATGTGGTGTGTGTGTCACATGTGGTGTGTGCGTGTGTCACATGTGGTGTGTGTGTCACATGTGGTGTGTGTGTCGCATGTGGTGTGTGTGTCACATGTGGTGTGTGTGTGTGTCACATGTGGTGTGTGTTTCACATGTGGTGTGTGTGTCACATGTGGTGTGTGTGCGTGTGTGTCACATATGGTGTGTGTGTGTCACATGTGGTGTGTGTGTGTGCTTACATGTGTGTGTTGAGTGTGGTGTGTGTGTGCGTGTCACACGTGGTGTGTGTGCGTGTGTGTCACATGTGGTGTGTGTGTGTGTCACATGTGGTGTGTGTGTGTCGCATGTGGTGTGTGTGTGCTTACATGTGTGTGTTGAATGTGGTGTGTGTGTGCATGTCGCAGGTGGCTCTGTGTGCCTTTGACCTTCATTGAGGGAACCATAGTCGAAAGCATGTGGGGCAGGAGGAGGACTGGTGGGACCTGGATCATGCTTGATACTGCATGGGGTGGAGCCACTTGGAACAGGATTTGCTGTTGAGTTTAGTTTGCTCCAGTTGGAGTACCATGCCACATTGCTAAAAAAATGATCCACTGTTTGTACAGACAGACAGACACACAGACAGAACCCATGAGCTATGGATGAGGCCTCATGTCTCCCACAGTGCATTGCACATTGGGTTTACTCAGTCTGTGACATGACAGAGACAATGCCCTGAGTTCAGGGTCAACACAGTGTGGGGGCAGAGCACACAGACCTGATTGTGTGCTGAGGAGGAAAGGAAGTGCCCAGAGGTGGGTTCCTGGGCACTGCATGGTGTTTGTGCTTGGGGAGAAGTGGATGTGGATTCTTGCTTCATTGTTCTGTTTGGGACAGTCGGAGGACAGGAGGGACCATCTCCAAACCCTAAACCCTGCCCTACCTTTGACCTGAATCCTGATTCTACTTTTGAGTGGTCTGCTCTGGATCCACACTGAGTTCAATACTTTTGTTTGCAAGTTGTGTGTCCAGAGGTGCAGCACCCCAGAGTCACATGACCTGAAGCTGGATATCACATGTTCAGTCTCAGGGATTCATGCCCATGTTGGAAACAACACATTGACTCATGTTTTGAACAATGTCAAATACTTTTGCCCATTCTTGTCAACTTAGGAAATTGACAGTTTGAGCACAGGGTTTTGTGCTGAAAGCTGTGGTGTCACATACAGACAAGTCTGAGCACATCAATCTTTCAAGCTATACATGGGTTGAACAATAACCAGAAAATGATACCACACACTCAGTGTGGAATTCACTGAATTCTAGAACTGAGACCTACAAGGAAACAAAGGGACTCACGTGATTTGAATGCAATGAGCGATAATGGGGGTTGCGTGAATCCCCCAGCTGAACCATAGCCATTGCCTGCAATTCACTCTGTTCTGTCTGAGTATCATAACACAAGGGTCCTCCTGTTCCTGAGACATGTATCTATCATGAATTGTTGTGCTTCTCTCTCAGGATGCTCACTCCTTGACATATATATATCTTTGTGTACTTTCTCTGCCTTTGCCACCAAGATAGTTCTGTATCAAGGAGACCACCAAACCTTTGAGGAAGGTCCAGCCCCCTGAAGGGCAGGATGGCAGTGGTCTGAACCCAGATGCTATGCTTCTAACTGTTGCTGACCTTGCACAACAAAATGTAGCCTTGCTATGACATGGTTGTGTAGCTCAAAGACATCTGGTCAAACAGACTAATTGGATCCAGCACAAAAACATATTATTTTTATTGCATGCCTCAGTTCTTCATACATTTCCCACAGTGAGCTCAAGATACTGGTCTATCTCTATTTGTGTGGAAAGCACCAAAAACTTGGAACCCTTTTCACCAAGATCGTGTCACTTCCAAGTTGAAGTTTTATCCATTTAGCATTTAGTTCTTCATCAAAAACTTCATTTTGAGAAAGATTTCTTGATATCTTTCCAGATGTAAAACAAAGGGCTGGTGAATGATGTCAATGGTACAACCAAGACCAAGATCCACATGAAAACAGCTGAAGAGATGTGTGTTAAAAATGAAGAAACAAAGAATATTGTAATGGTTATTGGCCAACACACACAATGAAACAAAATTGGAAAAGTTAAATTGAGAATTAATCCTTTTGTATTCACCTTGTTATTTACACCTGGCATGAGCTGGTCATTGAGACATTGAATCAAAAGGTGAGAAAGGATTGATTCACCAATGATGCACATTATTTGTGAAAAGCTGAGCAAAGACATCAATACAGAACTGGACACAATGTTTGAGGACAAAAGAAGTGGAAAACAGAACATGTTCAAGGGTGTGTTGAGCAGGACTGCTGACAGACTGAAACACACAGACAAAAGAACAAGTACAAAGAACAACTTTTTAACAAATGAACTTGATTTAAACCTGGTGTCATAAGGATATTTTACAACACTGAATCTGGAAAAGGCAATCAGAGATGTGCAAAACACAAGCATGGTGAAATAGCAGGTTGCTATTCCAAAGCTGATCAAACAGAGAGGACTGTAAACCCAGTTATTCAAATGAAAATATATGGCTTCATGGACAGAATCTGAAACCCAGATGTTGGTCAAGTATGTCAAGATGAAAATATGACAAAAGGCAAAGGATTGTACCAAGAAAAGGAAGTTTTTTTTGCCTTTTGATTCAAGAGGGTTTATTGCTATTTTTGCCTTTTCTTGTTTCCTTATTTTGTGAGAGAAAATGTTGATGAACAATCCCACAATGAGTAGCAGGCACATGTTTATCCCAGCAACTATTTTCAAGGAGATGTGTGACAGTAACTTTGGGCAAGATAAAAACATCAACTTATTAGTATTGTAATTTATACATGGGGCCTTCTTGGCAACAATGCAACAAATTACATAATTTTCAGTAAAAGAATAAGCAAGATTCATGTCAATCAAAAAAAGACCAGAAACAGACTTGATATAGTTTCCAGAGAGAAACAACACAAACTTGGAAGAAATGTTGATGAACATAAAATTGTTTAGATTCTGAATTTTATTATCTGAGAGGTCAATCAAGGAAATTGTTTTCAAATGACTGAAAGCTTCATCTTGAAGCAAATATACATTATTTACTTTCAGTATGATTTGCTTGATGATATCTAAGTGAGAGCAACAACTTTCTGTCACAATCTCTATTTCATTGCAAGATAAATTCAAAATAGTTATTGTGTGAAAAAATATTAAATTGTCACAAACACTTGCACCAGATAGTTTATTGAAGGGAACATTAAGCACCCTTATTTGGTCAAAATATTTATCAAACCATTGAAGAGAAGCCATTAGACAGAAACTGAAATGAAATGCTATGTAAGGTACACTAACAAAATCTGATTGAACCAGTGTCTGGTTCAGGCACAAAACAGCAAAGTGAAAACAGTCACAACCTTGTGGACACTGTGTACCAACAAGTTCACAAAGAAGTTCATCTTCTGAATAAGGGCAATCTCTTATCTTGTTACACACATCAAAGAGATGAATGCAAATTGTTGACTGGTAGCAGTGGTACGTATGCTTGCATCTTGAAGGACTCTTGCAGTTGACCTTTTCATCATTGCCATTTGGGCAATCCCATTTCCCATCACACACATAACTGTGGGGAATGCAATAATAACTGGGACATTTAAATTTTGCATTGCATGGAATAGTCCTACATTCTTCCATGTGTGATCCTGTTCTACAGGGAATGATTTGGCCAAGAATATTGAGTCTGAAAACACAAATAGCAGTTATTTTGTAGCAGAGACTCAACCCTTTCACACATAGAATTTCATCAGGCTTTCCACATATTTTAGAATTGTTGTGTCCTGCATGAGCTTTTGTGAAAAATGAAGGAAAATCCAAAGGATGATCAGAGCTATTTCCTGTCTTTGTAATGGTGGAATTGTTTGTTCCATACTGTGAAAGCTTGTTTTGGTGGATACAGTTTTCAACACTTGCAACTATTTTGTAACTTTCATGCTGGCCATGTTGATTGACAAAAAACAGTAGATTGTGTGAAGATTTAGCTTTCATGATTTTCTGTCTTTCTATTATGCAGCTACTTTGGCTATTATTTCTATTATTTCCAATTATGTTAGAAACAGTTTCTCCATTTTGGCATTGAAAAATAATTGGCTTGTAGATTTGGATGTTTGTTGATTGTGCTGCACTTTCACACACAAAAACTCCACTGGCTTGTTCTTGTTTCAGTGGCATTGCTCTGTGGAAGATTCTTTGCCAAATATATGAGTAGGTAAAAACTGTAAACTGGGATGAAGTTACATTCTGGCTCAATACTGGTGGCAAAACTTCTTTCACTGCCATCAACACACCATTGAGCCATTTCAGGTTGTCAAACAGTTTTAGAGACTGTAACTTTGACTTGCACCTCTTCATGAGTTGCCCCACATCAGACAGGTTTCCGTCAAAGTATGAAAATGAGAGGCATGACCTGTTAGAAATGATCATCCCCTCTTCACAAATCAAAACATTGTTTTTGAAGTTTGTCTTGTTAAAATATTTTGCTGTAGTTTCTTTGAAACAAACAACATCTGCCAGGATATGTTCTGAACAGTTTACAGACAACCATTGTGGAAGTGCAACATTTGAAGCAAGAAGCAAAGTGCACTGTGTTTTGTGTTGTACTGGATGGGACATGTCCTTTGACTCCCCCTTGATATGATCTAATTTTTTATTCCATGGGTGTAGATTGTCTGACAAACAAAACACTTGGAATTTATATGTTGTAATTTTGTTGAAGTGGTGATTGGTCCATGTGTGAAAGGTAACAGGAAGATTTTGGTTGTTCTCATTGATCCATTTGAACTGAAAGTTCAGAAGAGAAAGTTATTCATTCTGAGTCTGGTCATAGGCTGGTGTTTGCTCCTCCCAGATCAACAACAACAACCCAGGAAGTGGGACTATTGTTCATATTGAATCTTTGATTCAAGATTTTCATTTTAACAGTGTTTTAATGTTTCACCTGATAATATTTTTCCTGAACTGATAGCAATAAATGTAAGTTTCCAAACAAGTAATATTGTCCAATGTACACCAGCATCAAAAAATGCTTCCCACAAGTCAAAGTATCCAACCACCAAAATTTTACATGTGATCAACACATTTACACAGAAATAAATCTTCACCTGAACCAATTGCAGGAAAGACTGTGTGCAGCTCAACAAGGATGAGCAACAGACATTTGTTGGACAAAAGATTGGCTTGAGTGTTCAGAAATGTGCAAAGATTTTGGCTCAATTTTGTTTCAAATCTTACCTTCTCAGTGGGTTTACTCATCAAAGCCAGGAACAGTGCTTCTACTGTAACATCAAGGAAATATAAAATGTTGAGGAGTTCTTCCTGTTGAGCTCTACCATAAAAATAAGGCAAATTACTGTTGAAGGTATCCAAACAATATTTGAATGCATCTCTCCATGAAAATAGTTTACATTGACTGCAATCTACAGCTGTCCTGCTTTTGGTTCTGGTACATATGTTTTCTCTGAAGCAAGTAGAATTGCCATATCGAGCACACATATATGATCCAAATTGAGAGTTTGCCTTTGTGGCAAAATAGTGGAGCTGGTAAAAAGGTTCAGCAAAATAAACAGCCTTGTCTGGAAAAGTATTTTTATGGTTGGCATATCTTGTTAGAGATTGCAACTGTCCCTTTGGTACAGTGACCCAATGCAAGTGAAAGTACAGTGTGTTGTGTTTGTTGTCCAACAGAGAAAGTTTTGTGTTGAACAACAAAATGTCTATCCCTGGGAATGCAAGCACTAGAGTATCTTGTTTCTCAAGAATTACACTAAAATTTAACAGCAAAATGTAGCAGTCTGTGCTTGCTAAGAAACAAGTGTTTGTCTGAGTTGAAATTTGTAGAAGAATACTAATTCTAGTACTGTTGAATGTGACATTTCTGGACTGCTTTGCTTCACTCAACAACAAACCTATTTTGCATGATTTCTGTGGGTAATAGCAGGCAACATCTGCAATACTCTTGCTCAGGTAGCTGAACAAGTTTGACGGAATATCAGAGAAAATTGGGATGACATCTGAACCTCTCCTGTCCTGCTTCAAATCAAGCCTGATGTGCCAGAGAGTCCACAAATACATTTCACAAAAAGTGACCTGGGGTTGGTGCATGTAGTCCTTGGACTTGTCCCATAATTCAGTCTGAAATTGTACCTTGTAAAATACTGTTCTCATCTTTCTTGTAACTAATGTCAATTTGTGGTCCTCTGACCACAGAGTGCCACCTGTAATTTGCTTGTGAAGAACAGGACCAAAATTGTAGAAAGAAATTGCATACCGGAACATGTGGTGTAATGAATGAGTAAAACCACTAAATTCACTTTTGAAACAGCCTCTGATGTCAGACCTTATTTTAAATGTATGAAGCTGTCTCTCTTCATCAGGGCAAAAGCCTGACTCAGCTGCAAATTGCACATTGAAACAAGATGTCCCATTTCCAGCTGCAGACAAGTCAACAAAGATCCACCTGCTTCTTTCTTGCATACTATTTTTGTCTTTTGAAATAAAATTTGATTTGTGATGCTGTTTTGGAGCAACAGTTTTGCAAGGACTCAAGAGAACAGTGTGGCATTCAGACAAGGTGCACTCTACATGGCAGCCAACAGTTGTCATTCTAGCAAACTTGTAAATAACCAGTTCTAATGATGTACCTGTGGAAAAATATGTTGTGGAAAAGTTTTGATGCTCTGGTTGACTCATGTTGGGAAAACATTCACAAACTGTTTGCAATTCAAATGGGTCCTTCTCCAATGTCTCAACAATTGTGATTCCTCCAAATTCACAGAATAGATTTGCCTCTCCTTGTTGGGAGTAGCTGTGTATGGTGACCCCAATTTGGAACTGATTTGGGCCATTCAACTGCAAAATACAAGATGCAGCTTTCAACATTTGGCAGACACTGTCCAGGTGAATTGTTGGTGGTCTTCTGCCTTGAATATCTTTCTTACAAGTATGATTTGCTCTTTTACCAGTGAAAGCCATGTATGTCCTGGGCATTTGACCCCAAACTTTAGTGAGAAAAACAATGTGAAATGTTGTTGTACACAGACTCTCAGACGTGTGTGGTACTGTCTCAGATATGAATGGACTGGGACTGTAGTACAGTTCTTCAATTTGAACTTTGGGTTCAGAAAGGAACAAGCATATGTGACATGTTTTGTTGACCTTCACTTCAAATGTGTTGAAGTGTAAGTTCTCATCAGTGAGCTGATACATGAAAAGCAGATTTGAAGTGAAGGGTCTTTGTGAGTCCTCACTTCTGATGATGTTGCTTGAAATGATCTGAAACAGGAGTTCTGTTTTGAAAAATTTTGCATATCCAGCCAGAGACAAGCCAATGTGCACTGTGTTTGAAAACCAAGGAAATGAAGAATAACTTCTGGAAATGTCAAACCAAACTGTTCACTGCCATCCTGAATGTACAAAGCTGGTTTGGCACTTTGTCAAAAATTCCTCCTGTAATATACTGCATGAAAAAGTTTGAGGTCTGTAATGTTCACTTTCAATTTTCTGTGAAGTTGAAACCTCAAATGCACTGGACACAACTCTTTTTCAGGAAGGTAAACAAGAAAATGATTGCCAAACACAATTATTTTGCCACAAGTGTGGAATACTTGGTGATTTTTTTGCATTGCATCTGTGGACACATTTGCCCAAAATGCTTTGGTCTTGTGAGTTAATAGTTCACAAATCTCAACAAGAGTTGCTTCATATTGAGAAGCTCCTTGTATTTTCTGCTGCATGTATTTACTCAAATAATTTGCCCAGTGCTTGTGAATATCATTTCGTCCAGTTTGAGAAGACAAAATGGAATTCAAGTCAGTACAGTGCCCAAAATCAGTGAAAATCCAATGGTGCAGCAAAGACAAAGAAAAACAAGGAAACTATGGAAATTTGTGTCCCACATTTGAAGTTATGTGTGTTGGTTTTCATCAAGTTTGGAAAAGAAACAAAGGGCAGAGCATGCTGTTTCAATTCCATGTCTATGTTTTGTCAGAATATGAGTTTACCAACAGAACTCAAAGTGTATTATTTGCATTGATATCCACATGCAATTGAGATTTGCCCATCTTTAGAAAGGTTTGCAGCTTTTATTCAAGGCTGAAAAACCTGTTTTGTGGCTCACACCACCATTTTGATAACTTTTGATTGGCTGTTTCTGAGCAAATCTGAATGAAACTAGATGCAAACATTTGGGACCCTATATATTTGCAATTGGGTTACATTTCAACATGCTGTGAAAAAATCAGAGACCAATTTTCAACACATTCAATGCCAAAGGAAAATACCAAAAACAGTGTGACCCTTTGCAGAACTGTTCCGTGTGGACAAGAAAAAAATGGGGAAAAGGAACCCCTTTTATCCTGTCAATGGTTGCTGTGAGGTTGGCAAAAACATGTGCATCAATACGCATGATTTACCTAACAAATCTCTTGGAATGCCCAGTAATCCTCCTTGGCTTACTCCCACGATGGCCTTTTCACAGGTTGGGTGTTTCTTCATGGATCTTCTGATGGTCATTCTTCCCTGAATCAATGATTGACCATGTGTATGTGTGTGATGAAGCCCACCAACACACTTTGAATTTGGCATGTGGTGGTTCAATCTAAGTGGGCAGCCAACCAATGAAACAGCTGTGATGCACATCTGCACTGAGTGTCTTCAATCAGGAGTTTCAGAGTTGGGTGTGTTGTACTGCATGTTGTGTCACTTCATGCATGGTCACATTTTACATTCACACTGGGTGGTGCCGTTTCCCTGAGCACTGGGTCATCTCAGATGGGGCTGCATGAGATTCACACTGAACGTGTTGCGCACTGTCACCCCGATGCGGGCTGGGTCACTTGGGTGGGGGCCAGGATCCCCATTGTGAGACACAAAGCTGGACAAAGCTCAGAAGTGGCTCTGGAGGCAGATGGGAACAACATTGGATGTTTGTATTACTGCACAACACCCCAGGTCACCCCAAGCTTCTAAAACTATCAGCCAAAGCCTGGTTGGGACACATTTAGTTTTTGAAACTTGCAGGGACAGCAATGAAAGTATCACAAAGATAGAATTCCTGGCCTTTTCTGCAAAACCTGATTGGCACCTCATCTGAGTAAAGATACAGGAGTCAACACTTGACATCCAATCTCACTTTTCAATCAGTTGGGCATATGCACAAGTCTCTTTTTCAGTCAGTCAGCAGCACTGGTCCTGTTCTCCAACAACATGATCCTGATTGATTGGAGAGGCATTTTGGGATTCCATTTCACAAGCATTGCGTTCACCCCGGATAGTTCATATCCTCGTAATTCAGACACCCCACCTATTTCGGCGGTGTTGAAGCAGAATCTGAGATCCTGCACCTCATAATTCGACAACTTTTTGACAACTCCGGCAACCCTTCCTTTTAATCTGACACACCCAGCTTTGTGTTCTCTTAATCTGACAGCCTGTTTTCATGACTCTTGCGGCTGTTGAATTAAGAGGGGTCCCTTTATTTCAACATCTGAGAGATCCATGTCCTCATAATTCAACAGCTTCTTGTGAGTATTGCGACTGACCTTTTAATCCAACACATCTGGCCCAAGCAGGCTTTTGTCAGATTAAGAGGACCCCTGTTAGTACATCGCCCTGCTTAATCAGTCAGTTTTTCCATGCAATGACCCTGTCGAATTAAGGGGGGATGACTGTAATTATCAAGACATCTTGTCTCAGAAATGTGTATTGTTACAACAACAAGATCAGCATGACAGGAAAACAAGTTTCATCAGCTTCATGATGGGTCTGTACCCCATTCAATGAGAGTGTGAGAGGAACACACACAGAAGGGCTGCATCTGGTGATGCATACAAACAAACCTGTCCCAGAAGTACAAGCAGATCTCCAGAGTGCTGTACCACAGAACCACTTCACATCTGTTTCACTGATTTTTTCTTTTCTCCTTTTGTCTGTGACATTTTGGTTTCATTTTCACAACAGGCAGTGGACCAGTCATGGCAGTAAAATGGTTTCTGAGGGTCAGGCAGGGACCTGGACCCTCTGGTGACTATTGAATCTGTCTGAGTTCTTCATTTCCTCCACACAGTCAGCATTACACCACATCCCCAGCCACAAATAGACGCACATTTTGCCCTCCCTACTCCCCTGATCACCCCCTGAGGACTTCAGGCAGGTTGAAGAAGAACCTCCACAGAGCACACTGTGTGGGGGTGGAGGAGTGGGCATGAGGGGGCAGTATTCTCTCCTGCACTCTGCTTGATTGTATCTCAAGTGAGCCCTGACCGGACGTTCCTTCTCTATTGAACTTTCTTGAAAAAAAAAAACAATCCACAGAATGCAGGTAAGTGCGGCAAGTGCAGAAACAAACAAGGGCCCAGAACCTTCTCGCACTCTGCCAGACACCTTGCTTCTCCCCTGCCAAAACCACTGAGAAACTCATTGCAACACGCGCAAACTTGCCCTGATTCAACCGTGCTTTTGGCACAAACCTCAGCCCACTCAGAGACACAAATATGGCGTTTTAATTTGGGCGTCCGTGAATGGAAAATATATTGATTCGTACATTGAACATTGAGAATTATAAATTCAGGTAAACATGGGGAGTAGAAACAGCTGTGTCTCCGTCCCATGTGTCGCTTTCCTGTGCGAAGTACGTGTGAGGCATGGTGCACAATACATGCGTTGTGACTGGTGGGCGTGCACAAGTCAATGGGTGCTGCAACCCTGCACAAGTCAATGGGTGCTGCATCCCTGCACAAGTCAATGGGTGCTGCAACCCTGCACAAGTCAATGGGTGCTGCAACCCTGC
>JAAUXT010006482.1_pt1 | contig 17550 bp, 22 predicted proteins | sample 7278171 | NCBI WGS metagenome assembly JAAUXT01 (sample SAMN14350112, study PRJNA611818) | marine sediment metagenome | isolation source: surface marine sediment (1.8m) | place: French Polynesia: Moorea | collected 2018-08
AGGGAAAAGGGAACAGCGCCTGCCCCCCGCGGGAACAGGGGTCATCCAGGAGTCAACGCCCCCTCCACCCCGAGAGAGGGAGACACCCACGGATCACCCCCCCCGGGAGGGATGGACACGGAGCCCCAGAGACTATGACAGCCCGACTGATTGATGGTGGCCCTTGACAACGCCGACAGAGAGTCGAGGTCAATTATGACAGTTTGAAACTTTCTTGCTGTGTGAAAGTTCGTTCCTCCCAGGGAAAAATCTCAGCCAGTTGGTGTCCGATTTCAGGGCTGAGGATTGCTCTCATGTTCAGCGACCTGCGGGGCCAGACTGCTGGGGCTTGTGCATGGTTTTTGCACCTCGTGTTCTTCGAGGTGGTTGTTGTCTTCTTGCAGACTGGCACATTCTGCCAAAGGCACAACACATGTACGGACTTGCAAGTCTGAGTTCAAGATAATTGTCTTTTGGGGGATTTTTTTTTTTGGGGGGGGGGGGGGTCGGGGACAGTGTAGAACACACACCGGGTTCTTGTACTCGTACCTTGGCCCCGACTTTTGTGCTGAAGGAACTTTCTTTCTTCCCTTTGGACTGTACCAAGAGTGTCGTGAAAACGCACACGTGGTCTGACCTTGCTGACATGGGAAAATTGTGATGCGCTGCCAAGTAGTGTGCTACACAGTTTCCTCAAAACTTCCAACTTTCTGGTGCTTGGTTGCAGAGTTGTCCCGAACTTCACTGGCCCCGAACCCACGACAGAGTTACGAACCCCGAGGTCTGACTCCGTCCGTGACTCCCGGTGCCTTTCAAACTCCAACCGTCTGAATCAAGGGAGAGTCGGAGGAACGAGAGGAAATACCTCGGGGTCTGCGGGGTCTGCACGCACACGGCGTTTCATCACCCAACTTCCTAAGTTCCTTCACACGTGGGGTGGAGGTTCACTCAGAGGGCACCAACCTCCCAAGGCTGCCCAATTTCAAATTGACAAATTTTCACAAAACAAAGGTTTCTGTGCACCTGTGGTGCAAGATGGAAGGAGGGGGGGGCAAAAGGCATACTTCCAGGGTCAGCGGGTGAGTTCCCTGGCAATCCCGTACGAGTCGCCGCTGGTGGGCGCCGAGCAGTCCCGAAGAAAAAGACAAAGGTGTTGAATGTGGTGACAGAATGTGAAAAGATTCTCCGAATTGTTTGTTACCAAATGCGACAAATTCGTGACTGTGAACCAATCCTGCATGTCGGTTCCTTGTGAGTCGCAAAACTGGCGGCAAGATTTGACAATTGAAAAATTAAAACAGGGCCTTCATCATAGAGGTGGTGAACTAATTTATTTTTGGGACCTGCGCCCCCTGGATCCACCAGAGGTCGTTTCGCTTTGAGGCTTTTAGAAGAAAGCGATTTGCAAGTATGTCAGTATCAGAGGGATTGCGACTGGGGAAGAATGTGGTGTCGTGAACCCTGCTCGGTGGGCCAGGGTTTCAAACGTCTCCTCAGTCACAGCGCACATGTGTGTGCAGCTAAGTCCACAGATTACGATCTCTCACAGGACTGTAAATCTCCTGTGCGACAGATGCGTGATGTTACAAACGACGCACAGAGACTGCCAGAGAGAGCCTTGTGAACATGTTCAGGACCATGTTGGATTCCTGGTTGCAGACTGAACCAAGCAATGTTTGTTTTGCTTCTCTCACCCCGAATGCACCTCCGATGGGCGTGGGTTCGGGCATGCTGAGGGTTCTATCCAGTGGACTGACTTGTTCGCGTAAATATGCCGTCCTGCAACTGTGGTGCACTGTGGTCACCTGGGGGTCTGGTCTGTAGTACTTGATGTGGGTCTGATCTCAGTGGGAGTGACTCCAACGCGCGCCTCTGTGTGTGTGTGTGTGTGTATGCGGTGCGTGTGTGCGTGCTTGTGAGGGGCAGACCCTGGCCCCATCCATGTACAAAACGCTTCTTCGCGTCAGCGCTGAGGCTCATCTCCCAGCGTTTCCATTCACTTCTTCAGATATTGCAGCCAATTCCAACCTTGATCGCTACTTTTCTGTGCAGCTAATTTGAGATGCTGTATCGGGTTCCTGTGCTCTCTAATTCGCCTCTGATATCATCAACGCAAAACGGGTACCAGGCAAAAAAGGCAAGTCGTAACTCTAGTCTGGTGGTCTGAACCCAAAGAATCCTAATCATGTTATAGAATCCATCATTAGGTTGGGACTATGGTGCAATTGAAGATTCTACACTCCTATCATAGGGTGCAGAGTCCAATTCCACAGGAAAAAGTCTGTGATTTGTGAGAATTTGACAGGAAGATTTGTTGACAAATGCCATTGTTGTTTTGGTGGTACGTATCGTCGCCAGAACGAGGGTTGGTTGCCTTGGCAGCGAGGACAGTGTGTGGCCCCTGAGGGGAGACCTGGTTCCCAAGACAACATCAGTTGAAATTTGGCAGCAGTATTGCTGAACTTGCATTGTTTTCTGAAAGACGACAATTTCAACCAAGGCAACACGTGAATTGAAATTTGCGTGAAATGATTGTGCGTGTGTGTGAATGATGTATGTGTGCGATATACCGTTGTTACCCGAGACGACACAGTTTCAAATGCACAACACATGTCAAGCCAGAATTGAAATTTGTGTGAAATGATTGTGCGTGTGTGAATGGCGTATGCGTGCAACACTGACGGCGAGGGAGCGTGCGTGTGATGAGAAAATTTACCGAAGCCCCCAAATGCTGAGACACAACGTGGGTTGTTGTCGAGGATCTGGTTCTGATGTTCAGCCAGTTTAATCCCAGTCCACATTGAACGTACACTGCAGAAATTCTGAAGAGACAAAACTGAAGACAAGCTGAGACCAAGAAGGCCAGACATTCCAACAGAAGAATTGTTCTTGACTAAGTTAAGGAACATCGCTCCAGAGAGAGGCGTGCATGTTGGGGCCTGATCCCTGGATCCAACCCTGCAACATTGGAAACTTCCGTGAAGAGTTTGGTCTCCAGTTCCCTTGCCCCCCGCTGAACCGAACAGAGCCCACTGATCCCCAAATGGCGGTTATTTCCACAATTGCTGAGGTCAAACTCGTGGCTGCTGAGGTCACTGTCTCTTTCAAGTGGGAAAAATTGCAAAACGTCCAATTTGTGACTTTTGCCTTCCTTTGTCACACACCTGCTGTCTTTTCTTTGGATGAAAATAAAGAAATTTGGGCTTCAAAGGAAGGAAGAGAAAGGCGCCTCTGTCCCACGCAAAAACAGATCACTTTGAATCAAGTGAATTGAAATGGAGTTTGCGACTGTGAAAGGGAACTGAGAGAGTGAAGGTGGTTGGAACCTCCCACCACTGCACTACAGAAACAGCCACCAGACCTGTCGCCGTGCCAGCCAAAGTCAGTTAAAAACACAATTTATTCCTTTGATACAAATATTTCAATGGGACCATTTCCCCTTCACGGATGAGGGATGTGAGGACAGTGAGAAATCCGAGACGAACCCCAGTGTGTCATGTGATAGCGGCAATACTATTGGGTGCAGAGAGATCAAGGCTTAAAGCCAGGGGACGCGTCATGCGTCGCGTCCCTGACGTCGTTGGTTGCGACGCAGCGTCCAGGGACGCGACGCGCGACGTGTCTTGTGCGTGACATGTGTTCCACGGACGGTGCAGCGACAGGGGTGCGCTTGTGCAGGGATGTACTTGCATTTGGATGCACCTGCACAGGTATGCATCTGCACAGAGATGCACAAGCCAGGTGCACGCAGGGTGCACCTGCATTGGGGTGTACCTGCACAGAGATGCACCCAACGTGTTCATGCAGGGATGCACTGCAAGTGGGATGCACTGAGCACACTACACACAGCTACGCCAGCGACGATACATGTGCAGCATCCATTGACTTCCACAGAGACGTCACACAACGCACCCATCCCATTAACTTGCCCAAAAACCTCAACATTGACGCAACGCGTGACGCCCCCAGCGTGAATCTGAGCCCGAGTCGTTGACAGATGATGAATGGCGTTCCTCACTGTGCGAGTGTTTTCCCTTCAACACAGAGAGTAGATGAGAGCGATATTCTACCGCGATGCTTGAGTGCGGACTGACTGTGGAGACTGTAGAGACTTGGACGAGGAGACTGAACAAAAGACGCCGCACAAAACGATGAATCTTGGTTAATAGTTTGCTGATAGGTGTTTGATATCTCGAGCGGATGTTGGGGAGGGGATGGAGGGGCCAAACAAGACTCCGACTGGGACTTGAGTCTCACTTTACCCGACCGTTTTGGTACCTGATCACAGCGCGTGATGGCGCTACATTTGGTGGGACAGGGAAGATGGGGGTCCAGGCCTCCCCTGGATTCAGGATTGGGGTTGAAAAAGGACTCGACCAGTCTCCGACCTGGCCAAGGTTTGCAGGGATCGAACGTGAGAGGTTCAAGCAAGGTGTAACATTCGGCGGAGCACGGAGGAAGGCGTGAGGCGGGTTCCAGGCTCTCCTGGATTCAGGATTGGGGTTGCAAAAGGCCTCCAACCAGGTCATGGATCGTGTCTTTCAGGTCACGTGTGGAAGCAGGGTGCAACTTTTTTTCGGGGGGGGGGAGACAACCGAACTCCCCTGATTCGGCGGATGTCGGCGGGGTGGGGGGTCCAAACCCCCGCAGAGCCCCCTGGATCCACCGCACTATATTCAGTGCGTGACCCTCCAAGACACATCCCCAGTTATTCATCAAAACAGACGAGCATGGAAGAATAGCACAACTGAATCCCTTGTGCCGTGGTGTTGTATCAATGCTCACAGTTCTCCAAGTCTGTTGGCACTGTCAATGGCGAGGGTGAAAAGAATGGAAGAATTGGTATCTTTTTCATACTTTGTTCACCTGAGCAGGTGAGCGAAAGGAGTGAAGTGACTTCTCAAGGTTGAGGTTCTTGAACGTACCTGAGGCACTCAAGGCAGATGGTAGAGACTGTGGAATTTGGGTCTGTTGCTGTCATATTGAATCGGGCAAAATACCTGAGGGATATTATGTCTCAAGTGCAGCAACTCAAGTGGCAATGAATATGAGAGATGACAATGGGAACTTTTCCTATTCAACCCTCGTTTTTTCAGTGATATCATATCTGAGTGAATGGGTCCTTCGGAGTCCTGTTGAAAGCATGGGGGGCGGGTCCAGGATTGTGAAGGGATGTCAGGTGTGTGGGTGTGTGCGCGTGTGTGCTTGTGTGTCCGGGCAGGTGTGTGTGCGTGTGCGTGCGTGTACGTGTGTGTACGTCTGTGCATGTATGCATGCGTATTTGTTGGTCTGAGTTTGTGTGTGCGTGTTTGTGTGTGTGTGCGTGCGTGGGGTGTGAATCGCCACAGTGAAAAACTGAGCAGTGGTGCAGAATGAGATGTTGCCTTTCCTGTCGTGTGTGTGTGTGTGTGTGTGTGTGTGTGTGTGTGTGTGTAGGGGGCTGAGGCCCCAGGGGTTCCCTGAATCATCCCCACCCCCCGGAGGAGCCCCAGTGGTGCGGCGCTCACTTCCCGTCGGCCCGCTGCACACGGGGAGATCAGAATCATATCAACAACACGGCATCACGGCTCCAGGCAACCTCAAAGCTACAGACCCCACGAATAGGGAGTTTGATCTTGATATGAACCTCCGTCACAAGCTCCAAGGATGAGAGGTTTGATTTGACACGAAACAAAGTTTTCAGCTCTGCTCTTCGCGCAAAAGTTCTGTCAAGAACGTATGATGTCTACTGGAGGCCAAATGTTCAGATGATGCCAACAGGCTGCGGGTTGTGTGTCCAGTGAATCTGGGTCCACGAGGCCTGGGCCTTATGGCTCCCCAAAGTTGTTGCACCTCCCCCAGTGATGGCTGCACTTGCGATCCACCAGAATGCTCTTGTTCTCGACTGGAGTTTGGCGCCCAAGGTTTCAGGTTCAGAGACCATTGAGCTCAAACCAGGATCAGATTATCAAAGAGTACTCTCTCCATGCACAGGTTGTGACTGGAGCCTCCGTACTCGGCAGGGACTGCGAGAATTTGACCTGAATTGAAGCGAGTGGGCCTCGAGGTTTCTCTGCGGTTTCGCTGAGTGTGCAGCAGGTGCCTGAGAAATGATCACATGATTACAACCCTCTGTTGAATGGGCGATCAAATGCGTAATTTCAATGGGAGATCCAGGGGCCGGGAATGATCCACGCGTTCGTGGGCTTGGGGAGGGGTAGGAACTTGGCGGGGGGGGGGACTGACTCCCAGGGGTTGCCCCTTCCACCCGTTTGGCAACATGTTGATCTGGATGCGGACAAGAGACGGAGGTGGAACCAGTTCTCTGGATCAGCTGACGCGTGATCATCTCTCTCCACTCTGAAATGATTGTGACAATGGCAAAAGCTCAACAGAGGTTCTTCGGGATGCTTGTTCCGGACGTGTGTTACCGTGCGTCCAGGGACAGATGCAGGAACTGCAATCCAACCTTTGACAAAGGTTGGGACTCGATTTTCCAATCTGTCGTTGCAATTCCGGAGTGACCATTTTCAGAGTCGAATGGCCAAGATCAATCCAAAATGACTGAAATTGCACATATCCGGTTCTTTTTGTGCAATTCAGGAGCAGTTTTGGATTTACGGGAGGGCAAATCGAACACTATCAATGCAAACAAAGGACAGAAAAAAGAATCCAGATCTTTTCGCCATTTGAAGGGACATCTCCCTCAGGGTTGCGCAAAAATAGTCCTCACACTGGTTGTTCACACTTTTCCTGTGTTACAACGAAGCTCAGGACAAACGAAAAAAAGTCTCTTCCTGAACGCTGCGCTTTTGTGCGCGTCCTCACTGTCATGTACTCGCACTGACTCTGATCACAGGGTGAGAAACGCAAATGCGACAGGAGCTTGTGAAGAGTCCTGTAAAATTACACGAGGTGATCTAACGATAATGGGGAGAGGAAATGGTGGAAAAAGCGAAGCATTTCACAGGGGAATAAATCTTGCAATGGCTGCACGCTGAAAAATGGCTTCTCAGTAGGGAGCAGATTTTCCTGATGTGACTTTCTTTGGTAAAATGATGTCACCACTTCAAACACCTATTCACAAGAACTTTTCATGACACGTGAGAAAAAAGGTGGTGCATTTGCCAAGATCACAGTTGAATCAATTTGTTCACAAAATGCACACCAGAAACTGTGGATCTACACTGGGAGCCATTGGCACGATGGAAAATTTCGTTACAATTTCGCAGTTTTGTGTCAACCGTTGCAACAAGATGAGTGACGCCTTCAAGCTGGGACATGCTCATTTTCCTGGGGCAAAAGGTGTGTGATTCTAACCGCGCAGCGCCCAAGTGAAAATCCTCTCCTTGCACAGAGAGAGATCAAAGCGAACTACACAATAGGGTTTCTCTCCGAGGTACGGTCGTCGTGGATACAGCCAGTGCGATATGCTATTCTGCGTTCGCACAATAGAGAGAGACGTGAAATATATAATGTTGAGTGAAAACTCTCTTTGGCTGCGCTTTCTCAATTTCACTTCACATGAACAAAAGGTGCAGCCCGTTGGAGGGGGCATGGGGATGGGGGACAAAACTTTTTTCTGGGATCAGGGGGGGGGGGAACCAGGCCCCCCAACCCTGGATCCTCCCAAAAACCACGTTTCCGTTTGGAAGGCAAGAATTTGAAACGATGATCCAACCAACCAAATTTCCCAATCTTTGCTGTATGTTTTTGATCCCAGAACAGCAGGAGTCTTTGACAGTCCCACTTTTCCTTTCCCTAATTTGGTCTTGAGCCCATTTTGAACGAGACGGAAAAGTCTCAAATTGCGCGATTGGAATGGCTGGGCCCGAAGGGTTTGGAGGATTGTTACGCGCACTGTGGGCGCGGTGCCATGGTAACCGCAGGACTGACTTGCGCGGCTCAATTTCTTCAATGATCTCCAGACATTTGTTGTCTGTGGCCAACGTACAATGTCACCGCCCTGATGTGTGGGAAGGTGTTCTGGTGGATCCATGAGGGAGGGGGGGTCCTGGACGCGGTTCTTTGTGTGTGCGTGTGTGTGTATGTATGTGTGTGAGTAAGTGTGTGCCAGTGTATGGCGCTTGTATGTGTTGTGTGTTGCTTGGGCTTGGTCCGGTCTGATCCGTGTAGTGTGTGTGTGTGTGTGTGTGTGCCTGTGTGCATGTCTGTGTTTTTCCAAATTTGAAAAATTGAACAACTATAACTTACTGTGGGACACTGTCGAGGGCGACGGGCAAAAACACATTTTGGCGGTTGGGCGGAGGAAGGGACAGCAGTGGGTGAGTTCATGTAATCTGTTGCCGACACACAGGCACACATGACACACACGCACACACACACACACACACACACACACACACACACACACACACACACAGGACTCCACAGAGCATTCTGATGATGCCAAAAAATACTGAAGGCACATTCATTTCCACAAAAAGTTTCTGTCCAAGAAATTTCTGCAGACACTTCTGCGTCCCATGCCAAGCACCGTGCGCCACGCACGCACGCAGAAGAACGCACACCTTTGATCCTCACCCGGGAAAAAATCTACAATGCGCCCCAACACACACTGAACCCTAATTGGCCGTGCTCCTCCAGGCGCCTTTCCTTTCTCTCTCAGTGCCTGTGTTCTTACACGGCCGACTCAGGAATGGTGTGTTCAGTGGAGCGAGACGGTTTCTGCTGAGATTCAGCCGTGACCCCACAGACCCCGCTAACTCATAAAGCAAGAGCGACGCAGCGATGCGCTATTTTGGCAAAAGTACAGCACAGGGTAAAAGTAGTTGAGGAGTTTTTAGATGCAAAATAGAACATCATTACTGGGACACGTTAAATTGGGGGATTTGTACACAAGCTGATTTTAACCACGACTGCGGTTTGAGATTGGGAAATTTTCCACGTGATCAGGTGAGTGAGAACCAGGGTGGATCCTAATACGATCCTGGATCCCAGGGACTTGATGAAAAGTTCGTGTTTTGTGGTATTTTGATCACGTGAGAATTAGGGTTTTCACATTGGCTGGGCGGCGTCAGAATTTTGACACACACATCAAAATGTTGACGTGCAGGCATCAAAGTCAACATGACACCCAATGGAGAGCATCAAATTATTGGTCCAGACCAATTACAAATTTTTGATGGGGGCGTCAATTTTTTGTCGCTGCGTCACCAATATGAAAACCCTTATTGTCGGGGCTACCATGAGCGTGGCGCTTTCTTCAGTGAGGTTCTCTGTCCATGCAACATGTGACTTCCTCTTTGGAAATGACTGTACTGCCTCGTCAGCAGGTCCTGATTTCAGAGGAAGGTTCAATGTGTGCTCTGAAGCCCAAACTGAGTGGATCCTCAGGACAAGATTTGCCTGCTCAGGGGCAAGGACTGACCCTCAAGGGGCTGTTTTCACCTTAGCAAATTTTTATGTGAAGAAGAAATTTTGTGTCAGTGACGGGCCGTATTTGTGAGTGTGTGTGTGTGGGGGGGGGGGGGAGGAGAGCAAAATGACTGAAGTTTTGGGGTCTGAGTCCTCAAGCACCCCTGGACCAAGCCCTGATCCATTTGAATGCAAGTAAGGAAAACATTGCGTGCCAGCTGTGCAATATTGAGAGCAATTTTTCCGCAGGCTTGGGGCCAGGGTTCTCAGAGACCCCTGGATGGGATCCCTGGATCCACCCCTGGTCCATCTGCACGTGAAGTTGTGCTTTTATGTTTCCAAGATATCAAAGGGGTTCTGTGTCTCCGTGCCGATTCGCTCACGGAATGTCATGGGTTCGATGTTTATCTCCAGCTGACACGAAACGTGAAGGCCTGGAGGGTACCTTTTCCCTGAACTTGGTACCCGGAGCCCCAGGAGAAAAGCTCCAAAGCTCCGAAATTCTGTGCATTCTGGGCTTGTTATTTTGTCTGAATTGCTATCGCTCCATCTCTGGCGCGAGTGCGTGGGATCTGAATGTGTGTGCACGCGCATGGCTTGAACATCCATGTGTCGACGTCCACCTCATCGCCCCGTGCAAACCTACGTCTGCAGTCGTTTTCACGTTGCTGTTCCTTCTGTTTACAGACTGAGGATGACGGGTTGGCGGTTGTTGGCGCTGCTGGCGGCGCTGGCGGTGACGGTGCGCGCGCAGGACCAGAATCGGGTCCAAGGTCAGGGCCCGGACAGCGGACGCTTCCCAGGTACGGTACACGCATGCGCGTTGAGTCATGCGTCGCATCTTCTTGTTTCACAGCTTCACGCGCAGAGACTTTGAGTCGTGCACGTGTGTGTGTGTGTGTGTGTGTGTGTGTGTGTGTGTATGTGTGCGTGTGTTGTCTGTCTGTGCGTGCGTGCGTGTGTGTGTGAGTGTGCGTGTGCCTGTGCACGTGTTATTTTTTTGCCGTCCTCCCTTCGTTTTTCGTTGTCGGCGCACAGAACGCGGCTTTACGCTTCCGTAATTCAGAAGCTACTGTGTGTACACTGTAGTTCGTGTTTGAATAAAGCTTTGACTCGCCACACAGCTTCTTTATCGTTGTACAAAACGCAAAGGTAACTGCTGTACCCCACACATAGGCAGTCGTGTTGTGTTAACGGCAGCTATGAGCTTTGTTATTGTGTCACCAAATGAATGAGTGAACGTTGGTTCACACTGGGTGCGTCAGGCTTTGCGTCCCTGTGCAGGTCATCCAGTGTGAACCATACCAATAGGTATCACATTCGCCACGTATTCCCAGGACAGTCTCCAGTAGATTCAGGGTACATAGTGAAGGGGGGGGGGGGAAGCAGGCGACTTCAGTTGCCACCATTGTCTGACCCTCCAAGACTCAAAAAGGGGCACTTCTTTTCTTTTTCCAGTGCTCAATTTGGCAAGGAAAGGATGAACATACAGCACTGGGTGGTGGGTGGGGTCATTCATTTTGAGGCGGTTGGGGTGGGTGGCCCCCTGCACCCACTGGAGTCACACCCCGCCTTGTGTTGTCACCCTTATTCATCATTTGCCTTTTGCAGCGGCCTGCAGGAAACGCCTCAAAACCCGCTGTTGCATTGTGGGGCGTCAGGTGCACAAACCCTGCGTTTGAAACCTGTGTCGTTTCGCCTGTGAATTGAGCCTTGTGACTGTGTGCTTTTGCAGGGGAGTGTCCGATTGGCCCAAATTTTGGGTCCTGCGGTGGGTATCATCAGTACAGAACAAGACTGACTCGTTGTTCTTGGTCTTAAACTTCAAATTTTCCTGTCCTGTCCTGTGCTAGGTTCTACCGTTTCTCTTTTAGACTTGAAGGAACAAACCACTGCATGTACATTTCTGGTTGGAGATACGATTCTCTGGCGGATCCAGCACGGACGGGGCGGCGCTCAGGACCCCCTGACCCCAAAACCAATTTGGTCGCCCCACCCCGGGGGTTCTTGGTGTGTTTGGGTCAGGCAGGCTTCGGCTGAAACCGAGGATACTCCCGACCCTGGATCCGCCAGAGTAGGTCCACTACCTCCAAGCGGGTTTCTTTGAGTGGGTGGGGCACACCCTGTTTGAATCTTCGACTGCACCAGAGGTCTGAAAGACGAAATGCACTTTGTGCACATTCTTTGTCCTTTTCATCAACAAAAGCAAAACTCTTGAAATGTACATTGTCTTTGACTCAAAATCATCTCTGAATAGATTCACGCATCCAACATTGCGTCAAAAACGCCAATGACAGGACTGCGTGAATTCCTCCGTCTATCAACGTTGACTTGTAGTTGCCATAACAACAACTCCCATCAAGGAAACAAATTTTGATTCTTCAAGATCTTGATTCCATAAGAAATTGACTTTTGAATAGGATTAAATTTAGGGTTTTATACATGTCGAGGTTTAAGTTTCATGTCTCTAAAAGCATGCGAGTTTTGTGGTGCAGGGTGTTGGAAAATTTACGCACAAAAATGAATTTTGCACACGACTTCTCGTGGTCCTTTGTCAGTCATACGTTGGGTCCTCATCAGACCCCAAAAATGGCGGACCTCTTCAGGTGACACAGGGTTCTCCGCCCGTTGGTGATGAGTGCATGAGTGTCTGCACACAGTCTGTGTGGTGTGATGTGAGGTGCTGTTTTCACCTGCGGTATTTTGCAGGGGCCTTGGACCTTCTGAACCCTGCTGGCGGAAGGTCCAGGGTCTTCCTGTCCGAAGCCAGCAGTTTATTCTGGGATCTTATGAATTTCAACAGGGAGGGGCGGGATGAGGGTGTCACGAGTTTTTTTTGGGGGAGAGGGGTGGATCGAAAGGGTGGGGAGGGTCTCATTTCCGTGATGTTGGGGAAGACAGGGGGCCTCCACAAGACCATAACGTGGAGGGGGGTTGCTCGGATGGGGGGGGGGGGGCGGGGGCAGAGGGGCAAATTTTATCCCCGTGAGAGGAACAGATTTCGTATCCTGTGTAGCGTAGTGGTGTGTCTCAGGCAAGGCAGCTCCACACTGCGAGGGGACCAACTGGCCCTGTCACACCTTATCTTCCCCTGTCGCATCGTACCAAGTGAAAACAGCACGAGGTGTCTGTTCCTTTTCAACGTTGTGTCTGATCTTAGCTGTTACTAACCTCCCGTCAATGCTTGCAGCTTGATAGGTGCGAAGGTGGGTGTGAAACCTCAGTAGATACATGTGATACGTCTGTTGCGTTTGGCCTTGAATTGTTACGTGCGCGGAAGATTTTCTCTGAAGCCGTTTGCTGTGTCGACTGCGCGAGTTCAAAGCTTGTCCCTTGGAGCCTTTCCCGTGCCGTTCGTTTTTGCCACAGAGAGAAGTGCGAGCTGCTCGTGGATTTCCCAACTCGAACACGCCCAGTAGCAACCAGTGTGAAATAATGTTGCGTTGCCCCACATGCAGGGTATGTGACATGTGTTGTGGGTGCTGCCCCCTACAGAGGGTATGTGACTTGTATGTGGTGCTGCCCCCTATGCAGGGTATGTGACTTGTATGTGGTGCTGCCCCCTGTGCAGGGTACTGCTGTGGCGCCAAGTTCATTGACGCGACCGGCGACGTGTTTCTGGAGGCGTTGGCGCCGCCGTTCGACGAGGGATTCTACGACCAGATCCGGGTGAGATATCGCACAGCACGGGTCCAAAGCACACACGCACACACACAATGACCCACACACACAAAGTCTGCTGAGATGAAACAGTCTGTGGTACACCCAGCGTGAGACACGCACAAGGCACGGGTGAGACACCACACAGAGACGGATCCAGGGCACACACACATACACGCACATACACACGCACGCACACACACGTACACGCACCCGCACCCACGCACAAAATACGGGTGACAAATCACGCAGACACGGATCCAGATCCAGATCCAGGGCACACACGCACACAAACAAGCACAGACGCACGCACACGCACACACAAACACCACGCATGCACTCATCCACACACAAAGACCCGGATGAGACATCACGCCAAGACGGAACCAAGGCAAATACACACGCACACGCACACACACACACACACACACACACACACACACACACAGGTCCGGGTGAGACATCACACACAGAAGCATCCAGGGCAGGGCACAAAATAATGCACCATTTCGCAGCGAAATGAGGTGCGTTTGAGAAAATGAAGAACGAAATCCTGCTCCGTTTGCTGTATTTTATTCTGCTCTCGAAGGAAGGCGATTTCCAAAAGCTTCGTTTGAATCAGACACACTGCTGGAAGATGCTTGCAGTGGGCGCGTCCAGAGGGTGTTTGCGCAACCAGCGAGCAACAGGGCTTCATGTTCTTTGCGCATGCGTTTTCAGATCCGGGTGTGTACGACGGACCAGACGTTTGTGCAGTTGTGGGAGCCGTCCGATGTGGACAACACCGTCCCGGGGGTCAACTCCACCTTCAGACTCGTCTGGCAGATCGAGGCTCCCAAACCCATCTGGTCCCAGGAGCTCATCCCGGTGAGTCACGTGTTCCGGGTGCGCATGCGTGCGCGTGCGTGCGTGGGGGAAGGTGCGTGTGTGTGCGTGCGTGCGAGGAAGGTGTGCGTGCACAAGGAGGGAACGCGTGTGCGCGTAAGGAAGGTGCGTGCGTGTGCGCGTTGGCAGGGTGAACGTGTGTGTGTGCGTGGGAAGCGCATGCATGTGTGTGTGTGTATGTGTGTGTGTGTCTCTACCCGTGCATACGTGCGTGCGCGCTTGGGGTGGGTTGATATGTGCGTGTGTGTGCGAGCATGCATGGGATGGCCCATGTGTGGGCATGTGCGTACGCACATTGGGAGGGCGCATGTAGGTGTGTGTACGTGTGCGTGTGGATGGGGCCAAACGTTTCCACAGGCTCATCACGATGAACTCTATTCCACATTTCCCCATCTCTCCCCCCGCACAGATCAACATCACGCAGATCTTCATTAAAAAGACGTACCGCATCGGCGTCTGGACGCCCATCTTTCGCAACGCCGACGGGAAGGTCGCCGTGCCCTACACCTTCAACGCCAACTTCGCGCCGCTCTACAAGACGCAGAGGCCGTTCAGCGTCGGACAGGTACGTACGTGGCGCGCAGGCGTGGCGGGAACGAACCTTGGGAGCAGGGGGCGAGGGGTGCAGGGTACGTGGACCCATCACTGAGGTCACGGGGTGCAGAGGTCCTGGGGTGAAGAGGTCCCGGGTTCAAGATATCATGGGGTCTGCAGGCCCAGGCGGCCCCACAGGCCCAGGGGTCCAGAGGCCCATCAATGCAGAAGTCCTGGAGCGCAGTTTCCCAGGCTGACAGGAATCCAGCGCCTCATGGTTCGGAGGTCCTGGGGCCCATAGGTGCAGGGGCCCAAATTTCCAGAGCCCAGAGGCTAAAAGATCCAGGCCAGGGAAGCATTGCCCAACCACTGGAAACGGTCGACTCAGTTTTGGCCTTCTCAGCCACAACAATGTTTCTTCGGGCTTCCTTTCTCTTTGGTCCTTTGACCTTCAAAGACGCACGCACACACACTCACACACACACACACATGCACACACGTGTTCGCTGCTGAGTGAGCCGGCGCTAGTGATTTAGGCCGTGATGAACACACACACACACACACCAAAGACACACACAAACGCAGACACACACACATACACACACACACTCACACTCTTCCCTTTCAGAGCAGACTCCCCCCGGGCGCTGTTGAGTGAACTGGCCCTGGTGACCCAGGCTGTGATGAACACACGCATACACACACACACACACACACATACACACACATCAACAGCCTCGCGACCCTGACCGTGACATGTCCGTGTTGTTTCCCCGACCCCAGGTGCGGGAGCAGATGCTGGCCTCGTTCGACCCTCTCGTGTGGCCGCGCGCCTTCTACCCGCACCACATCGAGTTCTGCTTCACCGCCACCAACGACTGCTCGCGCAACCCGAACTTCGACATCGTCGTGACGCAGGGCCCGCCGGGACAGAAGGTCAGTGGCGCCGCCGCACGGCAGGTCTGGGTAATGAACACGTGATACCCCTGGGCCACACCGCGTGCGCCAGCGCACATGCACGCCAAGGTCACAGCGCACCACACTGGGTTTCACCCATACAAAGCAATGTGGCAGTAAGGCATGAGTAGATGTATTCACACTGAAGTACATGTGAGCCACCATGATCGTGGATGGGGTCCAACCCCAAACATGCACTGGTGTGTGGTGCGGAATGTCGTAAAAGCTTTGCGTGATGCGCTGGCGCACGTGGTGTGGCCGAGGGCACAGAGAGCACGCCCGGCCGGGGGTTTAAGTGACGTTGGGCCCACCCGAGCGGAAGGTCAGTGAGCCAGGTCTCAGCAAGACAGCAACATGTTGGGCCCACCCATCTTCCACACGTGACTATTTCAGGCCACGGTTTTCATCGTGGGCGTAGTGCAGTCTTGGTTGCTTTGTGTGTGTGTGTGTGTGTGTGTGTGTGTGTGTGTGTGTGTGTGTGTGTGTGTGTCTGTGCTTTGGGGAGGGGGCAGGATGGTTGCAGCAGGCCATTGGTCCAGCCAGAACATAGGCTGAAGCGTGCTCACTTCTGATCCCTTGTGGACTGAGTGACAGCATCACATACATCTCACTTGGGACGTGGCCTCATGGTTGTTGTCCTCTGACCTGCCAGTGTAGGTTGACAGCGTCAGGTCATGTCTTACCTCTTACAAGACCTGAAACTTGCTATCATCCACCCCCGCCGGTGGCTCGACAGAAGCCAACAGGCATCATCCCAACAGGGGTGACCCAGTGCACCTTGAAACAGGGGGCTTTCTGACCTTTGCGTTTTTGTTCCAGAATGAAAACCGTGCTCTTTTGCAAAATTTGAACTGCACAGTAGTCCAGGTTGTCAGTTGCTGTCTGTATCAATAGATTGTTGTTTGGGTGAATCACAACGTACGTTTGTTTGCAGGGCGACACCGGAGACCAGGGTGAGCCAGGACCCCCAGGACCCCCGGGGACCATCGCGGACCTCCTGAACCCGGACAACCCCGACGAGCCACGTGAGTCGCGCACGTGTGTGTGTGTGTGTGTGTGTGTGTGTGTGTGTGATCAGACGGGGGTCCAGTGGGGGTATCTGGTTGGGGATTTGGTGAGGGGTCCAGTGAGGGAGTGGTTGGGGGTCCAGTGGGGGTCTGGTGGAGGTTCAGGGGGGTCTGGTGGAAGGTCCAGTGGGGGTCTGGTGAAGGTTTCTGGGGGTCTAGAGGAGGGTCCAGTGGGGGAGTGGTTGGGCAGTCCAGGGGGGTCCAGTGGAAATTTCAGGGGGGTCCAGTGGGGTCCAGGGGGAACTGGTGAGGGGTCCAGGGGGTTTCAGTTGGGGTGCAGCAGGGGTCTGGTGGAAGGTCCAGTGGGGTTTGGTGGAAGGCCCAGGGTCTGGTGGAAGGTCCAGGAGGGTCTGGTGGAAGGTCCAGGGGGTCTGGTGGAGGTTTCAGGGGGGTCTGGTGGAGGTTTCAGGGGGTCTGGTGGAAGGTCCAGGGGGTCTGGTGAGGTTTCAGGGGGATCTGGTGAGGTCCATGAGGATCTGGGGGATGGTCCAGTGGGGTCTAGTGAGGTTCAGCGGGTCTGGTAGGGTCTTGTGGGGGTCTGGTGGAGAGTCCAATGGGGCGACCTGGGTTCCAAGCTGGATATAAAAATCAGTACCCCTGCTGCTCGCTCCCTCTCCCTCCCACTCCAAAACAAGGCTGATGCAGTGAAAGGGTCAGATTCCAGTTCGGTGTGAGTCCTCGTGTGTACTGTTATGTTGACGACCATCGTTACCCCACAGTGAGGTTTGCGTGCGACAACCCGGATGGTCTGACGGAGACGGTGAACGACGTGCAGCAGACGAGCAACACGATCGCGCGCGACGTGCAGACCATCCGCGACGCCGTCAACAGGCTCTCCCAGGGCGGCGGCGGCGGCGGCGGCGGCGGGGGAGGGGGCGGCAGCGTCGTGGCGCCGCTCCCCCCGTCGGGAAGTCGTGAGTAGGGGCGGGGGGGGTGAGGAGGGAAAGGGTGGGAGGGGTGGGGCAGTGTGGGTGGGTGGGGGCGGGGGTGGCGGGGGAGGCCCTGGCGTTGTGGCCTCCATCGGGAAACGGTGAGTAGGCGTCAGGCCGGTGTGTAGCGAGCCCATGAGAGCTCAGGAGAGCACCCTAAGAATCAGGAAGCGTTGGAGACG
>JAAUXT010071984.1_pt1 | contig 17548 bp, 14 predicted proteins | sample 7278171 | NCBI WGS metagenome assembly JAAUXT01 (sample SAMN14350112, study PRJNA611818) | marine sediment metagenome | isolation source: surface marine sediment (1.8m) | place: French Polynesia: Moorea | collected 2018-08
GGGGGCCCCCCGGGGGGCCCTGTGGGGGTACCCTCTTTTGGTATCTGGTCCCTTCTCCCCCCCCACCCCTCGGGGCCCCCCCCCACGGGGGGGGGGGGGGGGGGGGGGGGGTGGGGCCGCGGGATTCCTTTGATGGGTGGTCGTGACTCTCCAGATGACAAGATGGCGAGATGAGGGCCCCACAGATGGAGTACGTGAGAGAAGCCAAGAGCGGGGAAAAGACCCAGGGAAGAGAAATGACGCCGCTGCGGCAGAAGATGAGATGTAAACAGCGAGAGCGCTGATTGGAAATGTGCATTATGTATATCGTGGAGACTCTCCATCTCAGCCATGATGTTCTTAACAAAGCGAACCACAGTCAGAAGCAGCAATTTACGTAAATATACCACTCAAAGAGACACAGGTTCTTGTGTGGGAAATGAGCTGCAGGTATAAATATTGCATCAAATGTGGTAAATCAAGATTAATTTAAGGTGTACGCTCGTAGTCGTCGGGAAATCAACCAAGCAAAATGGGCCATTTTTCTGTTGTGCCAAAAAAAATGTTGAACAAAATATTTCTCTGTGGTGCAAGTTGAATGAGACTGAGTGTGTGGATAGATAACACGGGTTTTCAGCCGCTGCGTTCAGCGCAATTTGGCTCATTGCTCGGAGCTCAGCACTCGACGCGAGAATCCAGGCGCAATCTCCTCCTCCTCCACTCACCTTCTTTTTCTTCTTGCGCATGGAAATCTTCACTCCGTCCACCGACACGAGGATGGTGACCTTTTTCTTCTTGATCGCCTTCGCTTTGAACTCGTACTGCAACACAGGAAAGAAAACGCAATTGTGGATTAATTGTGAATTGTGGAAGAGTGATGGAAGGTAAACGTACTCGAGGCCCGAGACGTGCGGTTCGCAAGGTGAGGAGGCGCCATTGCTCACAGCTGCTCCTCTTATCTCCACCCAACTTGTTGCCAATAAGCCCAGATTTTCTCCTTTATTGCCCAATCGTACACGATACACTCCGCGCTTCGCAAATATCAAAAACTTGATTGTTGAAGGCGGAAGCAGAGGAAGTGTGCGGCAGGGAAGTTATGAGATCGCAACCTGTGGCCTTGTTCGGGACGAGGAACATTGATCGGAACTAATGGCGACGTGCAGAGGCGTGTTGTCAGCCCGCCAGTTCGTTTGTTTCTTCTCAATACCACACACAAAAAGCCTTCTTGTTTGTCGTTGTGTTTCCTTGCTGCCAAACTGGTATCACTCCAAGAAATGGTGAGTTCCCGGGGCCTGAAACTCTTGGCTGGCTGCACGGGTGACATCTGGGCCATTTGTTGGGCATCAACAGACTCTGAACAGAATTGCACACGGATGGAAGGTTGCAGTGAAGTGCACCCTCCATGTCCTTCTGCGTCATTTGGCGGCAATTGCTGCTTGCAGCACCTGCAATTTGTCTTCTGGGGCAAGGCAGACAATCCCAACAAGACGCAGTGCGTAAGGCAACTGCGGGTGCGATGTCCCCTTCGTACGCCCCCTTTGCGTGCGCGCCACGCCCCCTTTGCCCCCCGCCCCTTCCAGGGGGGACGCGATGGGAGTGACAGGCAGGACGGGACATGAAACATCCTGAATTGAGATGCCATTTTGGTGTCAACCACACAGTGCTCTTGCCGTCACAGGACATCGCATCTCCATGGTCAAATCTCGCTGGGAACAATTACACAAGGAACACACCTCTTTGTTTGGTCTGTTTTCATCAATGTAGAATGTCCTGTGTGAATTAGAATTGACGATCTGGTGCCATGGCTCGTGGCCCATTTTTGCCAAAATAATTGGAACGAGAGACTCCGCAACGTGCTTCACCATCTTTTCGCTCCGGAAGAAACGACGACGCAGGTTATTGGTGCAGTCAACAGGAAAGTAAATCATCTTTTCATCTGTTATTGTCGACCATCTGCAGCGCAAACTGAGCGAAGATAACACCCGAGAGAGCTGCACATGAACGTAGAGAAGCTTTCAGCGCACAACTGCTGCCGAACACACACAGTCTGCCTTGGTACCCGTGCTGGCTTGTTACAGAACTTCGGTGGTGGGCGCTCCGGTGTGTGGTGTTCACAATCCGGGGCACAAAAGGAAACAAATGTCGCAACAACAAGTTCTTGTACTCGTCGTCGGCTCACAAGAGTCTCGACGGAATCAAGCAGGTTCGAGGTGTGAGCATTTCGTCTGGCAACAAACATTTCAAACAGTCTTCCTGTGTTACGAGTATTTCCTTCAGTATTTTCTCTCTGTCTCTCTCGATCTGTCTGGGTCTCTCCTTCTGTGTGTGTGTGTGTGTGTGTGTGTGTGTGTGTGTGTGTGTGTGTGTGTGTGTGTGTGGTCATGACGTGTGAGATTCTGCTCACTGTGAAACTGCTCAATTTCGAAAGTTCAAGCTCTGATCACCACACTCAAAACAGGACCAGGTCCACACGAGGTCCCCACCGGAAGCCTCGTACGAGATCAGCACTTCCACGCACTTGTCAGAGTGCGTCCCACCATACAGGGGTCCCACTCAGCAGTGTCTCCTTTTGTACGCGCCTTCCATTCACTGACCACTTCAAGTGTGGATTCATTTTCACGCACGGGCGTGAAACCCCGACTGCTGAAAGCTGCATGGATGTGTTCTCCCTTGTGCGAGATGTGTGTTTTGAGGGCTTCCTTACAACACACTGCTCAGATCTGTACTGTATCGTTTTCTTCTTCAAAACTGTCTGAAAATCTTTTGCGCAATGGTGGGAAAGCGAAAAACGATCTCGGATCGAAAGGTGGAACCACGTCTTTCGTGCGGGGCGGAACATCTTCACTCAACAGCGCAACTGGAAGTCTACTGGGGCTCTTTCGTCAGCTGCACACCCTCCCCTTTTTCCTTGAATCCTGTCCAAGTATCATGCTGGAACCGGAACATTTTCTTTCAAGGTGGCAAAGAAACCAATTTTTGTTATGGTTGAACACTTCAAAAGACACCCTCTGCCAGGAACGATGGGGTTTTCGTTGTAACCCGTTCGTCGTGACCCTTGATGCCCGTCATTGTTATGAAGAAAACACGAGTGCATGTGCCACGCTCCGGAACTTGTGGCAACTCCAGAACACATGCAGACGGCATCAACCTGAAGTGCAATTCTCTTAATGGCGAATACATTTTCTTTATGGCTTGCACCCGTGTGCCTCTAGGGCTTTCTTCTGTTTCCAGCAGCAACTGTTCTGGACAAATTACAGTGTGTTGTGTGCAAACTTTGTTCTTTGTGCTCGGTCAGCAATTACAATTTCCAATGGACAGGAAGACATTAGGGAGGTTAAGTGAGACGTGTTTTTTCACAACGTGAACGTGCGACGTTTGCTCGCACATTTCAACCAAAACAAGCATGTGAAACGTCAAAAGTAAAAATCCGACGTTCAATGTCGCAGTTTTCCACGTTTTGCGTCGAAATTGCGACGTTGACGTTCACGTTTCATGAAAAAACACGTCTCACTTAACCTCCCTATTGTCTCTGATTCCCTCCACGTGAACGGGTTGGGGCGGGGAGGATCAAATTATTCATTCTGACAATTCGAACAAAGTCATGTTTCTTGTGTTTTTGCAGCACCACAGGGTGTCCCTCCCTGCCTGCTGTTTGCAACACGGAGTTTTCATTTTGACCTGAGGTGAGACTTGTCAAACAGCTGACAATTGCACGTTGCCTCAGACGGGTGCGGCAAGATGATCGTCACGTTCAGCGACATTTGTCACAGCGAACAACGTCAACACCTGACGCCGATGTCACCAGTTGATCCTGAAACGCACCAACCAACAGCACCCGCCCCACCTTTTCTCACCTGAACAGGTGTGGAACTCGAGAAGTTCGAACCCGTCAACAAGAATCCCGCAACAAAAAGTGCAAATAGTGAATAACATCCGCAGATCTCTGAATTGCAAAAGCAAATTGGATCCAAGTGAAGACGCGCGCCGCCCTCGACCTCTCAGCACGCAGACGCTCCGGTGAGTGAGCCTTCCGCCTCTCCCGACGTGCCTCACTTACTCGCGTTTCTTCTCAGCGAAACTCAATCATAATGTGCTGCTCATAGATTATTCATCACTTTGATGTGTGAGATCACAAAGCTCGCACCGACGTTCTGGCAGAGCAGTGTCATTTTTGGGACTGTCTCCCGAGCGCAGGAGGGGCTGATGACAGTCCACAGAACACAGCCGCCATGCCACACCCACGGCGTCTGTGAGAGTGTGAGAAGTGTGATAAAGGTTCCGCGCTCTCGCTTCTAATTCTGCCGAGGAAGAACGACGACAGCTCGAGCGGCACTGTGTTCTTTTGTCGGCGGATCTTCCATTCAACACACCTAATCACAGTAGATCCTCCTTTGCGATCGTATTTCTGTACTCAGGCTCTGCTCAGACCGACAACAAACTCAAACAGCTCAAAACTTGATGAAACTTTGGTGGATTCCCACACAAAGTTGTGACAACCACATCTGGTGTAATTTTTCCCCCTTCAACGTAAGCGACCTCTGGTGGTTCTGACGTCACGTTTTTGTTCTGTCATCTCGTTTGTTTTCCAACATACGTGATACCAAGCTGATGGTCCATTGGCTCTGAATAGGATGGGGAGGCCCTGCAACTCCGGACTCACGTGTTCCTTGGGAAGCCTTCATTCAGCGTGTCAGTTCAAGTGCGAGTACGAGCAACGCAAGGGAATCCTCAAAAGTGCGAACACTCACACGGAATTGATTTGCTGAATGAAAACACCAAAGAGACTGGCTGGCCTTCACACACGCACCACAGACTTTTCGGACGTGTCATTTGTGACACACACGGTTGTGTCCGTGACAATCTGCCAGTTTTGGCAATTACACCGGTGAGCTGAAAACGAAGTAAATTCGGAGTTGCCCAGCATTGTACGAGCATCTGAACATTGTTTGGAATTTGCAGAATGGTCTGACAGTACATTGCAGCTTTTGCAGCACAGGGCTGACGTACGAGCTAATTTCGCATCATGTTGCCTCTAAACTATAGATCTGATCTATTTGCTCTTCTCTACCTCAGTCTCTGGCGCACCAACGGAACACAGAGAAGGGGGAGGAGGTCACTGAACAAAGCAGTTTGCAGCCAGGTGAGACAGCACATGTCAGACTCATTGATTTCCATCAACATCAACAAGGGCTCTTCATGTCTCCAAAGTTGCTGTGTTTTTTGTTCTTGTATCTTGTTCTGCAGCTGCGATGGCAGTGGAGTTCGAATCTTTGATCTGTTGGTCTGTTCTTGCACCAACTGCTCTCAGCAATGATCTCCACCTTGATCTTGGACGAGTGAACAACGACCGTGCCCTGACTGAGCACCACACTTGCACACTCGTACGAGGATCAGGCGACACAAACGTGTTGCTGGTGCAGAGGTGTCCCAAACAGGCAAATTCAGGAAACAGGTGCAGAAAGGCCAAAACGCCGCTCTGGTATACGTGATGACGCCCTATTATCACCCACGTCACACGTCGCTTTCAGTCTGATGAACACACGAGCGCGAATACCGACAGACTCCGTGTCTCGATGGCGCACGTGTCAATCAATCGAAAACGCGAGCTGTGCATCGCAACACAGCTACATCCACCACATCGACTGAAGCCACGTTTCCACACCCGTCCGCGACACGCTTCTATCCATTAATTGTAACCTAAGCTTTCAACAAACGGCTTTGCCTTTTGGTATGGACATTTCATTACAAGCGCAAAGCTGCCAATATGATAAATTCACACGCAACACGACAACTTCCATTCACCAACCAAATAAATCCAATGTTCATCTAAATTCCATGGCATGAAACAGAAACGAGATAAATTTTTTCTGCGAGGCAAAATAAATGAATTCGGGTGCGAGGAGAAAAATCAATCAACACAATAATACAGTGACAGCTTATAGAAATCCGCAAACACGGAGCAATAATTACCAACAGATTGCGTGCGGCGCTGAAAACTGTCAAGATTACTTTGACCGCAGTGCCAATATTGAAACAGACCAACCAATGTGGATGAAAATACCCAATTGCACCTTCGTGCGAAGCTTCAACAATTTTCATTGAGCAACAATGAAAAAGCCATCAAACTGTCGAGAAAAGCTCCAGTTGACCAAGGGGTGCGGGGAGGGGCGAAAAAACAGAGCAGAACGGATGTGCGAGACAAGAAAGGTAAACGTCCCCAAGTCACACCAAAGCAACGCGGCTTTTCCATTTTGTCTGCAGCTCTGTCTCGACGAAGCTGATCCTTCTGAGACAAATAATCACTGGGTTTCCGCCCAACGTGCAAAAGAGCCACACCACAACAGTTGCACAGGCTTGACAAAGCTACCGGTGCACGCACACACTTCAGTTGCAACAGAACCAACCAAGAGCCCTTGCACGTCATATTTCAACTTGTAAAAACACTTGAGTGCGGAAAAAAGCGCAAATCGCATCCGCAAGCAGCGCGCATTCCAAAAATTGTTTTGTTTGCTGGATGAAAACTACGCAGGTCGAGTAGCCCTTGCTTGTGCGAGTTTTTCAAAGTGAGGTTCAAGTGTTGACTTTCAGGCTCAAAGGCGGAAAAATGTTGAAACGGTGGTCATGAATATCAGCCAAAACAGCCCGACGCTTGCGAACCAAGGTTTCTACCCTGTCTTCAACCTGTAGTGCATTTGATCTTTCTGTGGGGGGTTTCAGATTTTCGGAGGGGTCTTTTTCGTCCCCGTACTGAGAACAGTTTCGGGCAAAATAGTTTTGTACTCACTCGGATTCGACGCATCGCTGCCACGATCTCCACTCTGCTGCTGGGGCGAGGCACATCCAATGTTCCAATGTACTGGAAATATAAAAGAGATTTTCTTGGTCGTTACAGTGCAGGCAAACGGTGTTGGTTGCAGAGGCAGTGCCTCGCGGCGGAAGGGCTCAGATCCCGCGGTGGGATGCACCCACCAAATTGGTGTTGTGTTCCCGGTGCCTGGCGCAGACGTTTATCCTTTCACGTTCCAAATTCATCTCTGCAGGGACAGTCCGAATATCAACTGGATGAGTGGACACGCACACTCACACTCACTCACGCGGGCACACACACACACACACACACACACACACACACACAAACAAACAAACATTTTCGAGCAACAACAGGCACAATGATCAAATTTGGAAGAAACGCCCGTTGAGAAGCTGCATTCAAAGCGACAAAGTTTTCATGTTCAGACCTTTCAAGACGGTTGCCCTTGCATTGAAAGAAAGCAGTTTTCAATTACGTGTTTTGAATTCTAAACACAAGCCATGAAACCATGTCACTCCATTCACAATGCTTTCACTTCAAAAACCAAATGCGACTGTTTCGGCCGAAAGTCCTCAAGAGAACAAATCCTTTCGCACCCATCAGTCCACGTGTTGATCTCATTTGTACTTGGACGTCATTTCAGCGGCTCAAGCGAGATAGACATGCCTGGCTCTGGATTACATCCCACGAGAAATAATCTCCCACAGGAAGTACACGGATCACCTGTCAGATTGAGATGTGCGGTGCTCGGTGGGGGGCAGGACCGCGCACACTTCCCACTTGATGGGTCAGTGAGCTCAGCGTGATCGACTTCGAATTACCAATCTCCTGTGGTGCTGATGGGATGCAATTCACATTTTACAAGCCAACCACCCACAGATAAGCCGTGCATGCATTTTCAGCCACCTTGAAACTGCACCTGACAGCAAGGTATTTGTGGTCCAGGATGAAAACCAACATTCTCTCCTTGCCAAAAAAGCTAGCGCGAGTGCGGGGGTCTTGGAGTTCGCAATTTCTGTTCACTTCACTCGTACTCACAAGTCACCAATTCGGAACAAGTACAGTCAGAGTGAAAAGCCTTTGAAGTGCCCCAACACAAGGTGCAGCTGACATGTGGGCTGAAGCAATCGCAAAGTAAGACAGAGCACGTACGGTTGGCAGGAAAAAGCTACTTCAGGATGTGGTCATATTTTGCGATATCGAAACAGCAGCGCGACCTCGAAAAAAGCTCCACCGCAGCGGTGTCTTGGCCATGAACACATTTCTGCCAATGTTTACGCACAAACACGAGATACTGTTGTCACTTCAGCGCGGTTACTGTCACATCTCGTACGACGAGCAGTTTGTCAAGACTGGAGAAGTGCAGAAATGTGGTTTGCAAACAGGCATAGTTACAGCCTTACTTACAGGCCACCGGTGAGTTACGAGCGTTGATCGTGACGGCCAGAAATCGTAACCAAAGAAACCCTCACAGCTGGAGTCAAGAGCAAAATCACTTGCAGGAACAGAAACATTGACAATGAGGGTCTTTGCTGGCAAATCTTCTGGCCATAAAACGGAACTTGAAAAAGAAGGACCAGCATCCACACCAAACAGCTTTTTGTGACGCCCCAATCTGTTCCCTGTTACTTGCCATTTCGGTTCTCGACCTCAAATACACGCAACAGAGCTCTGGCATTGAGAGAAATCTCTTTGACCTTGACAGTTCACAGGTTGTTCTGACATACCCAGAGTGCCTCTTACCTTCGCTTGAAAGGGTATCCCGTGCTGGAAAGCATCTTCGTTGTGGAGAGGTATCCGAGAATCGTACCCGTCGTCAGAAACCAGATCGTACTGCTTCTTTGATGGCATTTTGGTTCTTCAAACATAAATCCGAAGGTCTGGAGTATTTACTGTATCGACAGCACCACGGAACAACTCCAATGTGTTCTCAAAATGATTCCCACTTTGTTGGCGTTGTGTCTTTCTTGACAAGCATGACATCTCCTGACACACACAACGTCAACAGTAACACAAACAAATTTCAATTCTCGTGTCTCCACAGATCAACAACATCAATGTCCAACATCAATTTTGCACAAGCACACTTCGATCGCGCTCGTGTAAAGAGTAGAAATCACTCCACCGTCGCAGAGACAAGAGAAATTGTCTGGTGCAATGCAGAGCAGAGCAGAGCACTGAGGCCGAGTTCGTTGGCGTAAATCAGACGCTGTCACTTCCAAATTGAAATCACACGAGTTTCTTCCTCACTGCAACTCCCACTTTCAGTTCCACATCCAACACAATCCAAACTCGAAAATGTTTGCAGTCCTTCACATCGCTACATCCAGGGCCTCTTCCAATCTGTAAACTCTCCTCACTTCACCCATAAACCCATCCAAGTACCTTCCTGCACAAGTTTTGCAACTCACAAAAGAAAGTGTGAGGGAATAAGTGCAGCGAAATCGATAAACGAGCTCTGTTCACTTTTTTGAGTCTTGTCTGTTCGGGGAACACCTCAGCACTGAGCTTCCGGGGATTCCGTATCACGTGACGACACTTTTCTAGTTGGTCGTTTCTTTTGTTTGCAGTCGTATCCTCATCGCAAACAAACGGCCTTGAGGTTGGAACGAAGTGACAAATCGCCGAAGTCCAAAAGCTTGACTGGTTGTCTCACAAAATTGTACAGAACTGAAGGCATTTTGAGAGTATTTTGTCTTTATTTTTCAACATGACATTTCCTGAAACGGATGTTCCGAGCGATGAGTGTCGCGCGTTGCCGAGACGACAGGGAGGGTGACTGTTCCACTCATTGTACGGAAACGGAAATTGTCCAGCAATGGATTCGAGACGATCGTGTCAACAACAAATACGTAAACGTGTTACGAGGGTTATCCAAGTTCTGGCGGTTGCGCAAAGCTTGTTGTATCACCTTTAGAAATTAGGATGCCTATTGTGCGCTCTTTTGTCGACGCGGACGATCAACCTGATCTTTGCATGTAGACGGTCGCCAGGACTTGGACCCCCCTCGTATTGAAACTGACAATGTTCTGTTTAATGGCGTTTACGTCCTCCAGCTGAAAGTTCCAACGAATCCTCCACTCAAAAAACGCGCTCGAAATGCTGGTCGGTGGCTTGTTGCTGCTGCCGCGGCATCTGCTGTCCGCCATGAATCCGCCCTCCCTGCCGTCGGGGCGGCGCGTGATACTCGAACATGGACGTCGTGTGTTGCGACAGCATTTTGGACAAATCGTGCGGCATCGGATCGTTCCAGAAGAAATCGTGGGAGAGCGCTGAGTCGGCATCGATGCGTTCCTTGGGGTTCATCGTCAGTAGTTTGTCGAGCAGGTCCAAGGCGAACGGGTCCTTGACGTAAGCACGCAGACGCTCCTTCACTTTGCGCTTTTGACCTTTGGGCAGTTCCATTTTGTTGTACAGGTCGAGGTTTTCCACGCCAGGCCAAACGTCTGGGCCGATGGAGCCACATAACTGACTGATGAGTGTGAGCTGGTGCTGTTCTGTGTTGCCTTGCATGATCGGACTCCTCGTCCACATCTCTGCCATGATGCAGCCTGCACCCCACAGGTCAATGGGAGGCCCGTAGTTTCTCTCCCCCAGCAGCAGCTCGGGAGGCCGGTACCACAAGGTGACCACTCTGTTCGTGTACCTCACACCCTGCACAGCTTTCAACGACCGCGCCAGTCCGAAGTCAGCCAATTTGAGCGTGCCATTCTTCGTGAGGAGAATATTGGCCGCTTTCATGTCTCTGTGCAGAATCTTGTTGGCGTGAATAAAATAGAGTCCACTGAGCAACTGCTTCACCACTTCCTTGATCTCACCCAGATTGAACTTGACATTGACGTTACTCAGGAGACCAGCGAGATCGTGCTCGCAGAACTCGAAGACCAGGAAGAACGTGCTCTTGTATCTGTTGTATGAAGTGGCTGAAAAACAAACCAGAGCGTGAAAGAATAGGGAGCCGTAAAAGGCCACTGCGTGTGCTAACTTGCACGAGTAACACAAGCTGAGTGAGCGGATTGACTTCAGGACATTGACGTGGGAGACACGTGACGATTCGCAATGTTCCAGTGTTTGTCTCACCTTTCGTCCGGCAGATTTCGATGAGATGAACAACGTTGTCGTGCTTCAGCACTTGTAGAATGGTTATTTCTCTCAAAGCCGTGATCGGAAACTACAAGGAACATCCAGTGTGAAGCAGCTGCGAAATAATCTTTTTGCACACCAGTGCCTCTCACAAGGACGGTCTCTGAGAAAACTTACCCCTTCTTTTTCATTTTCCATCAGCACCTTTTTGAGCGCCACATGCTTCCTCGTTGTTTTGTCTCGAGCTTTGAACACTTCGCTGCAAAACATAACTCAACGTTCAGTCTTGAAACCAGACTGAAACCAAAGTGTTTTCCCCAATGTCGCATCATCCATAACGGTGTGTAGAGTGTCTAAAGCAAAGTCAGCCCAACGATCTCGTTGAGAATCTTCCTCCGGTATCTCATCTCATCTGTTTTTTCAACAGCAACAAATTTGTTGAAACGTTCAAACGACAAAGAATCCCTTCTGTGAAAATAGAATGTCATTTGAAGCCGGCTCACCCAAAGGTTCCCTGACCGATTTTGGCCAGCTTTTCATACACCGTCATGGCATCCCTACAATAAGGAAAGTCCAAGTCGTCCATTTTGTAACTCATTTTGGCTTCGTAGAACGTAGTATGCACGTATTTAAGTGAAAATCGTCCGACGACCAAGCTACAAGCGTTTTACTATTTACGCCACACGCAAGTGCAACTTCCGGCTTGCAACGACTTTGGCGGTGAGAAACAAGTTTCGTTCTAACTGGCAAAATCAGACCGTAAGTTTCGCACTGAAGAAAACTTGCTCAAAATATGTAAGGAAACTGTGTCAGTCAAATATAATGTTTTATTAGCACAGTTAATCGATCAATTTTCACAGTTATTTTTATCATTTTCATTTGCCTCCCACAGAACGATTTGCTAACTAACAAGTTACAATTTAAATTTACACGCAAACTGGTGACGTAATACTCACTCTTGCTGAGCGAAATCTGGACGTTTGGATGTTATAGTTTGTGAAAGTTTGATTTTGACGCACTTTCATTGAATTTGTCAGACTAAAAAAATGCCGAAAGTTGTGTCTCGAAGCGTCGTGTGTACTGACACCAAGGACCAAGAGGAGTATCAGGGAGAGAAGCCTCTTTACGTGTACTACTGTTTGTGTGGCCAGATGTCACTGATCTTGGGTGAGTAGACTCTAACGAGTGGACCACAACTCAAGACTTGTCACGTACACCAAAGTGATGTTTTTCCTTTTGAACGTGCGGTGCAAAATCCCAAGATTTCTTGTGCACATGTCCAGCAAATTTTTCACTGAATAAGACCGTGCAGTTCCGTTTGTTTCAGACTGCCCCATGGACAAACTGCCGATGAGAAGACGAGACAACGCCAAGGTGATCGATTCTGCGAAACATGCTCACAAGTTGACATGTGAACCAGATGAAATCACGTACATACGAAGGTACAAATGCCTGCCATTTCTTCGCCCAGTTGAAAAACAATTTGTGCCAAACAGCACACCTTTGCAGTGAAGCGTTGGATACCAAGAAGGTTTCACTCACGTTCTCTCGTCTCCCTTGCAGACCAGAAGGCATAGAGAGACAGTACCGACAGAAATGCAAGACGTATGTACGCCTTGACGTCTAATTTGTTGACGTTCAGTGTCAGTGGAATCACGAATTCAGTTGCCTCACCAGTTGGTGACTGCGATCGTATTTGAAGAACCGAGACGTCTCTTTTGATGTCAGGTGCGGACTTCTCCTGTACTACCGGCATCAGGACAACAATCTCGTGACGTTCATCGTTGACGGGGCCCTGAAGGCGTCTTCAGACAGAAATGCGAAGGCCAATGTGTACGCCCAAGTTGCCGCACCAAAGAAGGTACTTTCTGTCGACCGATAGTCTGGCAGACCGAGAGTCTGGGGAGCATCAAAGTCGTTTGTCTGCTGTGCCAATTCAACAGGAGCGCAAAAGCGAGGACAGTTTCCTTGGCTTTCTGAACAATTGCGTTGTTCATTTTGCTCACTCCCATTTTGCAGGTGATGGTGAAAAAACACACGAAGAACATGGGAAAGTTCAGCTCTGTGACTGTGTCCACAGTCGACGAGGAAGAAGAAGAATTGGAAGCTGTAAGTTGTGCACTTTGTCCAACCCTGAAAACGCTTTGTGCACAGATATCAAGGGAAGGGCAAAACAATGACTGCAAATTTTTTGTCATCACAGAAAGAAATTGCGGACTCTTACGCTGCCAACGCCAAGGTGATAGAGAAGCAGCTGATCAGGAAGGGTCTCAACAAGAGGAAGATGATGGAGGAGGTAGGACACTTGCGCTGCTCGGTTCCATCTTTGAGAATATTGTCGATCGAACCTGTGGGCAACAGGATTCATACACCCGCGTCGATACATTCGTGTTCAGTTTCTTCAGGTCACCTTTTTGTGTCCGATACGAGCGTACAGTGCAGCCAGATGCCCAGGGGTGTTGGGGCTTTGGTGTCAATCGTGTGATATCACTGCACCCCCTTCTGTCCCACACCCCAGACCAAGTTACTTTCTTCTTCGATGAGTTTTCTGAGTTTGACATGCTTGTTTTTCAGGCTGGCGAGGCGAAGAAGATGCGACCGAAGGGCACACTGATCGACAATCTGCACAAGTAGCGGTCGTCGCGTGTCGTGAGTACTTCTCGCCCCAGGTGTTCAGCGCACGTCTGGTCACGTGTCGCGCGACGTGCGCCAATCAGAGGCTGTGATACGAGTGGTCAGCTGACCCGGAACTCACAAAGGAGCTTTTGCAGTCACTGCAATGAAGAACTGTGCGATTTGACAACGTGTTCGTGCTCCCTTTGGATTACCTGCCAAACGCAGCCTGGGAGGAAAACAAAGGAAGCCGTCGTCGCACGTGGAATCAGACACTGGCTTCCTGGTTCAAGGAAAATGAGGCCTCTGGTTTCTTATCACCGTGTCTGTTTGTTTGGTGTGGCTGACAGGAAATGACATAAGTTTTGGGAAATTCAAGTTTATTCGCATCAGGAATCCGGTCTTGTGTCCACAAACTTTAGTGTGTTGACAAAAAGAGTATGCACCGCTTTCGGATCAAACAAAATTCACAGTGGCTTCCCAGATAAAACCACCACAATGCAAACGTGCTGAAAGCTTCGCGAATTGGAAGTGTGATCAATGATGAAGACTGATGAATGTTTCGGGCCTGGTGAGACTATTATTAATTCATGCGTGTCGGGAACACAGGCGGTCGTTTGCTGTGGCGCTTGCGTGGGTTTGCTCCCAATCAGAATGACGTTTCATGTCGGTTCTGCGTGTTCCCATTGCGGATCTATTATTTATCTCTCTGATGAGAGACGCGAGCGTTATCATCAGCCTGTGGCAGCGTGGGCCGCAAGAATTGGGGAAATTTTTTGAATTTGTCAATTTCTGAAAGAAAGATTCCGTTCAAGAAAAGCTCTCTTTGGAATTGCAATATTTGGTCGAGCGTATAATGGACGCCGCGCGATGTCCGATCGTTTTGGCCGACCAAAATGGGCGTCAGCGGTTGTGCCAAGGTCTGTTTCGCTGGATGCGTCACGGGTTGCGTCGTTTGCGTCACTGCACGAGTCAGAGTCCTGTGTCATTGCTGTGGGCGTTGCGCACACCGATTTGCGCAAGGACGCAACGCGCAACGCACTCAGTGTGAAACAGGCGAAAATTGAAAAAAAATCAAAATTGACAATTTCAAAATTGAAAATCCCACCATTGCGCCGGTGCTGTGACGAAAGGTTTGTGTGTGACAATTGGCAAGGTGATGACGGAGCAGTTTCTCCGTCGGGCTCCGAAAAAAACTCTTGAGGCTGAAAAGTCCTCTTCATGTATCGTCAGCAAATAAATGCCAACGGAAAGAAAATCGTTTCACTCCTTTCAGGCTATCTGTTGTCATGTCAAGCTCAGTGTTCTGCAAGTAACATCCGGTGGAAGATACCGATCCTTCACGGGTGAAGTTTGTGAAAAACGTCAGTTTGTTGAGCATTGTCAGTTGGGTTTCTGTCAGACGTAAAGCGACCAACTGAGTTTGTCCCGTGGCGTCTGTTTGCAGACCTTCCACAAAGCACGTCTGGATTCACGTCAGCTTCGTGTGACGTCACGCGACGTCACGCTGGCCACGTTTGTCTGATCCAGAACAAGTTCACTTTCTGTCCGTTGGCATATTCAAGTGAGGGGGTAAAAAGCGTTTGGACGCACTTGGTGCACGCGTGCCTTCAGCAACGAAGTTGTCTGTTGAGCGTCTTGGTTGCGATCACAAGAAGGTAGAACTCATTGGTTTGGACGAATATCACGATTCAATAATTTCATACTCCACCCCCTGGCGATGACCGGGGTACCTCAGATCGAACGTCGGACTAGAACGGGCGTTGTTCCCTCCAGGGCTCTGGTCTTTTGAAGCCTGCTGACCCTTCTCGGATAAACTCAGTCCGAGGATGACTATTGCTACGACAACTGCAATGGACGGCCACAGCATCGCGTGGATCACTGTCGTCTTGGTGATGATGCTGACGATGGCGAAGTCCAGTCGGACTGGATCGAAGTAGCACATGAACTCCAGTCCCACCGGATTCCCGTAGGCGTTGTAAAAGGCGTCGGCACCGTCGAAATTGCTCTTGTACTTCCGGTCACACTGATGGTAAGAACACTGAAATAAGAAGAGCCATTGTGAATGAATTTGCCCAACAAAGAAGCGAGGAGTTTGTAAAACATCCAGAAATGTTGGGTGTGTCGACAGGTGTCAGTGAGAGTCGTAAAGTACGAGACGCCACTTGCACTCGTGCAGGGCAGAGACGGGGTTCGTTTCACGCAAGTCGCCCAAGGAATTCTGATGTATCCGACAGATCATAAACGTACCTTTCTGGTGTCGTACTGAAGCAGGAAAGTTTCGTACGAGTCGTAGAGGGTCACATTGTGGATCGTCACTTGTTCCTGATTGTCACTGGTCACAAAAGGAAGCGACTCACTCTCCGTGTCATTGTCACTGACACCAGGCACCCTTCCCTCCGGAAGCTGTTCTGTCTCCACAGTCATGTTCACCAGCATCTTGAGGCACGGGTATTTGGACTGACAGGAGCCTCGTCCACAAGCACAGGTCACAAGAGGCTCCTCGTGTACAGCCAGTGTCACAGCACAGCTCCCTGATCTCATGTTCTGCACCTCCATGTAAGGACCCACGTACCCTATACCAAAACCCAGCAGCAGAGACACGCCCACCACCCCCAGGAAGATGCCCAGTCCCAGCACCAGAGTGCTCGTTTTGATCCAACCTCTCTTCTCCGTGTGTCGTCGCATGTCCCCATTGGAAGTATCCATGTCCTGGTATCTCAGCATGTCTCAGTCGTGTTGGTGGGTTGGCACCACAGGCACAGTGTCAGCATGATGGTTCTGCAGGCAACGAGGTGGTTTCGCAGGTGAGTATCCAGCAGCTCCGAATCAATGGGACGGGTCAAGCTAAACAATGCCATTGTGTGCCGTCATTGTGAACTTTGGTCACGATGCTCCAGGTCGTTTCCCGTTGTGCATGTCAGATATCATTGCTTATCAGTGATAACACGCTTGTTTGTGAGCAGTCAATTGTGGTGAGAAGGTGCAAAGAGCTTCAGAGATGTTGGCAGTGGTGGTGGTCTGAAAATGCCTGTGCGTGCCATGGCGTCAGCTCTTGTGGAGTTGTCACGAATGTCTTGCTTCATGACTGTCTGAAAGAAAAGACAGCGTCTTAGCTGAAAAAAAACTTCGTGTTCGCTCGTACACTCCCACAGAAAATTTGTGAAAGAAAACTCAACTTAGACCTGGCTTTGGTCACGAGAAAATCTTTGAAGGATGGCAATTCTGTTTCTTTGAGAAATTCAACACGCAGATTTTTCAGACTTTGCGTCCGTGGTGCAAAAAAACTCGTATTTCTTGGGATGTCACGGGGGGGGGGGACGACCCGGTTGTGCCCCGAGGGTTTCGTTTTCACCCGAGAACACCCCACAATTCTCAAGACACCCAAAAAACACTTTGATTTTGGAACATTTTCTCGGGGTTTCTCGGATGGCAATGCTGTTTTGGAGGTTTTCGGACAATCTGAGAAAACCCACATTCTCGGGAGCAAACCCCAGGACCAAGACGAAATTGCAGGGATTTTTGCCCACACACATTGGACATGCATGCCTGATCGCACACAACTGCGCAGTGTGGCGACCATATCTGGAACGGCGAGGAAAATGTTTTTTTCGTAGTGATCAATAGATTTGAGCTTGCGATCAATGCATGTGCAGCGTATCAGTTTCCACAGCAGACGTGTGCATACGTGTGCAGCTCTGTGGCCAACAAACATGTTTGGAGCAAAGGTGCCGTTCGATTTGTGGACCAGAAACACAGACCAAAAATGAGTCCACACAAGAGGACCACACAGCAAATCAAACACCATATTTTCACGAACCATTCATGGAACCTGTCTTCAGGCCTGATCCATGGCCATGAACCAGATGAACCAAAAAGTGTGGTTCATGTATGTTGAAGAAATTTTGGGTGACCAAGCTTGTTTCTGGTTCACCTGGTCCACCTTAGTACTGTTGTATATATGAGTGAAGCCCCAGTAGTGATGTTGTAGTATAGTTTATTGTAGAGTATGAGTTGGAGCTCAGTGGTTTAGGCTACCTTTCTCTATGGTGTCACAAGCTA
>JAAUXT010048913.1_pt1 | contig 17544 bp, 19 predicted proteins | sample 7278171 | NCBI WGS metagenome assembly JAAUXT01 (sample SAMN14350112, study PRJNA611818) | marine sediment metagenome | isolation source: surface marine sediment (1.8m) | place: French Polynesia: Moorea | collected 2018-08
ATCATAGAAGGATTTGTCAAGAGTGGACAGGATCATTCTCACTTCTTTCTGGACTGAAGCAATTGTTGGGAATCTGCGACCTCGCAGTTGGGACTTAAGTTTTGGAAAGAGGGTGAAGTTGCAGGGTGCGAGGTCGGGTGAGTATGGTGGGTGGTCCAAGGTACTCAAGCCTCACTTCTTCATCTTGGTCAGTGTGTGGTCAGAGGTGTGGGGGGAGGCATTATCATGATGAATCAGAAATGATCGACCCTCCCAAAGATGAGGTCTCTTTTTCCTGATGCACTCCTTGAGGTTGGTCAAAGTCTGGCAGTACCGTTTGGAAGTCACTGTTTCACCCCTTCCAAGAAATTCACATAAAATAACACCCTCAGAGTCAAAGAAAACTGTGACCATAGTTTTGCCTCTGGATCCTGTGATCTTGCCTTTCAAAGGCCTCTCTTGCCCTTTGGCTAACCAAGAGGATGACTCTCTCTTGGTTTCAGGATCCAACAGGGGAACCCATGTCTCATCCCCTGTAATTATGGACTTTATGAATTTCTCTGGGTCTTCATTTTCACACAAGAGCTTGATGTTGTCCTCAGCCACAGTCATCCGAGTCCATTTCTATTCTTCTGTAAGAATGCGTGGGACAAATTTGGCACATTTCCGGGTTAATTGCAAGTCCTTCCTGAGTATCTGGTGCATTGAGAATGTCGACATCTCACATCTGTCAGCAAGTTCTCTGACACTGAGATGTGCATCATCTGCCAACAAGTCTCTAACCAGTTGAATTTTCTCAGGAGTACGCTGTGACCGCGCCCTACCAGGGTGGGGATTGTCCTTCACAACTTCTTGCCCCTCCCTGAATTTCTTGTGCCAATGTCGCACTTGAGTTTTGCACATGGTCTCAGTTCCAAACACTCGAGTCAAGGCGTGCCAACATTCAATGGGTGTTTGCCCGCTCTTGACCAAGAACTTTAGCGCTACTCTTTGCTCTGTTCGTCGCCCAGGGACTGCTGGGTCCATCAGGAAAAAGAGGAGCCTCCAGAACCAAAGGAACATCATGAATTTTGAAGAAAACCTCATCGGGATCCAACACACTACCAACCTTGAAAACTCCGCCGACCTCGCACACCTGACCTACTTGTCAATCTCCTGACATCAAGGTTGTCAGTTGTCTGGTTACTCACACTGCCGACATGTGGAGGACACAGCCATCCCCGTCTGAATGTCAAGTTTCATCAAAAAAATCCAAACCGATCAAAAGATAACAGGGTGGATCGGTTTTCACCATAACTTGCCTCGTACCAGCCAGCGATGCCGAAATTCATCCACGGACGGATATTTCCGATTCTCTTGCTCAAAACAATCTGTGTGAAAGTGCAGAATCAAATCCTCACTCAACCCAAGAGGCGTTTCTGCCTTCAGTCTCTGTCTGCGGTTCTCAGGTCATTCCTACAGACTGTGAGAACGAGGAGAAAAACAGACGGTGGACAGGTGCTCTCTCTCACACTCTTTGCGAACAGATCGCAGAACGGAAACACAGGAAAAGCTGCTGCCATTCAGGAACACTGCAAGAAACACCACCACCAGAACAGAAACAGACAATCTCTACTCCACGGTACGGTTTGGTATTTACTGAAGTGCTGTGCTGTGTCAAATTTATCCACTTCAGCACTCCTCAATGCGCTGAGAATTCCGCTCCACTCTTCGCTCCCTCGACCCCACGTTCACTTGTCAGCAGTCTTTTGCCCATGCTACATTAAACAATCACCGTTGTCTCCGTCTGAATCTCAGCGGATCCTGCGGGGGAACTGTTTGTTTCAGTGGATCCACGGGCCCGAGCCCTGATTCCACGCACATTTTGCGCTATCAGAAAGCACAATTTTACTGTAACCCAGATATTGTGAGTTGGGTAGTCGGGGCCCCAGGAAGAATTGTGATTCGTGTGCCCATCAGTGAGCACAAACTCTGCACGAGGCTTCATTTAGCCGGACCCTAGGTCCCCTTGGACAGCCTCCCGTCCATGATGCAGTGGCGGATCTGTCTTAATTGTCTGTTCGGGACTTGAGAGCCAGGCCCTGTCGCACACTGGATTCACTGAAGGGACAACCTCGGACCTCGATGTCGCACGCGCGCGGATCTTGTGCACAGAACCGAGACGTGGCTCCACCCCCATTGTTCGCCGAGTTTCGCGCAACGCCAGACCTTGTGTATCAGAATCAACGAGATTTAGCTCAGAACGTTTTTGTGTGGTAATGCATCTGGTTCGACTTCTCAACTCTGTCAGTGCAGTTGCGTGTCAATGGGGACCTCTGGCAAAAAGCGCATTGTGAAAACATAAATAGCGGAGAATAGACAGAAAAGTCATGAAGTCAAAGACTTGAGAAAGTCAGACATGAGACATTCAGATCTATAGTGGGGTCACAGAAGTGAAGCGGGAGAGGCTGGCTGAAGTTGACTTTGATGTGAATCCTTTTTGTCAGTTTGTGAGGACAATTATGTCTTCTCTGAACAGAATCGGTTCTCATTGGTTCCGTTCGTCGGACATGCCCACTCGTAAGATAGGACCAAGAGTTTGGTTTGGGTGGCCGACCCCAAGCGGACCTGGGATTGAGGTGCAGGAGAACCCCACAGGAGTTAGGCGGGAACGCCTCTGGCTCCTGACCCCCTGAGCATGAAAAATATTGAACCTCGCTTTTACTTTCGACTGTCCCCGAAATGGATCTCGAATTTGACTTGACGCTCGCCTTGAGTCTTCAGAAGTTTAGCAAAGAAATCATCACGGGCGCAAAACGGGACGAAACAACGATTTGCTCGGGGCTCAGAGGCCTCCCAGCATCAGAGGCCTCCTCCATGCACTGATTCGAATCCCACTGAAACCCGTCTCAAACCGCAGTAGACCTACTGTGGTCTCACTCGTTTTTGGTGACGCCTCTGACACTTTGTGCCCTGTGACATCATCTGGAAACAGTTGCCTGAACCGGGCACGTCGCTGGTCCGCATCAGGCCAGTTCTGTTCAGTACACGCGAAACGTGCAGCAGTCTACTCGCCTGGCCGATAGATTTGTGTGTCGTTCAAATTGTACAATGTAACAAACGGGGCAAGTACATCTCCACGCCTGCAAAAAATGCAGTAACTTCCTGCAACTTACTGCACATCTGTCTAATCGTGACAGCTCAGACAGCCATTCAAAAGCTCAAGAAAACGAGCTGCAATCTAGATTCTGTCTACGCCACAGTGCACTGAGATGGCTAAATAACTTGGTGCGAATTTGAGGAGGTTTTGGAGAATGGAAGAGTGAATACTCACCATAACACTGGCTGCCCGCGCCCCTGTCGCCATGGCGGCCAGCAGCAGGGCCAGGGCGAGGGGCAGTGAGCCTCGGGGGTTCATGCTTCGACCCTCCGGCGGCAAAACCAGCAGACTCCCGGCCACAACAAAACACGGTGCGTGCAAAGCCGCAGAAATTGAGACTAGACGTAATCCTCTATGCGTGGAATGTCAGCATATCTATCCAACGTGTGTGCTGTCTATCTTTGTAGAAAAACAGCAAAAACTTTCGCTTTCACTCCTCTCTCCACGAGTTCGTCTCAACTTCTGCGAACACCCCTCTGCATCCCTTCGGCTCTTCTAGTTTCCCCCTCCAGCATCTTCAGGTGATTTATCCGTGTTGCCATCAAGACTGATTGTCAGGCAATTTTACCAGGACTAGAAAACTAGATACACAAAACACAGCTGGTATACCTGCAATTGGAACATCTTCAGGAACAGTTGAATATCTCTGTTCAAAGATTTGCAATTTTGCCTGGGAGGAACTTCAACAGCAATGAGGGTGAAGTTGATGCCGGAATATCGCTTTTGCTCTCTTTGCTACGGTGCGCAAGGTCTTGCTTTGCTTCTGGAGAAACTGAAGTTTTTTCTCGTCTTACACCTGAACAAAATGATCAACTGCAAGTGAAGCTGTCTGGTTTGTTCACACACAAACATTGAAAATTGATCTCAGCTTTGTCAGCTCCAGAGCCCCAGGTCCGTATCCTCCCCACCATTACAATGTCCCTGAAGTTTATGTATTCAGTGTAAAGCCCCAGACGGAAGCCTCAGCGCAGATGTCAATTCTTCCCCTGCAGGGGGGGTGGGGTGGAGTGTGACTTACGGGATGGGACAGGTGAACATCTTCATCCAGTTGGGCCCATATGGATCTACATGATTTGCAACATTGATTTTGAGTTGGTTTTAACTTAGGATCAGGAAGAGACTTCGGTTCCGTTCTTTCACTTTCTCCGAAAAAAGAAAACGAAGAAGGGTTGAAATCCCGGGAACCAGTGTCTTGTTAGTATGTGCACATTGCAGTCATTTGACATAGGTCACTTGGAACTCTGTGATTGCACTCAGAGATGTGACCCAGGTCTGACTATTTCAGCCCACACCCTGACATGACCAGACCCTGGGTCTTGAAAATGTCTTCTCATTTCATTCCACTGAGAATGGAGCCCTGGTTGTTTTAGAACAGGAAGTCACGTTCTCTGAGCAGAAACCGGGTTTCGGAGAACGTAAAAGAACTTACGTCTCTGCGCTTCAGATTCCGCTCAGCGCTGACTGGAAAGACTGACGTGTTTTGCCATTTTTCGGAAGGTAAACTTCCGGAGAGCGAGGGCGGCTCTCGTTTTGCCACGTCTGTCCAAAATGAGTGAGTTTTATGACTGACTCAACCTGAACTCAAACAGAAAGTCTGTTTTCTACAACTGAAGGACAAAGAATAGTCACGTAGAGACGACAATCGTGAGCGAAAAGGTGAATTTGATGTGGTGTTTCTGCACCGGCTGTTCTCCACTTGTAGATCTACGAACACAGACACTTTTTGTAGAATTTTGAACTGTTTTGTTCGTTTCACAGCAATGTCTTGTGCCCTTCCAGAGTGAGTGCGTAGCGTGAAGAACCTGGGATTGAAGTTCAGTTCGCAAGCACCCAGCGTCATGTCAGCGACGTCGGGGCCGACCACGCGGTCACGTGGCGGCGTCACGTCACGACACGTCACGTCGCGCCTCCACGTTCCGGACGAGGGAACCGACGTCGACCCGTCCCTCAGCCTACCACATGTCCCCATGCACGTAGCCGTCACTCAGCCGGGCGACGACGCTGCCACCGGAAGTGACCTGAATCGAGGCAGCGACGGCGAGATGCATCCGTCGCCGGGTCTCGGACGGGACAAATACAACGTGGCTGTACTTATGTTCCTCTACGTGCTGCAGGGCATCCCCCTCGGTCTCGCGGGCAGCGTTCCTTACCTCCTGCAGAACAGACAAGTGACGTACAAAGACCAGGCGGTGTTCAGCTTCGTTTTCTGGCCCTTCAGTGTCAAACTGCTGTGGGCGCCCTTCGTGGACGCTCTCTACATCAAGTCCTTCGGACGCAGGAAATCTTGGCTCGTGCCCGTGCAGTATCTGATCGGCATCTTCATGGTGGTGTTGTCGGGATACATCCGGGACTTGATGGGCGAGGGAGAGGCTCAGGGACCAGTGCGGATTATGACCTTAACTGTGGTCTTTTTCATGCTAAACTTCCTCGCCGCAACACAGGATATCGCAGTGGACGGGTGGGCGTTGACCATGCTGTCCAGGTGTGTGTACGTCTGTGTGTGTGTGTGTCTGTGTCTGTGAGTGTGGGTGTGTTTGGAGCGAAACAGGATATCGCGGAGAATGGCCCATGTTGTCCTTTACATGTGAGTGGTGGGTAAGCGTCCGCAAATTTGAGCTGCTTTCCAAAGGGCATTTGAAAGAGTTTTGTGACTTGCATGTTGCATGTTGCACAGCTGTGTCAGCTGTGTGCGCGCATTGTTGAAACGCAACGACACGTTTGATTGCGCAGAAAAACATCTGTCAAGCATTTCAATGGCTTCCACACATTGGAAAGATATCGATTTGCGTGGCAGTTCTGTTGACGCAGATTTTTCCTTTGAGGGCGGATCCACCGAGGTCCTCCTCCTGTGGGCGAAGCGAGATCCCAATTTTGGACCGGTGTCGCTGTGCAGACTCGCAGCACTGGTGGCGCCACGTCCCTTTCATAGTTTACATTCTTTGTGATGGTATGCCACGCAGTGTCTGCCGTTGGTCTCCGCAGACATCACAGTGACACAAAATTTATTGGGGGCATTTTTTTTCCCGAGTCTGGCGTTTGTATCACGTGGTGTGCTCGCGTCACGCAGGCAGAACGTGGGTTGGGCGTCCACGTGCAACAGCGTCGGGCAGACGGCCGGCTACTTCCTCGGCAACGTCGTCTTCATGGCTCTCGAGTCGCCCGAGTTCTGCAACGCCTACCTCCGCTCCGAGCCGCACCCCGAGGGGATCGTCACGCTCGCCAGTCAGTATCCACAAGCCACTTCAGGCGCCTGAGTCCTGCAGCGCACGCACGCGCTGCAGCTCTCACCATTGTGAATTCCACAATTTCACAAATGAACGAGCACGGCACCGGTGGTCACCTGGGACCCGAGTGAACCAGGCCTGAATGCGCCCCGTCTGTGATCGCAGCGTTCCTGCGCTTCTGGGGCGTCGTGTTCTTCGTGTCGACGACGCTGGTGGCGCTGCTGAAGCGCGAGACTGACGCCGACGAGGAGACTGACGGCGTCGTTGAGACGTACCGTCTGCTCATGCGCATCGTGCGCCTTCCGGCCGTCATATCACTGGTCTTGATCCTGCTCACAAGCAAGGTGAGTGTGCGTGCTTGGCGGCGTGAACTTTGTGCACTTGCTAGAACGCTTTTGTGGTGCGTGTGTGAGGAGTTTTGACGAAATTTGGTGTCATTGTGAAACTGACCATGGTGTGTGCAGGCGCGTCCGGATTGCGTTCACCACGTTTAGCATTGTTCGAATCGGCCGTGGTGGACACAGTCTCACGTGTCGCACGTGACTGCCGGATGTAGATCGGGTTCGCGGCGGCGGACGCGGTGACGGGTCTGAAGCTGATCGAGGAGGGCGTGCCCCGCGAGAAGCTGGCGCTGCTCGGGATCCCCATGGTGCCGATCCAGATCGGGCTGCCCCTCCTCATCAGCAGATACACGTCCGGACCCAGGCCCATGGACATGTGGCTGAAGGCCATACCCTACAGGTGGGTTCAGAGCGGTCATACCCCAATTTGGCACGCGCATTTGTGAGGGGGATGCGTGAACACGAAGACGTATGTGAATCCCGCTCCATATTAAACTTTCACAATGTCACGGCGTTGTGTTGTCGCTCGATATCACGTGGTTTCGTGCCGCAGGTTGTTTATGGGTCTGGTGTTCGCGGTCGTTGTGTGGTGGGCTCCGAGCACCAGGTCCTCCACGGAGGACGGGTCCTACCCGCTCCACTTCTACGGCGTCGTCCTGCTCGTCTACGCGCTGCATCAGGTCAGTTTCACGCTCCCTATTATCGCTCAGTAACACTGCGTCGTCCGCGGGTCTGTACTTTGATCAACAGCCAGACAGGTGAGTTAGTTACGAAATCGTGGGTGAGATCAGCCTTTCTGACATCATTGGATCTCTGCGCACCCGCGCCACTTCAGCCACTGCTGTTCAATTCACGCATTTCGTGTATTTCTCCGCACCAGGTGGCGCTGTACACGATGTTCGTGTCGCAGATGGCGTTCCACGCGCAGATCAGTGACCCGGCGATAGGGGGCACCTACATGACGCTGCTCAACACAGTCGCCAACCTTGGTACGTGTTCTGTGAGCACGTGTGTGTCTGTTTGTGTAGATCTGGGGCGGATTGAATGGGGAGGGACCCAGAACCTCAGGCCCAAAACAAAAAAAAGCCTCCTCCTTATTTTGCATCCCTTTCGAGAGTTGGGATCGGTGGCCAACAATGCTCACACTCGAAGTACCATACCGTCTCGTGTATAAGATGCACTTTTTTGCCCCAAAATTGAACATCAAAAGAAGGGGTGTGTCTTATACATGAGTATGAATTTACTGTTTTTTTTTAATGAACCTTGGTACCAGAAAATAGGACCAAATCTTGGGGTGTGTCTTATACATGAGTGCGTCTTATATATGAGACAGTACGGACACGTGTGTGCGACAGGTCACAACAGCACATCGTCGCCAACGTCGATGCAGAGAACATGCGTGCGTGTGCGTTGTTGCGTGCGTGCACGGTTGTCCGCCTCAATGGCAGATAATTGTCGCAACTTTTGTGAAAACGTAACCTGCTGTCTTTGTGCTTTTTGCGCGCGCCGACTTTCCTCAGCTTGCGTTTACACTGCTGTTATTGTTCTTCTATGGTTGTCCTTTACACGCAAAATTTGTTCACAGAAGTCGTTATTTTTCACGCACTGGAGTGAGCACTTCGCTTGTTTCATTTCACTGTCCAATGCAAATCTGATCACTCCCAAGTCATCTGGAGCGTACCAGCTTCAGACCTGGTCTGGGCTTCCACTTTCTTCCGGAGGCAGATACAAAACGTGTTCGCCAAACATTGTGTGGTTGTCAGTGTCTTTTGCTTGTGTCGCAGTTTTAGGCCTCAATGGGGTGAAGGTCTTGCGCGATTTAGCCTGAAGAATCCGTAAGCTGCCAAGTCAGCTTTTTACACCACTGGTCAATGGCGTGACGAATGTTCCCGCTTTTAGGCTCGCAGTGGCCGTATTTTGCGAGTCTGTGGATCACGGACGATCTCACGTGGAAGCGATGCGAGGGCGGAGAGCTGCGGGTCACGTGCGCGTCTCCGGATCAAGTCGAGGTAGCGGCGCATGCACGCTGAGCAGGCGCGTCTGGAGGACGCAACTTCTGGGCAAATTCAACAGTCACAGTCTGCATTGTCTTTCAGCTTTCGGAAAAACAAAGTGCGAATCAGTTGGGGTGCTGAAAGCCGGGTTCACAGTGGATGCGGCAGTTCGCAGTCCGAGTTCAGCCCGAGCCTGATCTGGTTTCTCCCCTCTTGTCTCTGCCTTCAGACTTGAATCTAGTCGTGTTCGATTCAGTGATCTGTCGAACAATTCGGTGAAATTCTGGTTGCTGATTGGTCTCAAACCCAGTCGGCCAACACAGGAAGCCAGAATTCAGCGTCCAGATCGTTCAGATCGCTAAATCGAACGGTAATCTAGCTGTAAGTGATGTGTTCTGAGCCGAAACCCGTTGACTGTGAGATCGGTTTCTCTCTCTTGTACCAGGCGGGAACTGGCCGAGCTCGGTGGTGCTCTGGTTGATCGATGACGTCACGTGGAAGCACTGCTCTGGCGCGAACGAAAAGGCGCTCCCATTCTGCGATACAGCACAACAGGCAGAGGTAGGGCGGACAGAGAGGGGCGGGATGGAGGGGAGAGGCAGACATAGGTGCGGGTGAGGGACAGTACAAACGAGAGGGAGACATAGAGAGGACGAATGGACGGCGAAACAGAGAGGAGAGGTTGGGTGGAGGGCAGAGATGGGATGGGGCAGTTTTATGAAGGGAAAGTGGGGCTGGGGGAGATTGGTTGGTCAGTGAGGCAAGGCAGAGACGGGACAAACAGAGTGCGGAGAAAGAGAACTGGAATGAAGGAAGAGGGAGGGAGGACATGGGCGGGAGAAACGGCTCGAAGGGACGGAGAGGGTGGAGAGGGTGGAGAAGAAGCAGAGCGGGAGAGGGGCGAACAAAACGTGGGATGGAGGCAGAGGCAGCGGTCGAGTGAAGGAACAGGCAGCGGTGCAATTGAGGGAGAGAGAAGCAGAGGCTGAATGAAAGAAAGGAGATGGAAATTGGAGGAGGAGGAGGAGGAGACACAATGCTTGGATTTGTGTTCACAACCTTTTGAGATCACACTGACAGCTGGGAAGCAGTAAAAAATCTGACCGACATAGGTACACAGTCTTGAACCCCAGACAGCCCCACCCTTTCTCCAACCTGAACGCATTCCAGTGAACCTCCTCGTCGCCTCGTGACTGTTGATTTTGTTCGAGTTGTATTTTCCAACCCGTCAAAACTTTTTCACAAGAACAGGCAGAATAGCACGGCATTTTGTTTCACTCGCGACGTTGTGTCACCCTGGCGGCAATCAAACGTCAGAATCCTGTTTCCGACGCAATGTTTCAATGTTTCAACGTTTGGACGTGGCAGGACTCCAGCTTGTTTTCAAACCCAGTCCTTTGTGCCGTGGTTGACGCGAAGACACGAGTCGCTGTTTTGTTTTCATTTATGCGCTCCATTGTTGACGTGCAGCTCGAATCGATTTTCACCAGCAGAGAACTTCTTGACGAGACTCTCTAATTGCGCAGGTGTAACTCGGTTTCTGTGAAGGACGTACAGCTGCATGTGCAAATTTTGCTGTAAAGTTCATCTCACTTTTATTCTGGCCTGAGCCGCAGTCTGTCACGTAGTTTCTGGACGTGTGTGTGTGTGTGTGTGTGTGTGTGTGTGTGTGTGTGTTCAGGGTTGTTTCTGCATCAACTGTTGTCTGCTCTTCCAGGCGTGCAAGCAGGCGGGCGGCGCGTGCGTGACCGATGTGGACGGGTACTACATCGAGTCGGTCGTGTGCGTCGTCATCGGCGTGCTCTGGTTGCTATGGAGACGACGTCGGGTGCAGCAGCTGCAGAATCTCGGACCCTCCCAGTGGACGTGCAACTCCAGCTAGCTGGGTCGGACACTCGGAAGTTCAACTGTCTCATTCAGTTCTGTTGAAGGGTGTGTGTGGATGTTAGTGTGAGTTTGAGAATTCGCCCTGTGTGGATCCGGAACAAGAGACTGCCACTAAGACACTCAAAAGTACTCTGTGTACGTGTGCGCGCGTGTGTGTTGCCGCACAGACGCGGATTGTGGAGGCTCGTCGCCCCGCGAACTCAGTGAACCCCAAAAGCCAGTCCTATGCTCAGTCTAGTTGGTGCCAAAGGAGCAACAAGAGCCACGTTTTCTGCAAATCTCAAGGGATTTCAGGACAGTGTTGATGGAATACTCAACCAGCTACGTTGACGAATTGCGTTCCGGAACAGTGACTGTGATGAAAGGTCCCACCGGATGAAAGCTCACTGATCGCAAAAACAGCGCGGAAATCTCGGGCGAGAAGGAACGAGAGTGTCTGCCAACCGAGGCTCACGACGACTCACCTGCTGCCACCTACTGTGGACGCAACGCGCGATGGATTCGATGTGAACTTTGTTTGGCAAGATTGTTTGCCAATAACTTTCGAGCAAACTTGAACGGAATGTCTTTCTATGAGCGCGACGCTTTGCACGAAAAGGTGTGGCGATTCCGCAGATGTTTGTAGCAAACAGTGGTTGAATTTATTTGTCGCAAGCAGATTACCAAAAGACATTTCAAATGCGTTCCAGTTCCTGGCCAAGATATGAGTCGCAACGCCAATGTTTTGTGTTCGTTTTCAAGCGTGCGGTTCAGTGCACTTTGGTTGACAACCTCAGGGGGGGGGGGAACTGTTGACTCCAAATTTGCTGGTTCCCCCCCCCCAGCAAGTCAACCAAGCAGGCCAAGGAGAAAAACTGACTGTGGGAGACATTGGCTGTGCGCAATGCCAACCGCGTGGGACCGCGCGCCTTCCGGGCGTAGCTTTCTTGTTCTTTTGTGATGTTGCACTTGAATGCTGCTTTGCAGTCTTTACGGGTCTTGATGATGAGGGTGTTCGGTTCACCTGACTCCCACACTCAGCGGTGCGGAATCCAGGGGTGAGTGTGCACACGCCATGGGTGTTTCTACTGCGAGGAAACGTGTCGTCCAGGCTTCATCTCTTGCTGCACCCCAAATAGTGGTGTGCCAGGAATGGCGTGTTCTGGTTTGTGCCTCAGGGTGTCACAGCACTGGAAAAGCCACTCACCATCACGTTCTTGGAGTTCTCGGGTGCCACAATCGAACGCCCTCAGTGTATAGATGTCGCATCCTGTTCACTTCAGATGAAAGATTGGACTGTGTACTTGTTGTTGAAGAAAATGGGTCACAACTGGCCCCACCTGATTCGAACTGACAAAATGATGACGGACACATCTGAATCCTGGCTGTCCACCCGTTGCAAAAGATTCAGACAATTTCAATTCGAACTAATTTCACTCGGAAAGGGCTCGTTTGAATTCGGTGGTACTGGTTTGTGTCTTTGTTCCTTCCTCTCTCGGTGAGACTGGAAATCACGCAATAAATTTCTGTTCAAAACAGGGTTCTGCTCGTTTGCTGGCGGAAGTTGAGGGAAGTTTTCTGACAGTCGGTTTGCACCGTCGTCCAACGTGTCGTCAGCGAAGCTAGTTTCCGCCGTGGCGATCTGACGTGTTGCGACGTGACGTGTGATTGAAACGAGAAACGTGAACGCGTCATTGTTTTGCGGTGTTGCTCCAGTCAGCGCGCGCTACGTCGTCGAAAAGTAAGGGGAGCCTGACTCCAACAAGCTTCAGGCAGAAACGCCCAACACGTTCGTTCGACGGAAACGGTACTCGTATTTATTCACGACACGTGGACACCTGACGGGAAACGTCGTATTTACATCGTAGTCATGGGGACGAAAACTCCGACAAAACTGTACAAGTTCAACGCTGTACATGGTGTCTCAAACATTTGTGAAATATGAGGTCAGATTTTGGCCCTTGTCATGCTGGATGTGACGTGCGTTGTGCTTCGACGTAGATCAGTGAACGTTGCGTCGTCCGCTTGACCCGCAATATCCGTTGTTCTCTGCCGGGACGCAACGCATGACGCAGTCAGCATGAACCGGCCTGAGTAAAATGTACAATTTACAATAAAAATAACGGACAAAACACCTAACGATGAAAGAAAACACGCGTCAATGGCTGTTTCACAGTGGAGCAGACATGACGACGCCACACAGACGCAAAACGTGACGCACCGAGTGTGAAACAAAACTCCAAGTCAGTGGATCCCAAACTTTTCCCACTTATTCAGTCTTCGAAATTCAAAATGCGTCGAATCCTCCGCTGACAAATCAAAATTTTTGCACTCAATCGTTCTGTTTTCGGACACTCATTCACTGATTCACCCTCCGAACTCGGGAGTTGAAGACGAGTGACAATTTGTAACGCGGAACATGAAGCAGTCTGTCAGTTTGTGCGTCGACGCTGCCCTGCCACGTTCAACGTGGCAACGCACGTCTTAAATGAGAGAAAATAACTTCGTTTCAGGTGTCACGTCATCCGACTAAACTCCCCAAATGGCCACAGGCGAACATCAGAATTCCCAAAGCTTCGAAGCTGTACAAGAGAATGGGGCACGGGAATGGAGCTGCAGCCTCACCGTCTTTAGCGATGAGCAAATGTTCTCAGGGCTGCAGCTCCATTCCAGATGCCAGAAGAAATGTGTTTGAACAAGTGGTGGGAAAACATAGTATTTTGCATTTTTACACGATCGAGTGATTCGATTTTTCATCAAACATTGCACCTTTCAACATCCATCGACATTGCGTCGCTTGGAGACAAAGGACGCAGTGCCGACTTCACGGTCCTGGGAACCCGTCCCCCAAGATCCCTTTCAGGCACAAAACAACAAGACTGTTTTTACAGACGTCTGTGACCTGACTCCAAGAAAAAAAGAACGAATTTCGAAAATGCACGATCCGTTTCTGGGTACGTACGCCCTTGTGTCTGCAGAAAGACGCCCCCTGGATTCTGCCTGGCACGCTTCAGCCCCCCCCCTCCCCCCTCCCCCTCCCACCTCAATCCCCCTTGATCCTTGGCCACACGACAGACTCTGTGGAAAAACGGCTTCACAAAACACTGTAAAATTCATGAGGATTGTGCGCTGTGCGTTTTGACGTGAAGCGTTAGATTCCCCGGCGGCGGCGTTGAAAGCATCGCGCACCTTGAGTATTGTCTGTGTTGTGTGTAGCTACATTTGTGCTCTGTTTGTATGGCAGGGCAAGCAGCTGGTGCATGCAGTGTGTGAAGACCAGCAGGGTGGACACCAAGCTCCAGAGTTTGCTGGATGCACCGTGCGTTATCCTCATACTCGTACACGTGCAAGTTTTTGTGGTGCATCAGAGACGCAACGGTTGCCGCATCCCGTGTGGAAGAGGCCTCAGAAACAAGCAAGAGGTGCAAAGATGAGAAGAAACCGCGGGGCTTGCAGTGACGGTGAGGTTGTTTTTGTTGCTGCGGATCGGCCACAGAATACGATGTTTGTTACCGCAGCGTACTGTCCGTGGACCCTTCCGTCCTTTACCCTTCCCTGGCTCTTGTGCGCAGAATGATGCCCGTCAGAACCAGCGCCTGTATCACAGTGCTCGAACCAATTTTGCCAGAACGCGTCACTAGATGCACTGTACCTGTTGGTCAGGTTTCATTGTGCTGTTCAGATGACCATTCAACTTTCACTCACAGAGTTTGCAGTGTTTGTGCTCCAGGAAATGTCAGAATCATTCAAGCACAGCGACTACTTCAAGCCATCCGCGTCACACTTCCACCAGAGGGCGCACCGTGCTCACATCCGCCTTGGTCCCCTGACACTTATCCAGGGTCCGAGCGTCGCAGTTCAGGCTTCCAGCACCGGCTCAAATCCTCTAAACTCACCAAGCGAGCACTTTGGTTCTGATACCGTCTGTTCAGGTTCCCAGCATCCTTCCTGCTCGCACGTGCTTGGGCCCTGGACTGGGTTCATTCGTGTGCTTGTGTGTGCACGTGCGTGTCCCTTCCTAAACATTTCCGCCTTGCGTGTTTCCCGTGTGCATGACAGTTAGCACACATGTATCTGCAGGGTCTGGAGTTGAAGCAGAAGAAGATGTATGCACAGATTTGTTCACCATACTGCATGTCCTAGAGCGCTGCGGGCACTTGGTGCCTCACGCGCGAGGGGAGTCTCGCACCAAGGTCCTCAGGGTCCCACGGAACATGAACGTTGTTGCGGTTGTTGTTGTTGCTGCTGCAGATCTATTTACAACACTGTAAATTTACACCGAGTCCATATCACTGCGCGGAGATGCAATTCTCGTTGTGTAGGGCTACGCTGTCTGTTTCCTGCAACACCAAGAAAGGCCAAATCAAGTGAGTGCGGGACACTGTCTTTACTTGCCACACACACACGCACATGTCGCACGCACAATGCCCTGCGCCCCCAACACAGGAACAGAGTTTCCGTAACGTACCTTGACTACCAGACTGAGCATTTCTTCTCGGGGTTCATTCGACTGCCCAGAGGACAGTCGTATGCTGCTGCGAAATCTTTGGAGTTGGAGAGGGGACCCAGCACCCTGCAACCAGAGAAGGAAACACTGCAGAGCCGTGGCAACTGTGGACGCGGACGTGGCCTGCATGTTTTGCAAAAGGTTCTGCACGCCCCATGCATGGACAAGGAACGCTCTGGTTACAAAGCGTGACTCAGAGAAAGCCACAAAAACCTGATGTGGCACGGACTTATTGTGGTCTGTTTCTTGATGGAGCTCAATGGGGCCTGGACTGCGCTTACCTGATGGGGCCTGGACTGTGCACTGCTGTTCGCACTTTGTGCAGAGCTTCTTCTGTCCGCATGATGCCGCACCAAATCTGAAACGAGCAGCCCGCAGGTCAGTTGGCGCTGCTGCGTCGAGGTGTGCACGACCACCTCCTGACCCACAGCGCGAACCGGAGTACAACATTGCAAACTTTGTTCCCAGTTTTTAATGTTTTTGACGTTTTTCGCACTGGCCTTTCGTCAGCGCTCAGTGGACGCTTCGTCTACTTAGCAGCGCAGGAGCTCAACACCTTTACCGCGAATCAAGCCTGAAATGGTGAGCAGCGCTCGCAGTTGGTGGGGTCCACCAGTTACCTGCGCGTAGTTGAGAAAGAAGAGCTGGTCGTGGCTGAGCTGGATGCCCGGTAGAGGGGGCTCCTCGCCGTTCTGAGACACCCACTTCCGGTACGCCTGCACGTGAAGGAGGTCATCACGAATGTGGGTCATAGTGAATGAAGGTCAATCCGAATACAGGTCAAGTTCAATGCAGTTCAATGTCCCTGTAATCTTCACGAAAAGAAGCGAATCAGTGCAGTCAGCCTCATGAAGTGTAAATTCGTGAACTTGCTCACCCGGTAGGATTCTTTGAGACCACCATTGTCGGCGATGTTCTCCCCCTGCGTATTTTTGCCATCGATCTGAAGCGAGAACGAAGACGAACTGACAGTGGTTCAGGGTGATGCTTGAGAACCTGACCCCTTTCCCTTCAGGCCTTCATCCTGACCCGGCGTCCTCCACGCTGCCCTGACCCTCGGGTGTGACCCCTGGACTGACCTGATGGCCGAACGGCTCCAGCGTGTAGGAGCTGTACTGGTCCACGATGCACTGCGCGCGGTCGCGGAACTTGCGGATCGTCGCGTTGTTCCACCACTGCCGCATGTTGCCATTCTTGTCGTACTGACGACCTACGGAGCACACGCGGCAGCTGTGCATTGGTTTCGTGGCCAGAGACGGAGGGCCCGGCTCTTCGTTGTTCATTCATTGTGCTTCGGAGCCTGGATCCAAGTGCAATTTGTGTCGTGTGTGTGTGTGTGTGTGTGTGTGTGTGTGTGTCTGTGTCTGTGTCTGTATCTGTGTCTGTGTCTGTGTCTGTGTCTGTGTGTGTGTGTAAGTTGTGTGCGTCTGAGTGTGTGTTGCATTGTGAGTGTGCGTGTCTCGGTCTTGTCTGTTCTGCGTGTTGTGTGGTGCGTGTTGTGTGGAGTGTTTGTGTGTGTGCTTGGAGTGCGTGCCCCACCTTTGTCATCGAATCCGTGGGTGATTTCGTGTCCAATCACCACTCCGATCCCGCCGTAGTTCAGAGACCTGCAACAGACGGTGCATGAAGCGCACATCTTCAGTGAACGAAACCCTCAGAATCTGAATCGGACGACTGAGACCAAATCGAAGGCTCTCGAGAAATGTGCTGCTCACTTGGGGAAGAATTCGCTGTAGAACAGAGGTTGCAGGATGGCGGCTGGAAACACTGCAAAGACAGAACATGTTGGAGTCACGGGACCCGTGCACTGGGTGCGAAATACACGGTTTTTGACCCGGATTCAATTCTGAAACATGGCCGCCTGAGACCGGCCTCTGGACAGAAGGACGAACCTATGTCGTTGGTGTTGGGGTTGTAGAACGCATTCACCACTGCAGGCTCCTGGTCCCACCTGAAAACGTAGAGAATCCACTGACGCCCGACAGGGACCAGTACCGTACCGTCTCATGTATAAGACGCACTCAGACAGACACAGACACGCACCCCAAGATTTGCTCCTGTTTTCTGGTACCAAGGTTCATAAAAAAACACAGTAAATTCATACTCATGTATAAGACACACCCCTTCTTTTGATGTTCAATTTTGGGGCAAAAAAGTGCGTCTTATACACGAGACTGTACGGTACATGGAAGGTCAACTGTATTTGGTATGTTTGAAACTACGGTTTGTACCCGTTTACACTTACTCGCCCTTTTTGACAGGTTCCCGCAGCTGTTTGAGTTTCTGCAGCGACTCATATTTTTCGACGCGCAGGATGTTCTCAAAGTACGTCGTCTTGTTGAACTCCAACTGCAAAGTACGCGACAATGAGGCGTGTCAGTTCCTGGCAACAGCCGGAACACTCAGTCAGTCACTCAGTCACTCAGTCACATCCCTCCCAAACCGCCACAACACAACACCAACACAGACCCAACACGCCCAACAAAAAAAAACA
>JAAUXT010131834.1_pt1 | contig 17544 bp, 16 predicted proteins | sample 7278171 | NCBI WGS metagenome assembly JAAUXT01 (sample SAMN14350112, study PRJNA611818) | marine sediment metagenome | isolation source: surface marine sediment (1.8m) | place: French Polynesia: Moorea | collected 2018-08
GATGCGATGACGCTCAGCATCAGAACTTGGACAGAAGTACGCCACTCAAAATTATCCTAGTCAAGGCACCCAAATTTGCAAGTTGCACGGCCCCAGCATAAAACCTCGCATATGCACTATGCACGTCTGCAATGGGGACCAGACTGACGCAGCAAGAACGGACTCTGAAGGCTGGGAACACACTCCCAGCGACGCAGCAACCAGCGTCGTGCTGCCCCGTCGTGCTGTGGCGTTGCCCCATTGGGTTTGTATGGAGGCTACTGTTCCCTCATCCCAACCACTCCCAGAGCAGTTGGAGTGATGCAAATGCAGCCCAATACAAACCCAATGGGACAGCACGACGGGGTAGCACGACGCAACTCTTTAGTGTGTCCGCACCCGAATACAAGCTGCAAAGAGCATCTCAGCCCGGATGTCCAACACTGAAACAAGTTTGGCGTTTTGGCGTGATGCTGTCCCTGAAGATGCAAAATCAACGAGGATGTGGCAGAATATTGACGCATCACACGGTGTTTTTACTGCGCGCCTGAGCCTGTGGGAGTATTGAGTGCTGCCGTGTTCAGTCCAAGGTCTATCTGCGCGAAGCAGGTTGTGTTGGGCTGGGAAGGTGTGGGTGGGTGCAGGCGCGTCTGTTGACGAGGAAAAGACGCGAGGTGGCGTCGGCTTAGGAGGCGGCGTCAGCGACGCGACGTTCAGACGTGACGCGGCGTCAGCGACGCGACGCTCAGACGCGATGCGGCGTTGGCGACGCTACGCTCGGCGTTGCCAGCGCCAGACCCTTGGCAGGCTCCAACTGAAGGACGCCAACCCAAATCAAAGAGGAATCTCTGTCTGTACCCACTGATCGCCGCCTTGCTTCACGCTGCTGTCAGTCTTCCCGCCTTGCTTCTCGTGCAGGACGCCCCGCGGGTGAGTCTGCTGTTCCGTTTGAAGGACAAACGCTTAGCGCCACAAGGACGAGGCGCCGCGCAGAGGCGCCGAGCTGAAACCACGCGCGAACTGCAAAGCCTTGGGAGGCGCGTCGGCAGCGTCGGGACACGGGAGAAAGGGACGGGGACCTGGCAGTGTATAGGCTGCGGGAGAAAGGGATGGGGATTCGCACCTGAGCTTCGTGTGAACAGAATCAACCTTGAGAAGATCTGAGGACGAAAACAAACACACGTGCAAATGGCTCTTCGTCTCTTGAGCGGCGGATCCAATGAGGAACCCTGGGTCTGGGCCAGACAAAACTCATGAATTCAATGTTGCAATCACGGTTTGTAAACAGCATCCTGGGTTCCACAGAAATGGTGACTCAGCGGAGGGAGGAATGAGCTAAATTGGGACCGAAACCCTGTGAGAGAATTCGGATCTCAATTTTGTGCAGCGTGAAACAAACCAGGACAAAAGACTCGCTGTCCCAGATGTTGGACAGACTCACTGCTCAGCAGGATAATTTTGAAGATCGGGACAAAGCAGCGCTCATTCTCGCCTCTCGTTCTCACCCTTGTGTGGATCCATTGTGGATTGAGCCTTTCATCATCTGCTCTCCTCGCACACACTGTGTCACTTCGCTATTCAAGGCCAGCAGGTGAGAGGCGCCTGTGTGTGAGGAGAGAGAGAAGGGATTGAGCACCTCCACTGAGAGCCTGGGAGAAGCGCACCTGAAGCCCAGGCGTCGCGACCTTTGCGCGACACTTGGAGGCCTCGAGCACAGAGAGAGAGGAGAGGAGCTTTCAAGCGCGAGCGCTCTCACGTGGGTCTTTCAAACGCGGGGGCTTTTGTCTTTGTCACATCTCCTGCAGGTATTCTGAACCCACTCACCTTCCCCAATGGTTCTTCGTATGGAGAGTTCAGAGCGAGGGTGAGGCATTAAGAACGTCCCTCATGGGGACAGGTCCGGTTCTCTATTGACGCATCGCTAAACTCGTCAGAATCAAGGGGTCCCTCGGGAACCGTTCGTTTTCACCTCTCTCTCGTCGATTCATCCACCCCTGCAGCTCAGGACACAAACTCCCCAGCAATTTTTCCACAGAACACGGATGTGGAAAAAAGAACTACCCCCGTGCCACGGCGGTTCGGGTCCCGGGAGAACCCGTCCTCACAACTGCCGCTACGTGCAGCACCGTGGTCACAAGCAGCCTCGGCTCAGCTGGACTGCCGCAGTGGAGTAAGACTCAAGCATACACTTCAAACGTTTATTCACTCCTATCTTGAACTGAGTGTTCAGCTCAAGTCCTAAGACAGATGCAGGGTAGTCGTGGTTACAGCTTTTATGTGGTAGCACAAGTAGCTGGCCTGGTGCATAGCTTCAGCTTTGCACAGCTCTGCTGAAGTGGCTTCATCGGGTACTCAGCGCCTTGCCCGAAAGCTGGATAGCGCGCGTGGGAAGAGCTAACTCTTCCACGCGACACTCGGTCCCTGCTGACGTCACTTGGTGTTTTCACATTGGTGACGCTGCGGCAAATTTTTGTGTACATCAAGCGGCACACAAAATTTGCCACAGCGTCAAAATTGTCGGTCCAAACTGATTTTTGATGTTGTGGCAAAAAACCTACATTGGAAATACAAGGGTACTTTTGCTGCCTGAGGCAGTCCTCGACGCAACCCCAATCTGAAAACGTCAAATTTCAGGCGGCAAAAAACCTGCCACCAATGTGAAAACCCGTACTGTGCGTGGAGTTTTTATTCAAATCTGCCAGCAACTTTTGGAACACCCTCTCGCACCAACACACAGAGGGCGCTCGTCGCGGCGTCCAAAACGACGGTGGAGGCGGCGCACGTCTTGAGAGCGTCGTCTCGATCGATGCGCTGAAAAAGAAGGCGTCTCGGGGCGAATCGATTCCGCCCCAGCGGCCGGAAGTGCACGTGTTAACGACTTCCGGTTTCCGCGGACACGGCGCTGTCGTGGCAACGCTGATCACTGAAGGTGCTGGAAGCTTCTTGTGCGTCAACTGACCACAGGACAAGAGAAACAGCTTTAGAGCCGCCTCGCTGTCTCTTTTGTGTCTCTCAGAGACAGGAAATGAGGATTTCTAGTTGCTGGACTTCATTCCTGACTCAGGCATCCGAACAGAAGGGGAAGATTTTTGAGCCCTTCAAAACAAAGTTGAAGCCTTTCCTCAATCCGGAAGAGTGAAAAACATTTTGCCTCTGCAGAAGCACTGTGTCTTTGAAAGACTTGTTGAATGATCAAAAAATGGAGAACAGTTGGCGAAAAAAGCCAACGCGAGAACAAAAAGAACACTTTGCACCAACTTTCATTGTCTCCTACGTTTGAGCCAAACTGGTGTCTTTCAAAATCTGTCAGAAATTTTGCGAAAGAGAAACTTTCTCCTCAAAAACAAAGATTGCATTCCAATGCGATGCTTTTGTCAAGTTTCTTTGCATGTGTCATTCTCCCACAGAGCGCACCGAAGGAAACGCCAGTCAAATGCACGTCTTGTCTTGACTTCTTGCTGTGCGGAGACAAAAGGTTTCAAAGCGTTTTGTTCCCATCGCACGAGGCAGCAGCAGCGACCTCCGCGCTCCGCCATGCGTTGCGGATTGAACCCATTCAATTTCACTTCACTGTTCCGTCTCACTGGAACCTCGCACCCATTTCTGCTCGTCTCTTGATTGGTGGATGTCCCCAAAACGCATCAGCCCCTGAACCTGAGCCTCATTCTACACGTGCACACAAGAAGAACCAAATTCACTGGACCTCGCACCCATTTCTGCTGGTCTGCATGCATGTCGCTTTGGAAATCGCGAGAACTTCATCAAGACGCAGAAGCCTTCAAGTCAGCAACTTGGAACAAGGCCTCATCGCACGCAAGAATTGAACCAAACTCACCACCCTCAGGACGAAGACACTCCACCCCCACCCCCACCCCCACCCCCCGCTCAACCCCCAGAATACCTTGGATGGAGAGCGCACACTGGGCGACCCTCCGCCATGGACCCCGACCCCAGGCCCGAGCGTTGATGTTGTTACTATCGTTTCTCCTGGGGTCCAGGTCCACAGCAGCCTGTGCCACGGTGATCCATTTTGATCCGTGGCCCATATGAAGCCATACATTTCCCGTTATCCAATCAGGGGGACGTTTTACACGCGCAATCTGGGCCGGATTACTGCGCCGTGATGGAGGGTCCCGGCTGATTCATGCGGACGCGTCGCGCTGCTGCGGTGTGTGATGGGGCGCTCTGAAAACTGTGTACCCCGGGGAGTGCGTCATGGGGGCTGTGAGAAGGTGCACCCTGGGAATGCATCATGGGGCTGTGAGAAAGTGCACCCTGGGAGTGCATCATGACGCTGTGAGAAGGTGCACCCTGGGAGTGCATCATGACGCTGTGAGAAGGTGCACCCTGGGAGTGCATCATGGGGCTGTGAGAAGGTGCACCCTGGGAGTGCATCATGACGCTGTGAGAAGGTGCACCCTGGGAGTGCATCATGGGGCTGTGAGAAGGTGCACCCTGGGAGTGCATCATGGAGGGAGCTGTGAGAACTGCATTCCAAGAGTGCATCATCGGGTGCTGGGAGAACGTGCGTCCCGGGAGTGCGTCAGGGCGCTCTGACAACGTATGCCCCCTCTGTGGGAGTGCGTCTTGGGGCGGGGGAGAAAGTGCGCCCAACGGGAGTGCATCATGAGGGGGAGAAAGTGCGTCAAGTGTTTCAATGTGTTTCCCCTTCCCTGTGGGAGTGCGTCAAGGGAAAGGTGCGTCCCAGGAGTGCATCATGGGGGGCTCTGAGAACGTGCACTCCATCCCTGCGGGAGTGTGTGATGCGGGGTGGGGGTGGGCTGTGTGAATGTGCTTCCCCCGAGGGAGTGTCAGCAGGGCCTTTATGCCCCGTGTGCGTCTTGGCGAGTCAACTTGTGATTCGTGATCTCGCAAAGAACAGGCTTCATCAAGGTGAAATTTGCTGAAGATGCAGTTTGAAACATCAACGCTCCAGCCCCCCCCCCCCCCGTGGTGGGTACGAGAGCAAGAGGACGCCCCAGCCCCCACACCCCTCATGTCCTGGAGCTTTATCCGCAAACAAACTGTTTTGATAACAGCGCGGGAAACAGTGTGAATATTTCTCATTGGGCCCGTCGCGGGAGGAAGCAATCTTGAGAGTGCGCATGCGCTGCGGTGTAATGGAGAGCCATCAGGCGTCCATTAGGGGCCGGACCGCTGGGCTGCGGGTCGCAGAGCGGTCGCCACGGCAACCCGCCATCGCCTAATGTGTTCCTATCGCGACACAGATCCGTCATTTATGACATGTGGAGGCGGGGCGGAGTCAGGGGTCGGGGTGGCATGGAAATGTTGGGGATGGATCTGAAAGAGACACAGGTGGGCGTGACATTTTGAGAAAGAAGAATCATCAGAGGAAGAATCATCCCGAGAATCTCAACGGGCTCGGGGGGAAAAGTTCCGCGTTTTTCCCATGCAAACACAGTCGCAAAAAGAAACGCGTGATGCTTTTTTTTTTTTCCTCCGAGCAAAAGGACCCTCGCCGATGTGACTCGCATAAAAGCGCGTCTTTCTTCGCCTTCACAAAGGAGAAGCTGCAGCAAATGGCTTCTGCAGACGACACAGCTCGCTCCGCAGATTCGCTTTTCTCGTCTGTGGCCATTCAGCGCTTCACTCACACACTGAAAAAATCTCCCTTTCAAATGCAATTTTTCAGGCATGCGCACCTTCAGGTTTTATCCCAAGGCTGCTGAGGATAGTTTTTTTAATGGTTTGACTGGTCAACAGAGAAAGTCCAGAGGTCACTCCTTGAGGTTGATCTCGGTTCAGCCTCTGTGCTGCGGCCTGTTCCGCGGTCTCCACAGTTTCCGGCCTCGCGGACACAGATTCAGAGCCCCTGGTTGGTCTGAAAAGACTGAAACCTCTGAGCATCACACCTGAATGTGAAGAAAAGAAGAAGCCCACAGTTCTGCCTTCACACGTGGGTCTTTGGGGCCACAGAAGGTGTGATATCTCCGGGGAATATCAGAATTCAGGCCTCAAAGTCACGCCAATCAGCTTTGCAAATTGACAGTCTCTACACTGTAGAAATGAACTCCCAACGACATTACGATGGAGTCTGGGATTGTGAAGTCCGGCATCGCTCCACTGCACGCGTGTTCTGGTTGAGGATGACATCCGTACTGTGGTTGAGGTCTGTCTGAGCAGTGGACTTCCTCCGGGGTTCCGAGGTTCACACTGATCAGGGACGTGGATTTTTCTCTCAAGGTCCGAGAATCTTGGTCTGACCTCGGGGTCAGGGTTCAGACTCGCCTCTGTCCGTGAAAATCAGCAGAGCTTTGCCCCACTGTTTGAGAGTGTGGCCGTTTTCACATTGGGTGACGCGCAGTCTTTTGTTGGGCTGACATCAAAATTCCACCGTTGGCTTAAATTTTGACGCCGACGTCAAAAAAAAAGACCCTGCGTCACCCAATGTGAAAGCAGCTTGTATCTTCACACTGCAACATGTTTCACAGCGCATCGTCACAAAGCCTCGGGTTTCAATCGCATTAGCGGATCAGAGCGACGGCGGCGGGGGGGGGAGGGAGGGGGAGCGGGGGGAGGAGGAGCGGTGACCGGCGTCTTCAAAGCGGCGAGGCTTTTAGAGGCGGCGGCTCGGGCGCCGGGTCTGCTGCGGGAGGAGATGAGTTGATGCGCCGGGAGAGAAGCTGCCTCCGCGCGTGCGCCGCGCAGCTCGACGCGCAGCCTTGAAACTTTCGCGCTTTCAGCGCCCAGATTTTCTCACCAACTGAATCGGCTTGGCGCAACTTCGCGTGCGTGCCGTATGAATCAGCGTTGCTGAACTTCGTTTGCGAGTTCTTCTGTGTGACGTCAGGACCGTCAAGCGACGGCGCAACACCAGCGGTGGAAATTTTTAACAGACGCGCAGCTCACAAACAAACTCTGGCCCAGAAAGCCAACCTGACTCCTGGAGAAAACCCACCTGTGCGTCAGCGGGAGTCGAGTTGCGTTGAGTTTCTCCAGCTGTCAGCGCTGCGGGGGGGAGGGGGAGGGGGAGGGGGAGGGGGGAGGTACCTGTGAGATTCCGCAGCCTCACAGCCAGGCACCCCGCGCGCCGGGTAAATGTAGCGCAGAGATTCCCATCTGATCCCAGAGATGCAAAGGTCAGATGGATCCAGATGCGAGGGCGCAAAGGTCAGATGTTTCGGCTGCTCTCTGGGGTGGATCCGGGGAGGGAGTGATTCCACAGGTTTTCCCGCGAGAAACACGTGGGGAAAGTTCCTCTTGCAAATAGAACCTGAAAGCTGATCTTTCCTTCGCAACAGAAGAACACTTCGTCTCCACAAAAAGAACTTCACATCGCAAACAGCTTGACTTTGTGGAACAACCCAAACCTCTTTCTTCGTGTCCGTCCCTGGATCTGGATCTGCACTGACCGGGGCTGAGGTCAGGCATCCCGGGACGCCGCCGTTTCGGGACCGCGAAGGTGTGGAGGGAAACCTGCGCGAAGAAACGTGTCTGACGAGTGCTTTACCCCCAATCCACACCAAACACATCCACGCATACACACACCAAGGTCACAGTACACCAAAAATGGGTATCATGCTTGTGAAAGGCAAAAGTAAATGGGCAGTGAATATATAAGTGTGTTTATACTCACAGTTTTGTGTGTCATTGTGATTGTAAATGTGTTTCAACCCCATTCATGTGTGGAATGTCATAAAAGAGGGTGTGTCGTGTGCTGGTGCACGCGGTGTGGATTGGGGGTTGTGTGTCTTCTCTTCCCCAGCTCGTGAGTGTTGGCGAGGTTCAGCAAATACGTGTGGTCATTGTCCGACGTGCCCCAATTGCCAGATTGGTGACACAGATTGGTTCTCTGTGCACAATTGAGCTTTCTGCACCACCAATCTGGCAATTAGGCCACCGCACGTTTGGAAACCGCGCTGAACCTCCAATTGCTCCACAAACACTTCGCAATCTTCAAGTCCTCGCTGGTGTGAACGAACCCGGACTTCGCATCCACGGCTGCTGAAAGGGGTTCGGGGAATTCCCAACCATCCAGGGGTGTCTCAGCCCCCTCACTGCCCTCAGCCTCACCCCTCCAGCACATTCAGCTCACGTCTTCACGTTTCCTCTGTTTGCAGCATCATAGTCAGGAGTGATGTGGGCGCTACGCGTGTGGTTCAGCCTGACCCTCCCGGCCTGGGTGGCGGCGACGCAAACCTTCGGGATCCGCTTTCACAGTGAGTACCGTACCGCATTCTGTTGAGGCTGTTGTGTCTTCAGGTGCAGCAGGGGCAAGGGTGGTTCACTCACAAATCCACAGGTGCATCGTTTTCAGATTTGCATGATTCCTGCACAAACTCGTATCTCACACCCTCGCATTTTCACCCTGCACACGAACTCCGACCCCCCCCCCAAACCAAGCGTTCAGACAGACAGACAGACAGACAGACACACACACACGCACACACACAAACTACTGGTGTGCCCATGTACTGCAGACACAGGTGTACACAGTCAACACACACACGCACACACACAGACAAACAATCAGACAAACACACACAAACACACACAGACACACACAGACACACACACACAGACACAGACAGACAGACAGACACACACACACACACACACACACACACAACCTCACCAGGGAAACACACGAGCCACGAGGCCGCACGGCGTGCTGTCTGTGAAAATCTCAAATATGACAGGTGAAGCGACAAGCGAAAGAGTCTACGCTTTGTGTCTTGTGTTGTTGACAAAAAGAAAGATCAGAAAGACCAAAGTCGCTTTTTCATGTTGACTTTCAAAAGTCATTTGCGCAAAATGGGGAAGAGTCACGTGTGACAAATGGCTTCTGCATGCGACACGTGAGAACCAGACAAAAGCGAAGGCAGTTTGTCACTTGCTCTTGCATGTCCTTTTGTACAATTTTTTGCTGCTTTCAAGCTAAAACTTTGTTTGCACATGCAAAACGGATGAAATTCAGGTGATGCCTAAAGTGTGAGCTGAAAATTGCACCTTTACTCAAACAATCACACGAATCTGCATCGCAATGGAGCGAGCGGTCTGGATCGGACGTGAATCCAGCGACTCCAAGCTTTTCAGGTCAATTTGCCCGTCACTCGACGCCGTCAGCCCGGCCGCCGCTGTGACAGGTCGCCAGACGCGCCTCATAATGGGAATTGACAGGCATTGTGCGGACCGTGTTGTGCCTCACAACAACCTGTGGCCAGGGCAGCCGCGGGGGGTGGAGGCGCTGTCGGATCTGCGCCGTCAAGCGCAGCTCTTTTGACGTCAGTTTTGCGCAGATCGCCCCCCCCCCCAAAAAAAAAAACAACAGGAAAACTTATTTGCGAGGTTGATCACTTCACCGGAAGGGATGAGAGAAGGGTGTCAAACTTGTTCTTGTGTGCAAACGATTGCACGCAAATTTATGCGTGTTACATGTGTGCGTGCACGAGCACACACACGCACACCACAGAAAGTAACGACGGAGCTTTTGCTGACGTACGAGAACAAAAGGTGAACCCGACAGGACAGATACGAACAGAAACAAACAATTGTGGATGCACACGACCGACAACACTGCCTGCATGGCCAGTGTCGTCACTGCCTGCTTGTGCTTACTGCAGTTCTTTGTATATTGCGTGCAATTGTTTGGTCAGCTCGCAATTTCCTGTCTGTGCGAGCACAATTGTTGCAGAGAACAAAACGTTCACGATTGAGTCTTTGATCCAACAGGCCAAATGAAGGCACAAAGAGCTTTGAACATCAGAGAGAACCGGCATTGTGCGTCATCCTCTGTGTGTGTGTGTGTGTGTGTGTGTGTGTGTGTCTGTGTGTGCGTGTGTGTATGAGTGTGTGTGTGCGTGTGTGTGCGTGTGTGTGCATGTGTGTGTGCGTGTGTGTGTGTAGGAGTGCATGTGTGTGGTGGTGGTGTGTGTGCGTGTGTGTGCGTGCGTGTGTGTGCGTGTGTGTGAGTGCATGTATGTATGTAGTGTGTGTGGTCCAGTTGAAGTGCTGGACCCTTTGCTGAATGTAACTCTGAGTCATCCCCATATAGCGTAGTGAACACGCAGTGATGTGGACAGACTGTCAACATTTCGCTGACGTCAGCGTCTTTGAATGCAACATCTAATCACAAACTGAACGGTGCAGGTTCCACTACAGCACAGTGGTTTCGTTTGCTGGCGACAAACATCTCCAAATGCCAATGTCAACAGGGTCACGTGCGGAAGCATGTTGGAGGCAAAGAAACCCTCAGTTCAATTCCTTGAAGAGAATGAGAAGAGCTTCCACGGAGAGGGTTTGGTCCTGCAGTTTTTAGATGATTTGAGGAGGTTGCGCTGTTGAAGCCAGGGAGGGCGCTCAAAGAGGAACCGAAATGTAGCGACCGAAATCAAAGCACATCAGGCAGCGTCTACGGAAAGTATGTGTAGTTTAACAGTCAAGATGAGGATCAAATTTTGCTCAAATCACCGCGACGCCATCTTGGCGTATTTTTTCTCTGCCTCAGTGTGACATTTGGGCTTCATTTATCAGCATATCCGCCACCCTCACCGACCGCTGAACAAACACAGTGCAGATAGGAGCGGTGAAAGTGTCAGTTCCTCTGTCTCTCGGACGGGGGGAACTTCAGGAAGCTGGTGATGAAGCGGGTCTTTGTCTTTTGCAGGAGTAATTTTTGAAGCTATTGGTGGAAATTGAGAGGACACTGTTTCTGGGGCGTCAGATGTCTCTCTGTCACTCCTGTCTCTCTCTGTTCTCTCGATTTTTCTCTCTCCTCTATCTTTTGCTCTCTCCTCTCCCTGCTGCCCCCTCTCTCTCCCTCTCTTTCTCTCTGTCTATCTCTCTTTCTCTCCATCTATCCCCCCCTCTCTCTCTCTCTCTCTCTCTCTCTCTCTCTCTCTCTCTCCTGCTTCGGCACACAGTCAAGCTTTTCTCCGCCCCATCCTCCTTCCCCTATCTCTCTCCTCATCTCTCTCGCTGTAAACACGGTGAGGTATCAGCACTGATGGTGTCAGGCCCATGTCTCTACCATTCACCCTTCAGACCCTGCAGCACAGAAGATTAATCTGCAGCATGGGGCTGTTTCTACAGTGACACACGGTGCCGAGAAAAATCACAGGATTTTTCTCCGACTCCACAACAGAAGCTTGCAACGCAAGGTGTGAACAGCAAAGTGTTGGGCGGGTGCGGGAGGTTTCGGGCCATTCTGCCGCCCCTTCGGGTGAAGCGACGCAACAGAACTTCTGTACATGACTTCGTGAAACTGGAAAAGGCAAACGTTTTCCAGACTGAAAATTCTTCTCCAAATGCACGACGGATAAAATGGCTTCAAGGTGATGTGTGTGCAAAAACATGAAGTTTTGGAAAATATCGAACAAAATGCGTGAAAAACTAATGGTGTTTGATTGAAGGAATAATTTAAAATGTTCAAAGCAGAAATTTCAATCAGCGACAGGAATATTCCATATCTGGGTTCCACGCACGATCGCGCGCTTTAATGGGTTTGGTATCGAAGCTGCGGCGGGGTCTGAACATGGAGCGTGGGGCGGGGGGGCGGGCAGCGGGGAGGGGGGTCCAGAGGACAGTGGCGCCTTGTGGCGTTAGGCACTGCCTGTGATAATGACTGCATTGGGTATAAAGTGCACACTTTGGTGTGTGTGCGTGTGTGTATCATACACGTACGCACGTGACCACAAATACGGTTCTTGTCAGCCTCTATTCAAATGAGTGCCTGCACGCAGGCCACGTCGGCGTGGCCATGCACGCAAGGGGACGGCGTGCTCGGCACCACTCTCCACGTCAGCGTGTCCCTGCACGTCGGGGCACCATGCTCCACGTCAGCGTGGCCCTGCACGCCGGGGACGCGGCGGGCCCCACGGCGGGGGCTCGGTGACCCTCGACGGCAGCGCGACCCCGAGCTCGATCCATCATCTGCGCGCGACGCTGATTATGACGGCTGGGCCGCGCGGCCGGGCCATCCCGCGCATGCGCGACGAGAGTCACCCGTCTGCGTCCATCGGCCGTGTCTTCAGTTTTGGGTTTTACACAGGCAAACTTCAGAGCCACCCTACTTTGTACAATGGTGCACCGGAGGCATGATTTCTTGTCAGGACCTGCTGATGCTCTGCCCGTCACCCTGTGAAAGATCCGATCAGGTCAGATTCACCACACCAACTGGTCAGGTCAGATTCACCACACAACTTGGTCAGGTCAGATTCACCACACAACTTGTTGGGGCCAGATCCACCACACCAACTGGTGACGCCAGATCCACCACACCAAGTGGAAGAGCCAGATTCACAACACAAGTATCAACTGGTGGGGTCAGATCCTCCACAGCAACTGGTGGAGCCAGATCATCCACACCAACGGGTGGGGCCAGGCCACTACACCAACTGCTTGACAGCTGCCACTGGGAACCTGTTCACTGCGGTCGCACGCCTGTTTCTCTTTGTCAATCATTCACTGTTTTGCGCTGCAGAAGGGAAAAGGAGCGTCCCTCCCCGGTGCGTACATGTGTGGCGCATCCTGTATTCACCGCCCTCTCTCATCCATCCAGCGAGGTGTCTCGAGGCGCTGCAGACATGTCGCGTGCCCAGGAAACTGGACGGGGCGGCGTGGTGTCAAAGCGACCTTCTTCCTGCTCAAGGCTCAGATTCGAAGTCAATCTGGGAACACTTTGGCACGCGATGGAATGGCATGGTTGTCTCAGCCAGTCAGTCAGTCAGTCAGTCAGTCAGTCAGTCAGTCAGTCAGTCAGTCAAAAATACCGTCAAACAACAAACACAATGGGTCAATTGTCTCTTGGGGCGAGCAGAGGGACTGCAGGGGCAGATCCCATGACATCGCTGCAGTCACGTGCCCTGCGGACTCCCCATCCCGACCCTGGATCAGTCCCGGCCACAGTTGGCCCCGTCGCCCTGTCCAATTGGCGCTACGCGATGGGGACAGCAGATACCATTAGCCAGTCATGGAGGCTGAGTGAGGCGTTCGTTTTCCAGTCAGGTTCAGCGGCGACTGTCAGCTGCAATCAGCGTCGGGGGAGGATCCAGGGTCCTACACTCCAGGGACGGGCTCTTTACTCCCGAGAACATGAGACTGAAGTCGTTGTCAAGGGGTGGCAGGGGACTTGGGTGGACCAGACAAGTTGGTCAGGTTTGAATGTTGGTTTCAGTTTGGCTCAGACCTGTCGTGCTGCCGATGGGTACAAGGAAATTCGTGGCAATCTGACACGGAGGATGTGTTTTCTGAAGGTAGCAACCCATCCACAGATTGTCTGGCCTTCACAACATCATTTCTGTGTGAATGGGGCGCAAGATTCTGCACCTGTGAGCGTGACCGACCCCCCATCCTCGCGCCCACTGCCCTCACCCCTCTTCTCTGTTCCCCCGCTCCTACCCCCCCCGCGCCTCCGGACCGCAGGGCCTCCGGGCCCTCGGACCCGATCTGATCTGGGCCGTCGCGAACATGGACTGAATGCGCGATGCGGAAGACACTGCCGTTTCTCTCTATTGTCCATGTTGTTGAGTCCGAACACGACTTCAGCCGCGGAGGAAGAATTTCGTGTTGAGTAGAGAGATGCATCTCCGCGTGGGTTTCCATCCAAAGAGCAGAACCTGGAGAAATTCCCACTAAAATTAGAAAATTAGCTGTTTCAATCCACAGGTGGCTTCAGCAAACAAAGGAAAGAAAAAAATCTTGTTTTTCCACAATATAAAAGAGGGAATTTTCTGGCTGCCCGAATCGCAGCTGAAAACAGCGTGATTGAGATGATGAATCTGACGACAGATTTATTTGTATAAACCTCGTTACGGGAAACAGAGGGAAAGGAGCGGGAGACGGGGAAACCGAAGCCTGAGCGATGATCGGGTCCCCGCTGCGGACGCGGACGCGACGCTGAGGCGTGATGCGTTAATCCGGATCTATATTCGTGTGATTAATCCGCGGCAATTGCCTCATCAAGGGGCGCATTAATATTTCACGGTGCTGCGGTCGACGCTCTCTTCATTTGCGTCGTGTCAACAAGACGCCTAGAGACGCGCGCTTCCCAATAGCGACGTTTGGTGGCAGCGACGTGGCGCGTGAGTGACGCAGCTACACGATGCGCGCAACAGAAAGGCGCAGGGTTCGTCGGTTCGTTGCAGGATTCTCGGGCCCGGCGTCTGTGGTATTGAAAACGCCAAGCGACGGGAGTGGCCTGAAGTTTTTTTCTTCAAAAACTTTGAAGTCAACGAAGCCAAAAAGAACAGGAAGCTTTGGCTTGCAACGCAACCAAACCCCGACTGTCGTCATCGTCTCACACGGAAGTCTGTGCGGATGGAGCGTTTTGTCTTCCTTACGCTGCGCCCAAGGGCAACAAAATCGAGCTTCAGTCGAGTGCAGAAATTAATCGCAAAATCGCGTGTTTCAAACTCGATAAAAACACGATACCCGTCCCTGTGCGAACGACGCGCGAGTGTCAGCGTCTCCCGACGTCGTTTTCGCGTCGCGGGGACGGTGCGCGCGACGCTGCGCAAACTTTCTCTGTTGTCAGGGCGACGCCTCGTTTGCGTAGCCTGTCATTACCAATCACAGGGGTAATTTCCAGGTTTTTGTTTGTCAGCTAAATTGGGGGAAATGTTGTCGCGATGGAGGGAGGACCGTGACACGCGACGCGCTTTTGTCGCAACAAGGAAAATTCTGTTGATTAGCTGCTTCTGTCGATGCTGCTGCGGGCCGTTTCCACGCGAACTGCGAATCAATTCTCGCGCTCGGGAGTCTTGCCTCGCCCAGCGCGCAAATTAAATTCTTCATTTAAATTTACATTTCTAATGAAATGAACTTCCTGCGGGTGAAATTTTCAATTTGCGCTTTTGTTGCAGTGGGAATGTTGCAGCTCTGAACAAAGGACAGAAACAATGCGTTTTGTCTTCTCGCCCAGCGTTTCTGTGTGAGACCTGTCGTTTTGTTGTCACCAGTCGCGTTGAAGTGTTTGCGTCCATCTTGGGCTCGTTGAGCCAAGCCTGAAGAGTTTCCCCACAAGCGACCAAGCGGAAAAGGCTAAGAATTAGCTGACCCATCTGCTATTTTGCTGCGTCCGGTGGTTGACGTCAGATCTGGGAGGAAATGGACGTTGACGCAAAAAGAAGCACAAGGCCACTCCCCACAAAGGAAAAGGTGGAAGGCCAAACAGGAAAGAGCAAAGGTTTACACATGTATCCGTGTGTGTTGCGAGTTTTCTGAGGAAAATCCGTGAGGTCTTTCAGCAATGCTGCAGGCGGCGGACATGTGAGGACAACCCGTCCTCAGGCCTCAAAATCTCACACAGAGACGCGAGTTCTGCCCTTCTGAGCCGTTCTCAATATCATGTTATGAAATGAAGTGTGTGAGCGGCCCCTAAATCCCTCCGCTCCCCGGGGACCCGTCGTTTGATGTGACATGTAATTTGATTGGGTGACGCGGAGGCCGCCGGGATTTCCCCGGGGAATCCCCGATCCTCGCGCAATCTGACCCGCCATGATCTCCGGGGCCACCCTGTGTCCAACCCCACCCCCACCCGCTCGCCCGGATTCCCGCCCAGCCGCCCAACTGAGCGAAACGAGGTGTTGTTGGAGCCCGCCCCCCACCACCCGCCTGGTCAAGGCCTGCCCCCGCCCCCCCCCAACCCGCCCACCAAACTAACCGCCCCTCCCCCGCCCGTTCTCCATCCCTCCCTCCCGGCCCCCGCCCTGGATCGCAGATTCCGCTGCACAGGAGCCCAGCGCCCGCAGGGTGGAGTCCGGATTTGCTCCAGGGGGGCCAGCCGTCATCCGAGGGCATAACGCGCAACAGTTTCTCTGTGTTTTCCAATGCTCACATTGGGCGCGGGGGGGGGGCGAGTCGGGCTCAGCCTGAACACCCTTGACTGCTGCGAACTGGAATGCGTGCTCTTCCAGTCTGAGACCGTGCACGCGTGGACTTGGACCCTCCTGACCACTCAATGCTGAAATCAACTGAGTCAGGACTTTTGGTCTGGAAGTTATTTCAAAAGCGATCGAGCACCTTCATTTTCCGTTTGATGGCAGGAGCTGACACAGCTTCGTTCACAACGGCTCCTGCACGTTTCTGCTTCAGCTTCACTGCGCCGGTCCCGGGTGAGTCAGACCTATTTGGGGGTCTGAGTGGTGAAATCTCCTCTGGGAGACGGCACAGTGCTGAAGAGACTGAGGCCTGGTGACAAAAAAACGGAGATTCTCGTGCTTTTCCCTTGAGACTGTGTGATCTACGCACAATGGCTTTGAGATTTGTTGTGTGTCGCAGTTTGGGATTTTGTTTGGTGGAGACAACAGAACTTTCCTCATCTTCAACGGCAAAACGGAGAACCAGTCACGCAAAACAAACCACAGGGGACTTGTCAGTTTGTGGTCAGTTCTTCACGGAAGCTGTTTTTCCAGCTGACCAAGCTCCATCCTGCAGGATGTACCCATCGTTATGTGACCTGGTTGACCTCGCCGCTGACCTCATGACCTTTGTGCACTGCAGAGGAGCGGGAGTACTGCGAGGCTGAGGAGTTCCGAGCCGCGTGCAACGCCGACGAGGTGGTTCTGATGCAGAGCGCGCAGTATGGGAGGATGCAGCTGGGGCGTTGCGTCATCAGGTGAGTGCGTGTGTGGGCGTGTGTATGCGTGCGGATGTGCGTGTGTGGGTGCGTGTGCACAAGGCTGATGAGGTGGTGTTGATGGAGAGTGCGCAGTATGGGAGGATGCAGCTGGGGCGTTGCGTTATCAGGTGAGTGCGTGTGTGGTCGTGTGTATGCGTGCAGGGTGTGCGTGTGTGTCATAGCGCGTGTTGGGTTGCGTCTGAGCATGTGTGCGCTTTTGTGGTTTGAGTCTGTGTACGTGTGTGTGTGTGCGAATGTGTGCGTGCACGTGTGTGCGGTGAGTTTGCGTGCGTGCGCGTGAAACTGTGCGTGTTTTGATATGTGGTCGTGTGTGCGAGTGTATTCGCGTGCGAGTGCGAACACACCACCGTAATGTGCGTGTGGTTGGTCTGCTGTATTGTATCGTCACAACCAAGATTTGGGGGGGGGATTCCACGGCGCCCACCCCCCGACGCTCGCTCACTGACGGTGGCGCCGCCTGTTGCAGGGACTACGGGTACGTCGGGTGCGTGGCGGACGTGCTGGCGCATCTCGACTCACGCTGCTCGGGACGCCGCTCCTGCGAGATCCGCATCCCCGACCTGACCCTGGACCGAGCCAACCCCTGTCCCAAGGACTTCAAGACCTACCTGCAGGCTGGCTACGGCTGCGTCAAAAGTACGTGCCTCTCCGTGTTTGGGTGTTTGAAGGGTGTTGGACCGAGGGTGTCACGTGCGGCAATTGCTCCGAAGCTGGAAAAGAGCGTGAGTCTTGGTCTCAGTTTTGGCGCAACGTTTTGAACGTCTGAAGCACCAAACGTCGAACACTGCTCTGAATCAGGCTGCATTTGAAAGGGGACACGTGGCCACCGCCCACGGTGCCTGGATTCCACGTGTGTGTACAAGTATGAGTTAACACAAACACCACATGTGCAACACAACTTGTTTATTGCCAAATATAGCTCATGATGACATGAGCCCCTGGCAGGCTGATTTGTGACATTGAAA